>Ga0190359_1000002_pt1 | contig 159228 bp, 129 predicted proteins | sample 48721823_MG_FD_161269 | JGI IMG/M metagenome (GOLD analysis project Ga0190359, IMG submission 161269) | Hydrothermal vent microbial mat bacterial communities from Southern Trench, Guaymas Basin, Mexico - 4872-18-2-3_MG | ecosystem: Environmental > Aquatic > Marine > Hydrothermal vents >...
CCCGGTGATAGTAACCAGCGGCCTGAGCGTATCTCGAGACCTGCAGTCGCTACGCTCACTCCGGCTCGAGGACGGCTCCCTGCTGCCTCCTCCCGAAGCCTTCGTGGAAAAGCCCATAGACCCGGATTTGTTCCTGGCCAAGGCGCGAGAGGTGCTCGGCAGATGAACCCGGCCAGCAAAGACCTTCCTCTCGAGGTGCGCAACTGGATCGGCCGCCAGTTGTTCGACCACGTACCCAACAACATCGTAGTCATTGATCGCCAGTTCAGGATCGTTGTGGCCAACCACAACTTCGAGGAGGTCTTTGGCGAGCCCCGGGGTCGGTTTTGTTACCAGGCCTACAAGAAGCGTAACTCGCCCTGTGAAAATTGCATGGCCGCCCGGACCTTCGAGGACGGCAAGGTGAGGATAAACGACGAGGTTGGTACCGATCGCCACGGTCGACCCGCCCACTACGTGGTTCACATCGCTCCCGTCTACGACGAGGTTGGCCAGGTCTCGTACGTCATCGAGATGTCCTACGACGTTACCGAGACCAAGTCGCTGCAGAAGGAATACAACATCCTCTTCGAGCGCGTGCCCTGTTATGTGGCCGTGATCAACCGTGACCTGCGCATCGTCAGGGCCAACGAACTGCTCCGCCAGACCTTCGGCGAACGCACCGGCGAGCACTGCTACGAGGTGTACAAGCATCGCAGCGAACGCTGCCCCGACTGCCCGGCCCTGAAGACCTTTGCCGATGGCCGTTCCTACCAGGCCGAGCACGTGGGGGTGGACAAGAACGGCAAACAGACCTTCTACGTGGTGTCAACGGCTCCCCTGGGGCGCAGCAGTGGCCAGTTCAGCCACGTCATCGAGATGTCCTCCGACGTCACCGAACTCAAGAAGCTGGAGCAGGAGCGGCTGGTAAACGAGAGACTGGTGGCGGTGGGCCAGACAGTGGCCCAGCTGGCCCACGCCATCAAGAACATCCTTACCGGCCTGCAGGGAGGCATCTTCGTGGTCAAGGCGGGGATGAAAAGCGGCTCTGAGCAACGCATTTCCGAGGGCTGGGAGATGCTGGAGCGGAACGTGGGGCGCATCAGCGAACTGGCCCGGGGCCTGCTCGACCTGTCGCGGGGAGATACCCTGGAAGTGCAGCTGCAGGATCCGTTGCAGCTGGCCCGCGAGGCCTTCGACCTCTTCGAGCCGGCGGCCCGGGAACAGGGCATACAACTGGCTCTCGACATTCCCGAGAGCATGCCACCGGCGCCCTTCGACGGCGAGGGAATACACGCCTGCCTGGCCAACCTGCTCTCCAATGCCCTTGATGCCTGCCTGGCCTCGGAACCCGGTGGCTGCCGGGTCACCTTGAAGGTGAGAGAAGTGGACGGTGTCATCATCTTCGAGGTGCGGGATACCGGTTGCGGCATGGACTACCAGATCAAGAAAAAGGTGTTCACCACGTTTTTCAGCACCAAGGGAGCGCAGGGAACGGGGCTGGGCCTGATGACCACCCGCCGTATCGTGCAGGCCCACGGCGGCAAGATTTCCATAGAGTCCACTCCCGGCCAGGGATCCTGCTTCTGCCTGGAATTTCCCCGCCAGCGACTGCCGCGCCCGGGTGCCGATGAAGGGCGGCGGGAGCCGGCCGCAGCCGCCAGCCCGGCGGGTTCTTCCCCGGCCGGCGGTCAACAGGTGTCCGAATGAACCCGGAGGAAAAAGGAGGATGGTTCCAGCCATGAACGAAGACAAGAAAGACGTGATCGTCATCGGTGGCGGCATCGCCGGAGTAACCGCCGCCAACGCCCTGGCCGCCCAGGGGCTCGAGGTGGCCCTGGTGGAACGCCAGGCTAACCTGGGAGGTCACGCGGCCAGCTGGGCTTGCATGGCCACCGAGCAGTGCAATCGCTGCTCCGCCTGCCTGGTGCAGGAAAGGATGGCCGGTGCCAGTGCCTGCCCGCAGGTGGAGGTGATCCTGGGCGCCGAGGTGTCCGGCTGCCGGGGCGAGGCGGGAGACTTCCAACTTGAGTTGCTGCCCCGGGAAGGAATGGCCGGCGGAGGATCTTCCGGCGCTTGCCGGCTGCTGGAAGCGGCACGTCGGTTGTCCGGGCGGGCCCTGGTGTTGGCCACCGGCTTCGATCCCTACGACCCCTCGGAAAATCCCCTGCTGGGTTACGGTCACTACGCCGGCGTGCTCACCACCCGCGATGTGGATGATTTCCTGCGCCGGGACGACCTGCCCGCGCTGCTGCCGCCGGAGCTGGCCCAGCCGAGACTGGCCTTCGTACAGTGCGTGGGTTCCCGTGATCGCCAGGCCGGGCGCGAGTACTGCTCGCAGTTCTGCTGTCGTACCACCATCCGCCTGGCCCGGCGCCTGCTCTACCTGCGTCCGGAGCTGGAGATAACCATCTTCTACATAGACCTGCAGGTAATGAGCAAGGAGTTCGTGGCCTTCTACGAGCAGCTGCGGCAGCAGGTCTCCTTCGTGCAGGGGGTTCCCGCCGAGGTCTCGCCCGGCAGCCAGGAGGGCAAGCTGCGGGTGTACGGCGTGCGGCCCGGCCAAGTGGTGACCGAGCAGTTCGAGTTCGACCGTATCGTCCTCTCCATCGGGCTGGCGCCCACCGAGTCGCACCGGCGCCTGGCCGAGATGCTGGACCTGCGGTTGGACGAATTCGGCTATTTCCCCACCCGGAGCGAGGTGCTCACGCTGGAGACATCGCGCCCGGGCATCTATCTGGCCGGGGCTTGTACCGGGCCCGCCGATATCCAGGGCTCTTGCAAGCAGGCCCTGGCGGTGGCCGGAATGGTGGCCAGCCAACTGGAATCCGAAACCAGCCGGTCCGGCGGCGAGCGGCCGCGCCGCCGGGCAACGGCCTGAGCGAGACGGAGAGGTGCCATGGAACGCGGTGAACGAATCGGCGTGTTGTTGGAGACGGACACTGCCGGACTGGCCCGGTTGTTCGAGGACAAGAAATGGAGTGATTCCCTGGGACGGGACGTGACGGTCTTCACGGCCCCTTGCTGGCTTGTAGGCGGAGGAGAAGACGACATCGCCGGGCTCTGCCGACGGGAAAAGCTTGACCGGGTGGTGCTGGTCGGGCCTCCGGCGGGAGGCCATGTGCCCGAATGGGTGGACCACGACGGCGGCGACACGGCGGTGCCGGTGGTATGCGCGCCCTGGCGCGAACAGGGTGTGCCGGAGGGGGCCGACGAGGCATTGGCCCGGGCCAAGGTGCAACGAGCGGTGGAAATGGCGCTGGCACGGGTTCGCCAGGCTCGGCGGCCGCAACTGGTCAACGTCACGGCCCGGCGCCGGGTGGCTGTCATCGGTGGCAACCACGCCGCCTGGCAGGCGGTGGAGGCCCTGCTCGAGGGTGGGCTGGAGGTGTTGTTGATTGCCAGCGAACCTCCCCGGGGCTGTTTCTACCCCCTGGATGAGCAACTGGTTGGCCGCCTGTCCTCACGGCCGGAAGTGGAGGTCATCGATAGGGCCGAGCTGAGTGCCCTGACGGGTTGCCTGGGTGCGTACCGGCTGCTGTTGCACACTCCCCGGGGTGCGCGCACGGAGATGGTCGGTGCCCTGGTAGTGGCGGTGGATGCCCAGACCGAACCGCTCGAGGACCTGGCCGGCCTGCCCGCCGGGGAGCTGGTATTGAGCCTGCGCGACTACGTGCAGGCCTGCCGCCGTGGAGAAAAGGTGGCTGACAAGGTTTGCATCTGGCTCGACCGCGACGGGCTGGACCGCAGCTGTGCCGGTCGGGCGGCGCTGGAGGCGGCCCGGCAGCACGCTGCCCGGGGTGGCCAGCCCACCCTGCTGTGCCGGCAGATTCCCGTCTACGGGCGGGACGGGCAGTTGCTCTACGACCAGGCCCGCCAGGCGGGAGTGACCATCATCCGCTACGAGCAGGAACCGCAGTTCGAGAGCAACGATGCTGCCTGCTTGCAGGTGAGCGTCACCGACAACGTCCTGCCGGATCGCCGCTTGCACCTTTCCGTGCAGCGACTGGTGATCCCCGCCCGGGTCAGGCCCTCGGCCTTGCACGCCCGGCTGGCGGAGTTGCTGCGCCAGCCGCTCGACATCGAGGGCTACCTGCAGCCGGGCAATGTGCGCCACCGCCCGGTGGCCTCGGCGCGCCGGGGTATCTACTTCATCGGCGGCTGTCACGACCAGTGCCATCCCGGCGAGGCGGCGCTGGAGGCCCGGGCGGTTCTGGCGGGCGTCCGGGCCCAGCTAGCGGACGGGAAGCTGCGCCTGCCGGCGGAGCGAGTGGTGGTGGACGGCGACAAATGCGCCTCTTGCCTGACCTGCTACCGCGAGTGCCCGCACGGGGCCATCACTCCCAATACCGCCCAGCACCGCATGGATATTCTCGACCCGGCCTGCTGGCAGTGTGGCATCTGCACGGCGGTCTGCCCGGGCCGGGCCCTGGAACACGGCAGCCTGAACCTGGCCCAGATGCGGGCGCTGCTGGAGGTGGCCGGGCGCGACCTGCAGGGACAGGCACCGGTGGTGGTGTTCGCCTGCCGGCAGTCGGCGGTGGCGGCCGCCGAGGAGGCCAACCGCCTGGGCCTGTCGCTGCCCGCCGAGGTGGTGCTGGTGGACGTGCCCTGCGCCGGCCTGGTCAGCGAGCAAATGATCCTGGATGCCATCGAGCGTGGAGCCCGGGGAGTGCTGGTGCTGGGTTGCCACCATGACAACTGTCGTTCCCTGTGGGGATCCGACCTGGCCCGCAAGCGCCTGGAGCGGTTGGAAGCTTCACTCCAGGCACTGGGCGTGGGCGACAAGCGAGTACTCTACCACAGCCTGGCAGCCAACGAAGCGCACCGCCTGCAGCACCTGCTGGAGCAGGCCTGCCAGGAACTGGCTGACGGGCGCATCGGCGACTGAAAGCGAGGAGGTTTACCATGTCCGAGGCAAGCAAGGTCATCGAACTGGATGTATCCGGGCCCAAGCCGTTGCGCCAGGCGGTGCTCGAAGAAAGCGCCTGGAAGGCGGACATCAATTTCTGCATGACCTGCGGTAAGTGCCTGAGCGTGTGTCCGCTGCACGGCTTTTCCGACTGGGATCCACGGCGGCTGGTGCGCATGGTGTTGCTGGGCCAGGAACAGGAGGTCATCGACGCGGATTTCATCTTCCAGTGCACGGTCTGTGATCGCTGTACCCTGGTATGCCCCATGGGAGTGAAGATCGGCAACCTGGTGACCCGGGCCCGTTCTCTGCTGCCGCGCGACCAGGTGCCCGGCGGTAGCCAAAAGACCGCCGACCTGCACCGGACCATCGGCAACAACATGCAGATTCCCACCCAGGAATGGCTGGAGACCCTGGACTGGATGAAGGAGGAGGTGCAGGACGACGTACCCGACCTGGATTTCCCCATCGACCGGGAAGGGGCCGACTACTTCATCACCATAAACTCCAAGCTGCCCCAGTACTATCCGCTGGAGTTGCAGTGTATCTTCAAGGTGTTCCACGCCGCCGGGGTGAGCTGGACCATGCCCTCTATCTGGTGGGAGGGTACCAACTACGCCATGTTCGCCGGCGACCTGGACACCTGGGAATATACCCTGCGCCAGCAGGTCAAGCGGGTGGAGGAACTGGGGTGCAAGTACATGGCCTATACCGAGTGCGGCCATGGCTACTACGCCACCATGGCCGGCTATCGCAAGTTCGGCATCCGCCCCAAGTTCAAGGTGATCCACAAGGTCAACCTCTATGCCCAGTGGCTGCGCGAGGGACGGTTCCAGCTCGATCCCTCGCGCAACCCCCAGCGGGTCACCTTGCACGATCCCTGCAATGCCGCGCGCAAGTCGACCCTGGAGGGTTTTCCCGATATTAACGAGGACGCCCGCTACGTGCTGCACCATGTCTGCCAGGATTTCGTGGAGATGTGGCCCAACCGCAACCACAACTACTGTTGCTCGGGCGGTGGGGGAGCGTTGATTTCCGGCTTTGCCAAGGCCCGCTATCACTACGGCCAGGTGAAGGTGGATCAGATCGATCGTACCGGCGCCGAACTGGTATGTACGCCCTGCGTCAACTGCTTCGATGCCATCGACGACCTGGCCCGGGAGTACAAGCGCAAGTGGAAGGCCATACACCTGTGGTCATTGCTGGCCAATGCTCTGGTCTTCGAGGGCTCTTGAGAATGCTAGGGGCGGACAGTTGGTTCGCCGGCTGGCATATACCTGGTGAAGGAGGTCACATGCCTGAGCTGAAAGTGGGAAATCGGAACCTGACGGTAGACAACGACGGCTACCTGAAAGACTTCAACGACTGGGACGAGGAAGTGGCCAGGGCGCTGGCGGAGCGGGAAGGCGTGGAACTGGGAGAGCGGCACCTGCTGGTGATCGGCTTCATCCGCGGTTTCTACAGCGAGCACCAGGTTGCTCCCATGCTCACCTACCTGACCAAGCAGACCGGGGTACCCTTCCGCGAGTTGCACAAGATGTTCGGCAAGCAGCCGGGCAAGAGGGCGGCCAAGCTGGCCGGCCTGCCCAAGTCCACCGGTTGCACCTGAAAGCCGGCCCCTGCGGGTTCGCACGACTATTCGGTTCCGGGAAAGGAAGGCAGACCATGATTGTTGCCGAGGAAAAACCACTCCAGGAAATAGAATCATCCCTTGCCGGCTTCGAAAAATTGCTGGTACTGGGATGCCGGGGTTGCGTCACCGTATGCAACACCGGCGGCGAGAAGGAAGTGGAGGCCTTGTGTGCCAAGCTGCGCCTGGCCGACCGGGCCAGCCAGCGCCGGCGGCGCATAGAAGGCCTGGCCATCGAGCGCCAGTGCGACTACGAGTTCATCGAGGCCATTCGTCCCCAACTCGAAGAGGTGGACGCGGTGCTGTCGCTGGCCTGTGGTGCCGGGGTGCAGCACGTGGCCGAGGTGGCGGCCGGCCTGCAAAGGCCCGTCCCGGTGCTGCCCGGTGTCAACACCACCTTCCTGGGAGCGGCCGTACAGGAAGGCGTCTGGGCCGAGCGCTGCCAGGGTTGCGGCAACTGCGTGCTGGAGATCACCGGCGGCATCTGCCCGGTGGCCCGCTGCTCCAAGAGCCTGCTCAACGGTCCCTGTGGCGGCTCGAGCGGCGGCAAGTGCGAGATCGATCCGGAGATCGACTGCGCCTGGCAGCTGATCTACGATCGGCTCAAGCTGCTCGGCCGCCTGGAAAACATCAGCCGGGTGATTCCCATTCGTGACTGGTCCAGCAGCCGTGACGGGGGGCCGCGGCGGCGCATCAGGGAGGATCTGAAAAGATGAAAAGCGGAAGCAAGCTGGAGAGGTTGCTGCAGGCCGGCGAGTTCGTGGTCACCGGGGAGTGCGGCCCGCCCAAGGGGGCCAACGTCGACAAGTTGCGCCAGAAGGCCGAGCACCTGGTCGGCTACGTGGATGCCGTGAACGTTACCGACAACCAGACGGCCATCGTGCGCATGTCCAGCATCGGGGCCAGTGCCTTGCTGGTACAGATGGGGCTGGAGCCGGTGATGCAGATGGTCTGCCGGGATCGCAACCGTATCGCCATGCAGAGCGACATCTTCGGGGCTCATGCCCTGGGTATTCGCAACATCCTCTGCCTGTCCGGAGATCACCAGCGTTTCGGAAACCACGCCGGGGCCAAGAACGTCTACGACGTCGACTCGGTGCAACTCATCGACATGGTGCGCCGCATGCGCGACGAGGGCCAGGTACAAGGCGGCGACGAGATAGACGGCGTGCCCCGCATGTTCATCGGGGCGGCGGCCAACCCCTTTGGTGACCCTTTCGAATTCCGCGTGGTGCGCCTGGCCAAGAAGGTGGCCGCGGGAGTGGATTTCATCCAGACCCAGTGTATCTACAACATGGACAAGTTCAAGACCTGGATGGGGCAGGTGGTGGACCGGGGATTGCACGAGAAGGTGCATATCCTGGCGGGGGTGACGCCGCTCAAGTCGCTGGGCATGGCCCGCTACATGGCCAAGAATGTCTCCGGCATCGAGGTGCCGGGGGAGTTGATCAAGCGCATCAAGGGTGTGTCCAAGGAAAAGAGGGCGGCCGAGGGCATCAAGATCTGCACGGAGCAGATCCAGCAGCTCAGGGAGATTCCCGGCGTTGCCGGCATACACATGATGGCCATCGAGTGGGAACACAAGGTTCCGGAGATCATCAAGGGTGCGGGCTTGTACCCCCGTCCCCGACCTCCCGACGAGCCATCCTGAATCTTCCCCGGGGGTCCAGGATCTCCCACCCGGGACCTGCGGATTTCCCTGATCGGCCAGCAAGGTCAAGAAGCTGCAAGAAAATGGCCGCAGTCGTAGTTCATCTACGTCGAGGACCATTTTCGCGGCAGCGACGCAGAGATTGCGGCCGAGGTGGGAAAGCCAGGGGGTGGGCTTGCCTTGCGGTCCGGTATGGGTTATGGGTTGTCCCCGGACCGCTTACAGGCAAGAGCCGGAGGATGTGATCGATGGCAAAGAAAGTACTGGTCGTTGACGACGAGGCCGATGTCCGCAAGTTCATCAGCGTGGTTCTGGAGCAGGCCGGTCACGAGGTGATCACCGCCGCCGACGGTCGCCAGGCGTTGGAGGTGACCCGCCAGCAGCATCCCGACCTGGTCATCCTCGACCTGCAGATGCCCGAGGCCACCGGAACCGATTTCTACCGCAAGCTGGCCCGTGACAAGGAGTTGGGCCAGGTCCCCATCATCGTGGTCAGCGGCCTGGCCGGTCGCCACCTCGCCGTCCGCGAGCCGGTGGCAGTGTTCGACAAGCCAATCGATCCCGACGAGTTCCTCGAAGCCGTGAACAAGGCGCTGGGCTAGCGCCGCGGGGGTCGCTGGATCTTGCGGCGCAGCTGTTCGATCTGTTCCAGGACGCGCTGCGACCAGTCTGTCTTGAGTAGATCCGCCAGGGTGTAGTCGTACAAGACCTCGATAATTCTCAGGTTGATCAATTCCCACAGGGGTCGACAGGTGCAGAACTCGGCGTGCATGCAGGAGTCCACGTCGGCAACGCAGTCGGTGACCTCAATGGGGCCGGAGGCCGCCTCGACTATTTCTCCCACCCGGATCTGCTCCGGGGAGCGGGCCAGCAGGTAGCCGCCCTTGCGACCGGAAACAGAACGTAACAGGTGGGCATTGCGCAGGGCGACAACCAGCTGCTCCAGGTAACCCCGTGACAGGCCGCTCTTTTCGGCCACGATGCCCAGGCCGACTGGTTTATCGCCGCGGGAGTGACGGGCCAGGGTCATCATCAGCCTGACCGAGTATCGGGCACGAGTCCTCAGTTTCACCTTGTAAAGCCTCCTGCCGCCCCCTGGTGCCCGGACAAGCTACACCAGCCGCTGGTAGAAAAAAAATAAAATGTGTTTATGTGATACGAGAGCCCTGGAGGGCTTTTTTGCAAAAAATGGGTGGTTACCAGCAAGGGTACTCGTGTCGCCATAAAAATATTTTATATGGCATTGTGATATAACGAAATTTTCCTTGCCACGGGACGTGCAATATAGAAAATGTGCAGCATGAAATTCACCAATTACCACTTCGCCGCGAGTAACTACCGTACACAGGGGTTGGTACCGCGAGTCGGTGCACCGGGTACTGTAGCGGAAAAAATTTTTTCCGGGAAATCTTACTTCTATTGTAGGACAAATGTGATTTCAGCGGGAAACGGCAATCCGCTGGCACCGCACCTTTGACGGTGGAGGAGAAATGTCAGGAATAGATGGCTGGAACTGGGATGCCGGTGAACGCCGGGTGGTCGAACTGGGCGTGCTTTCCTCGTTCGAGCAGGTGCACGAATTCGCCGTCAGCCCCGACGGGGAGAAGCTGGCCGTGCCGGTGGTGGAAGAGCCCGGGCAGGTACGGGTATGGCAGAACGGCGAGCTGTGGTCCGAGGCGGTGGAGCGTGCCTGGTCGCTGCGCTTCCTGCCCGACGGACGGTTGGTAGCCCTGGTACGGGTGGACGATTCCTGGACGGTGGCCGTGGACGGCCAGCGTTGGGAAGACGAGTTCGAATTCGCCTGGAATCTCAAGTTCTCAGCGAACGGCCGTTCGCTTGCCGTACAGGTCAAGCGGGGCATGAAATACGGCCTGGTGATCGATGGCCGGGACTGGGGCGCGGAATTCATCTCCATGCGCGATTTTGCCCTCAGCCCGGACGGCAAGCGGGCGGCGGCCCTGGTGCAGGTGGAGCAGCTGGCCGAGGCCGACATCTTCAAGTTCGCCGAAGGGGTGTGGTCGGTGGCTGTAGACGGCCAGCCCTGGGAGCGTCGTTTCATAAACGTTTACTCACCGGTATTCAGCCCCGACGGCCAGCACGTGGCCGCCGAGGTCAGGCTGGACATGTTCGAATACTCGATTGCCGAGGACGGCCGGCCCTGGGACGCGGTCTTCGGCACCAGCTGGGCTCCCTGTTATCGTTCCAACGGCAAGGGAATCATCGCCCCGGTACGAACCCCGGAGGGCTGGGCCCTGGTGGAGAATGGCAAGCCCGTCTGGCAGGGACGCTACTCGCAGATGTGGCACCAGCGACTGGCGCCGGACGGGCAACGACTGGCAGCGGTGGTCTCTACCGCCTACGGGCGCTGGACGGTGGCCGTCGATGATCGACCCTGGCCGCGTACCTTCTCGGACGTGGTACTGGCCCCGCGGTTTTCTCCGGACGGCGGCCGGGTGGTGGCGCTGGCCCGTGACCAGGGCAGCTGGCTGGTGGTAGTGAACGGGCAGCCCTGGCCGGGACGCTTCGACATGGCCTGGGAACCAGAGTTCAGCCCCGATGGCCGGCACCTGGCGGCCAAGGTGGAGCGGGACGGCAAGTTCCAGGTGGTGATCGATGGCCACCCGCTGCCACGGAGCTTCGACATGCTTTGGTCCCCTCGCTTCTCCCCCCAGGGCGACAAACTGCTCGTCCGGGCGGTGGAGGAGGGCGTCTACAAGAGACTGGTTCTCGGGCTCGAGCAGCTGGCGCGTGCCTGAGTGGAGGTTGGTCATGGAACTGCTGGTGACCGTGTGTGCCTGGTTGGGCCTGGGAGTATTGTTACTGGGAGTGACCGGCCGGCTTTTATGGGCCTGGCGGGCGGCCCGCATCGAGGGCTCGGTACTGCCGGTGATGAGCGCGCGCTACGGCCTGCGCTCCCTCGTCCACTGGCTGCTGCCGCTTTCCACCCGCAACCAGCGCCTGCACCCGGTAGTGACACTGGTGTCTTACCTGTTTCACCTGTGCCTGTTGCTGGCGCCGTTGCTGGTGGCGGGACACGTGGAGTTGTGGCGCCAGCGTTGGGGCTTCGGCTGGCCAACGCTTCCCGACCCGGTCATCGACGTCATGACCCTGGTGGTCATGGTGGCGGTGTTGTTCTTCCTGCTGCGACGCCTGGCCGCGCCGGAGGTACGCAATGTTACCGGCTGGAAGGAATACCTGCTGCTGATGGTGGTAGTGGCTCCTTTTGTCACCGGCATCATTGCCCACTTACACCTGCTCGACTATCGCCTGGTGATGGTGTTGCACATAGTCAGTGGTACCTTGTGGTTGGTGCTCATTCCCTTCAGCTGGCTTTCACACATGTTCTGGTTCTTCTTCACCCGTTCCTACATGGGTAGCGAGTTCGGGGCGGTGAGGAACGCCCGCGATTGGTGAGTGGGAGAGAGGCCCGGAGATGGCAGACATCGAAGACGCAAGAGTTGAAGACGCTGGTATCGACCAGGCGGTGGACAAACTGGAGCCGGCCCGCATCGAGGCGGTGATTCGCCGGGTGCTGGGTGCCGGCTGCGGGGCCCGGCTCAAGGTGTACCTGCAGACCTGTGTACACTGCGGCCTGTGCGCCGACGCTTGCCACACCTACCTGTCCCGCGACCGTGACCCGGATTTCGCCCCCGTGGCCAAGGTCAAGGAAACCATTTGGGAGATGGTCAAGCGCCAGGGGCGGGTGAGCCCGGAGTTCATCAAGAAATGCGCCCGCATCGCCTACACCGAGTGCGGCGCCTGTCGCCGCTGCAGCATGTATTGTCCCTTCGGCATCGACATCGCCTACCTGATCATGCTGGTACGACGCATCTGTGCCCTGCTGGGGGTGGTGCCGGTCTACCTGCAGGATACCGTCAATTCCCACGCCGCCACCAGCAACCAGATGTGGGTGCAGCCCGACGACTGGATCGACACCCTCATCTGGCAGGAGGAAGACGCCGCCGACGAGTTGGAGGGAGTGCGCATCCCCCTCGACCGCGAGGGCGCCGACATCATGTACTCGGTGATCGCCCCCGAGCCCAAGATCCTGGCCCAGCTGATCGCCAACATGGCCGTGATCATGAAGGTGGCCGGCGTGGACTGGACCATGCCCTCCCTGGACGGCTGGGACAACAGCAACATGGCCATGTACTCGGGAGACTTCGAGGTCATGGGCCGGGTGGAGCGCCTGCACTGGGAGCGGGCGCTGCAGCTGAAGGTGAAGCGGGTGGTGATGGGCGAGTGTGGACACGCCTACCGCGGGGCCGTCTACGACGGGCCCAAGTGGCTGGGTTGGAGCAAGCCGCCCATCCCCATGGTGCATGCGGTGGAGTTCTACTACGAGTTGCTGCGCGAAGGGCGCATCAAGATCGCCCGCAAGATCAAAGAGCCGGTAACGGTGCAGGACCCCTGCAACATCGTCCGCGGCCGGGGCCTGCACCACAAGCTGCGCTACATCATCAACGAACTGTGCGAGGATTTCCGCGACGTGAGCCCCCGCTTCGAGCACAACTACTGCTGTGCCGCCGGCGGGGGAGTGATCAACTGCGGCCCTCCCTGGAAGCTTTCCCGGCTCAAGTCGAACCGGGTCAAGGCCGAGCAACTGGCCGCCACCGATGCCCATCTGGTGGTCACTCCCTGCCACAACTGCCACAGCGGCATCGAGGACATCATCGGCTACTATGGCCTGGGCATGCACGTTACCTTCATCAACGAGCTGCTGGTCAAGTGCATGGATCGCGGAGACGGTTCCGGGGAGGTGGAACGATGAAATCCCGGGGTGCAACGATTGCCTGCCTGCTGTCGCCGGGCCTGGCGCTGGCGTTGTTGGCCGGCTGCGGGCAGCCCAGTCACGGGCGGCAACAGCCGGCGGCAGTGCCGGCTGCGACGATTACCCTGCGCCTGGCCGACGAACCGGCGGGTGCCCAACCCACCTACCGGCAGCTGGAGCGCCCGGCGGTATTCTTCGCGCATCCCGCTCATCTCCAGGCCCTGGGCGACAAGGACTGCCGCCGCTGTCACGCCGTCGATGACCAGGGTCGCTTCCTGCCCGGGCTCAAGCAGTTGGTGGGGGTCAAGGGTCGCCGGGCCCGGGAGCAGGCCTATCACCGGGTTTGTATCGATTGTCATCGCCAGCAGGCCAGGCAGAAGGGCAAGGCGGCCCCGGTGCTGTGCGGGCAGTGCCACGGTGCGCCGCCAGGGCGGGGTCCGGCCTGGAGCGCCATCCGCTTCGATCTCTCCCTGCACCAGCGCCACCTGCTGGCCATGGACGGTAAGTGCGAGCGCTGCCACCACGTTTACGACGAGAAGCTCAAGAAGCTGGTCTGGAAGAAAAACACCGAAAGCGCCTGCCGCGACTGCCACGGGCGGTACCGCCGGCCGGAAAAGACCTCCCTGGCCGATGCCAGCCACGCCGCCTGCGTCGGCTGCCACCTGCGACGCCTCGCTGGCAAGCGTTCGGCCGGGCCGGTCGACTGCCTGGGTTGCCACACCGCCGGCCGGCGCGCGGGCATCAAGCGCCTGGAAAAACCACCGCCTTTGGAGCGGGGTCAAGCCGAACGGATGTTGATATGCCAGGAGGGGGCGAAGACGGGGGCGGTCTTTTTCGAACACCGCAACCACGAAACGAGGGTGGCCGCCTGTCACCAGTGCCATCACCGGACCATGAACAAATGTTCCACCTGCCACCGGCGCAGCGAAGCCGACCAGGGTGGTGGGGTGACGCTGGAGCGGGCTTACCACGATTCCCGGTCTGCTGTCTCCTGCGTGGGGTGCCACCGGCGGCAGGCGGAGGAGGGGGACTGTCGTGGTTGTCACTTCCGCCTGGTACAGCTTCCCGCGCAACACTCCTGTCCGCAGTGCCACCAGGCCCCCATACAACCCCCCTCGCGTCCTCAGTTGGCGGGGACGGATTACGTTGGTGTGGCGGTACGCCCCCTGCTGGGGCCGCTTTCCGAGGATCGGCAACAACTTCCCGAGCGGATCGAGATCAAGGTGTTGGCCGCCGCCTACCGGCCGGCGGTGTTCCCGCACCTCAAGATCGTGAAGCGGCTGGACGAGGTGGTACGCCGCAGCTCGCTGGCTTCCGTTTTCCACGGGCGGGTGGAGACGCTCTGTAGCGGCTGCCACCATCACCAGCCCCTCGGCGCCCGGCCGGCACCCTGTCGCAGTTGCCACGACAACCGGGGCAGCCGGCAGCAGGACCGGCCCTCGCTCTATACCGCCTACCATCGCCAGTGCGTCGGTTGTCACCAGCAGTTGCGCCTGAAACAGGGCTGCAACGATTGCCACCGGCCAGCGGCAAAGGAGGTGTCGCCATGACCATCTCGCGCAGGGGTTTTCTGGGGGGATTGGCTGCGGGCACCCTGGCCGCCGGCACGGCCGCGGCCTCGGCGGGGGTGAAGAAGCTTCCCGGCTGGCCGGACAGCTACGGCCTGTTGCACGATACCAACCTGTGCGTGGGCTGCCGCCGCTGCGAGGAAGCCTGCAAGCGGGTAAACGGCTTGCCCGAGCCCGCGGTACCGCTTGGCGACGAGAGTGTGTTCGACAAGATGCGGCGCACCTCGAAGGATGACTACACCGTGGTCAACCGCTACCGCCGGGCCGATGGTGGTCGACCGGCGGTGTACCGCAAGCACCAGTGCATGCACTGTCAGGATCCCTGCTGTGCTTCGGTATGCTTCGTCCAGGCTTTTGAGAAAACCCCCCAGGGGCCGGTGCTCTATCACCCGGAACGTTGCGTGGGCTGCCGCTACTGCGTCATGGCTTGCCCCTACTACGCCCTGGCCTACGAGTACGAGCAGGTGTGGACACCGCGGGTGGTACGCTGTACCATGTGCTACCCGCGCATCAAGAAGGGCCAGCAGCCAGGTTGCGCCGAGGCTTGTCCCATGGGGGCCATCACCTTCGGCCGCCGCAGCGATCTCCTCAAGCTGGCCCGCCAGCGCATTCGCAAACAACCCGATCGCTACATCGATCACATCTACGGCGAGCACGAGTTCGGCGGCACCAGCTGGCTGACCATCGGCGGCACTCCCTTCGGTGAGCTGGGCCTGCACGAGGGGGCGGTACCCACGCCGTTGCCGGAGATCGGCTCCAGCTACCTGTCCGTGGTGCCGCTGGTGATCACCATTTATCCCGGGCTGCTGGCCGGCTTCTACGCCTTCAGTAGGCGTCGCGAACAGCTCTCCCGCAAGGAGACCCGGGAAGCGGTGGCCGCGGCACTGGAGCGGGCCCGGCAGGAAGCCGAGAACAAGCTCCAGGCCGCCGCCGAGAAGGCCAAGAAGGAGAAGGAGAAGGCCGTCGCCCAGGCGGTCAAGAAGGCAGTCGAGGAAGCCAAGAAACAGGCCGGCCAGACCGGCCAGGAGGCTTGAAGATGAGCCAGCCAGCAACGGCCACCGGCAAGCTGCTGACCCCGTTCAACCTCATCACCGCTGCCATCCTGGCAGTGGGAGGGGTCATCACCGTGCTGCGCTTCTTCGTCAGCGGCCTGGCCGGAACCACCAACCTTACCGATACCTATCCCTGGGGCTTGTGGATCGGCTTCGACGTCATGAGCGGAGTGGCCCTGGCCGCCGGTGGTTTCGTCATCTCCTCGGCGGTGTACCTGTTCGGCATGAAGGAGTACAAGCCGCTGGTGCGTCCGGCCATTCTCACCGGGTTCCTGGGTTACTCCCTGGTGGTGGTCGGCCTGCTCTACGACCTGGGGCGCTGGTACCGCTTGCCCTATCCGTTCGTGGTCAAGCCCGGACCCACCTCGATGCTTTTCGAAGTGGGCCTGTGTGTGGCGTTGTACCTGACCACCCTGGCCATCGAGTTCTCCCCGGCGGCCCTGGAGTGGCTGGGTTGGAAGCGCTTGCGCCAGCTCGTCGGTTCCCTGACCATCGCGCTGACCATCCTGGGGTTGATACTCTCCACCATGCACCAGTCGTCACTGGGGGCGCTTTTCCTGATCACTCCCACCAAGCTGCACCCCTTGTGGTATTCCAGTCACCTGCCGGTACACTTCTTCATCTCGGCCGTGGCCGGTGGGCTGGGTATGATCATCATCGAGTCGGCGCTGTCCCACCGCGTCTTTCACGACCAGGTGGAGATCTCCGGCGAGCGTTTCAGTCAGCTGACGGTGGGACTGGCCAAGGCGGCGGCCGTGACCCTGGCCGTCTACCTGGCGGTCAAGGTAATCGGCATCGCCATGGACGACAAGTGGCACTGGCTGGCCAGCGGCTACGGCGGCTGGTACCTGGTGGAGATGCTGGGGTTCGTGGCCTTGCCCTGTTTCCTGTTCGTCATCGGTTACCGCGAGCGCCGGCTGGGGGCCATTCGCGTGGCGGCGGTGTTGACGGTGCTGGGCATCGTGCTCAACCGGCTCAACGTGGCCATCTTCGCCTTCAACTGGCAACTGCCGGCGGCCGAACGCTACTTTCCCAGCTGGATGGAGTTGTGGGTGACGGTAAGCATCGTCACCGCCGGGGTGTGGATCTTCCGTTTCATCGTCAAGCGCATGCCCATCCTGCACGAGCACCCCGAGTGGCGGGGCCAGCACTAGGGAGGCAGAGCCATGTACCACGTACTGCAGGAGTTCATGACCGCCACCAAGGGCATGTGTTACGTCCTGTCCTTCGGGCTGCTGGTGATATTCGTACCCTTCTGGCTGTTCCTCTCCGAGAGGGAAAAGGACGACACCTCCCTGCCGGATAAAGACGAACACTGAACCATCCCTCCCTTACCAAGTGCAGCGTTGCCAATTCATTTTACCATAATATGGTTGACTAATACTCCATATTCGTCGAATATGGAGTGTATGCAATACATAACTAGAAAAATTGAACAGCGCTTGGCCAGGGCCTTGAAGCGGGGGAGAAGCGTCATGCTACTGGGCCCAAGGCAAACAGGGAAGACTACCACTATCACTCGCCTGGACGCGGCGCTGTACCTGTCACTGGTCAGGCCTGACATTCGCCTGGAATACGAGAGGAATCCTTCTCTTTTGGCAAGGCAGCTGGAGGCACTGCCCTTGGGGGGTAGCAAGGAAGCCGTACCACCGTTGGTGGTGATCGACGAGGTACAGAAGGTTCCCTCCCTGCTCGACGTGGTACAGGATGCCATCGACAGGCGCCTGGCCAGGTTCGTGTTGTCCGGTTCGTCGGCACGCAGGTTGCGGCACGGTGCCAACGTCAACCTGTTGCCGGGACGCGTGGTGGCCCTGCGACTCGACCCCTTGGCGCTTTCGGAACACTCGACACGTTCGCTGGAGCAACACCTGTTCTTTGGCGATCTGCCCGGTGTTGCCACAACCGAGGACCACTCTGACTGCAACGAAGATCTCCGCTCCTACGTGGTTTCCTACCTTGATGCCGAGGTTCGAGCCGAGGCCATGGTAAGGAACCTAGGGGCCTTCGCCAGGTTTCTTGAATTAGCTGCCAGTGAATCGGGACACGTCGTTAATCTTCGCAGGCTCTCCAGGCAGCTGGGTATCGCCCACACCACCGTTGCCGCGCACTACCAGATCCTGGAGGACTGCTTGATTGGCGAGCGCATCGGACCTCTCCTGGGAGGGCCCAGGAAAAAGCTGGTGAAATCGCACAAGTGGCTGTTATTCGACATGGGCGTAAGGCGGGTAGCTGCAGGTGAAGGAGTGAGGCCGACCCGAGAACGACTCGGTGAATTGTTCGAGCAGTACGTGGGGCTGGAACTGCTGCGTTGCCTGCGTGTCTCCGGCACCGACTCGCGGCTGCATTTCTGGCGCGACGCCGATGGGCCGGAGATCGACTGGGTGATCAAGCGCGAAGACGGGGAATTGGTTCCCATCGAGGTAAAATGGACCAGTTCGCCCATCGGCCGTGATATTCGCCACCTGCTTGCCTTCCAGCGCGATTATCCCCGGGCCCGGCAAGGTTATCTCGTTTGTCGGATCTCCCGCCCGGCTCTCCTGGCCCCGGGTATCAAGGCCTGGCCCTGGCAGCGGATCGACGAGATCGTATTCGAGCCAGAGTGAGCGGCTGGCCCCTGAGGGCGGCTCGACTACCGGTTGCCAGTTTTCACTTGCCTGTGCCCGGGGCTTGCACGATCATGGCGCCATGCCGTTTTCCTGGAAGAGAGAGACGACGCGCCTGCTGGCTCCCCTGGGTGAGCAGGCCGCTGCTTCGCTGTGGGGGGCGACGGCGCTGGTGCTGATGCTGATATGGCTGTTTGCAGGCAGTGCCGGCTTTTTCGCGGCCCGGCTGGCCCCGGCCGGCTGGGATGCGGGTCGGGTCGAGTACTGGGCGGTCATTTACCAGTTTGCCACCGCCTTCCTGCTCTGGCTGCTGGTGCCGCTGCTGCTGCGCCGGCCCCTGCGACTGGGGCGCCTGGACGAACTGGGGCTGGGAGCCGGCGATGTCAAGGCCGGCCTGGTGGTGGTGTTGCTGGGAGTGTTGCTCGTCTCCATTCCCGGGGGACTGAGCGCCGGGGAACTTGCCGATTTCCACACCGAGTATCCCCTGGCGAAGTCGGCCACCTCGAGCCTGCACGCCTTCATGGTCTACGAGCTGGCCTACGGCTTGCTGTACTACACGGCCTGGGAGGCCTTCTTCCGTGGTTTCCTCCAGTTGGGGCTGAGCCGCCACATCGGCCCGGCCGCCGCCATCCTGGTGCAGGCCACGGCCTCGACGCTCATGCACATCGGCAAGCCGGTCGGGGAGGTGTGGGCGGCGCTGGCCGCGGGATTCCTGTTCGGGGTACTGGTGCTGCGCACCCGCTCGGTGTGGCCGCTGGTGATCGTACACTGGGCGCTGGGCCTGGCTACCGACCTGGCCTGCGCCCGGGCCGCGGGTCTGGGGATCTTCTCGTGAAGGTGCTGGTCACCGGGGCCGGGGGCTTCATCGGCTCGGCGCTGGTCAGGCGCCTGGTGGATGCGGGTCACCAGGTGCGCTGCCTGGTCCACCATTCCCGCGAGCTGCTCGACCATCTTCCCGTGGAGGTTCACGCCGGCGACGTCACCGAACCTGCCTCCCTGACCACCGCCCTGAAAGGAATCGAGGTGGTCTATCACCTGGCCGGTTCCGGCCGCGCCGGCGACTGGGGGCGGCGCGAATGGTTTTTCCGGATCAATGCCGGGGGCACCGACAACGTCATCCGGGCTGCCCGCGCCGCCGGGGTGCGGCGCCTGGTGCACCTGAGCTCGCTGGCGGTACATCGCTTCACCGGTCACCTGGATGCCGACGAGAGCGTGCCCGCCGACCAGCGTCGCTATCCCTACGGGGCCTCCAAGGCCGAGGCGGAGCGCCTGGTGGAGCGGGCCGGGCGGGCCGGGGAGTTGGAGAGTGTCATCGTCAGGCCCGGGGTGGTGGTATTCGGTTCCCATGACATGACCGCCTTCGTGCACATGGCGCCCCTGCTGGCCAAGGGACGCTGGACCCACGTGTCCGGGGGGCGGCCCTTCATGTGCTACTCCTACGTCGAGAACCTGGCCGCCGGCCTGGAGTTGTGTGGCGGCACCGAGGCGGCGGCGGGACAGGCCTTCGTCATCACCGACGACATCCGCCTGCGCTGGAAAGAATTCATGGCAGCGGTGATTGCCGCCTTCGGGGTTCGCGAGCGCAGCCTGTCGTTTCCGGCGCCGCTGGCGCGGGCCGCCGGTATCGGGGCCGAGTGGTTGTTCCGGTTGCTTCGTTCCCACCGGCCGCCGCCCATCACCGACTACCGCACCGCGCTGGTGTCCCGGGATTTCCACTTCGGCTGCGAGAAGGCCAAGCGGCTGCTCGGCTACCGGCCCGAGGTGGGCTTCCGGGAAGGGCTGCGACGGACGGTGGAATGGTACCGGTCGTGGAAGAAAACCTCGGGAAACTGAAAGTACCCGACGGGCGGGTGCTGGTGACCGGTGCCGGGGGCTTTATCGGCTCGACGCTGTGCCGCGCCCTGCTGGACCATGGCTGCCGGGATCTGGCCGGGCTCGACCTGGGGCCCGCTCCGGGCGATCTCGCCGGCATGCTGGAGTGGTACCGCGGTGATATCACCGACCCGGAGTCCTGCCGGTCTGCTTTCACCGGCGTATCCTGTATCTTCCATCTGGCGGCGCTGGCCACTGACTGGGCGCCGCGGCGGGTGTTCGGGCGAATCAACCACCAGGGAACCGCCAACGTGATCGAGCTTTGCCGCCGGGCCGGAGTGCGGCGTCTGGTGCACATGAGCACGCTGGCGGTGCATCCCTTTCGGGGATACCGCGACGCCGACGAGAGCGCTCCGGTCGGCAACCGAATAAACGGGTACTGCGAGTCCAAGGCCGCGGCCGAGCGGTTGGTGAACCAGATCCACGGCGGCGACGGCCTGGAGACCACCATCGTCCGGCCCGGGGCAATCATCCACGGCCCCGGCGATACCACCGCCTTCGTGCACCTGGCACCGGTGCTCATGAAAGGAAGCATGCCGCTGGTGGCCGGCGGAAGGGTGCTGGCCTGCTACTCCGATGCCCGCAATCTGGTCCGGGGTCTCGTACTGGCAGCCGGGCCGGCGGGGGCGGGGGAGACGTTCGTCATCACCGACGATGTCCGCATCACCCTGCGCGAATACCTCGAGCAGGTGGCCGCGGAACTGGGGACGGAGGTGCGGTTTTACTCGGTCCCCCGGGCAGTTGCGCAGGCAGGCGGGGTCGTGCTGGAACTGCTGTGGAAGCTGGCCGGCTCCCGCCGTCCTCCTCCCGTACACCGTTACCGGGTGGGCCTGGTGTCCAGGGATTTCCACTTCGGCTGCGAAAAAGCCAAACGGCTGCTGGGCTACCGGCCGGTGATCGATTTCGCACGGAGCATCCGCGACACCGCCCGCTGGTATCTTGCGCTTAACACCTGATTATTCCATCTGAAACCTCGGGGACAGGCCCGGGGCCCGCGGGCCCGGGGCCCGCGGGGCCCGCGGGGACTTGTGGTCTTCCCTTGAAATGATTGTTGACATTTATGTGAATTCTTTTACATTAGTACTGTGAATCGTAAAAACGTAAGAGAAATCATTATTGACATTATCGAGCGTAAGGGAAAAGTGGGCTCCGGTGAAGTGGCCCGAGCAGCCGGGGTCACCAGACAAGCGGCCCACTATCACCTGAGGAGGATGGTCGCGGAAGGTTTGCTCGAAGCCCGGGGCAGGGGCCGTGGTTCCCATTATCTGTTTTCCAGGGTGGCGTCCAGGGGATCCGGGGGTTCGTCGTCGACGAATATGGGCTTTCTCTATTCCCGTGCAGGTCTCGAAGAAGACAGAGTCTGGTCGCAACTGGAAGGCAAGTTCGGCAATCGCGATACTAACGACGACCGGATCTTGCACTACGCCTTCACCGAATTGCTGAACAACGCCATTGAGCACTCGCAGGGTTCAAGAATAAGGGTACTGATCGAAAAAGGGATGCCCCTGGCATTCGAGATCGACGATGATGGCGTGGGTATCTTCGAATTGATCAGAAGCAGTTTGCATTTACCGAGCCACCTCGTGGCACTACAAGAACTTTCCAAGGGCAAACTCACCACCAGTCCCGAGAAGCACAGCGGTGAAGGTATTTTCTTTGTCTCCAAAGCGGGTGCTCGCTTCGAGGTGGAAAGCAATGGTCTCAAGTGGTTGGTCGACAACACCATACTTGATCAGGGCATCTTCTCGTCTCCAGGCAGGAAGGGGACCCGGGCTCGATTTGAACTCGTTCCAGGCCACAACCGCCCGCTTGAAGACATTTTTGCCGAGTATACCAGTGAGTTCCGGTTCACCCGCACGCGTACGGTGGTAAAGTTGTTTGCCCATGGTGTTAATCTGGTTTCCCGCTCGGAGGCCAGGCGGCTACTCAACGGCCTTGAGAAGTTCTCGGAAATCATCCTCGACTTCAATAGAGTGGCGGGGGTGGGGCAGGGTTTCGTCGACGAGATATTCCGGGTCTGGGCCAGGCAACATCCCGAGGTGGAGTTGATCCCCACAAATATGAATGCTCCCATAGAGTTCATGGTTCAGCGGGTCATTGCGGTAGACAGTGCTCCGACCCGTGACCGTCCCCTTTAGATTGCCAACATATACCCGGCCAACCGTAATTTGGTGCTTGAAATTTTCTTCTCGAGGGCCTAGTTTGGGCTCCAGGTCGAGGTAACAAGCTGGAAAGGACGTTGATAATGAGAGGCAAGTCGTCACCGGGCCTGGTTGCCCGGCTGGGGGGGCTGGTAGTGTGCCTGATGCTGGTTGCACCGGAAGCGACCGCCGGGGAAACACAAGACCAGGCCGCAGCGGCCGAACAGGAGCAGGAACAGCAATCGAGTAAATTCGACCCCTTCCTGGGCTCGGCCAGCAAGAAGCCATGGCGAGGTTCACAGGTGGTCTACAGCAACACCTTCAGCCTCATCAGCCTGGACCGTTCGGCCGAGTTGACCTACAACCCCAACTACTCCATGACCTGGAGCTTCCGGCCCCGCTGGTGGTTCGGCGACAACTTCTTCCTGCGGGCCGCGCTCGATGTTACCAGGGAGTTGACAGAGGCCGACCAGACCACCTACTCAGACGAGGCCTGGCTGGGGGATCTCAGCGTGGTGGCCGGGTTGGCCAGGCTGTGGACCATTCCCGTGGTGGGCATAGATCTCTCGGGAGACATCGCCTTTACCTTTCCCACCTCCAAGGCCTCCCAGGCGTCCACCCTGGTCCTGGCGGTGGCGCCGCGACTGCGGCTATCGAAGAGCTTTCCCCTGCTCAAGTCGCTGATACTGGGGGCCAACCTGCGGGCCACTCCCTATCTCCACCGTTACACCACCGGGGAACTGGCCAGCCCGCGCATCACCAACTGCTCGGCCAGCGAAGCCGGCTGCGGGGCCTTCCTTAATTCAGGATCGCGTAACGCGTTCCTGCGACTGACGCCGTCGCTGGACGCCACCCTGGTGATCTTCGACTGGATGGGAGTCAGCCTGGCCTACGGCTGGATCGTCGACTGGCTGCATTCCGCCTCGGGAGGGGAGGATGTCGTATCCTGGGTTCCCCAGGAACCGCAAAACCAGCGATACTACTCGTTTTTCCAGTTGAATGTTTTCTTCGATCCCACCGACTACCTCGAGGTGGGCTTGAACCTGCTCACCTACGCACCGCAACTGGCCCCGGATTCGAGCTACTACAATCCCCTGTTCAACCGCTACACCACCCTGTCGGTGGACGTGATCCTTCGCGTGGATGGATTCATTGCCCTGTTTGGAGGTAAGTAAGATGGACCGCAAGTATGCCCGAGTGTTGACCCCGATGTTGACCATGCTGGTGCTGGCCGCATTGCTGGCCGCCTGCGCCGAGCAACGTCCTCCCATCAACCGCGTGCAACCCTATGCCCTGGAGAAGTCGTTCTTCGTAGGAGACGATCTCCAGAACCCGGCCGACAATCCCGAGTTCTGGGCGCTGGCCACCCTGGTGGACGTCGGCGGCTACGGCGCCTCCCAGGACGGGCTGTTCACCTCCACCTACGCCCAGTCGCTGGTGCGCATCAAGTGGCAGATCACCGAGGACATGTTGCTCGGGCGCCTGGCCTACGAGCGCATCGATAATGCCGACGGCCGCGGGGTGGGCAAGGCCACCAACAACGGTACCGTGGTGGCAGCCTTCAGGATCGAAAAGCACTTCGACGTGGTGCGGGCCTACAATCCCACCACCGGCGAGGAATTGAACATCCTCGAGGAAAACTCCTCGGACAGGCCTTGGTACGAGCGCGAGTACATGCGGGTGGACTGGTCGAAAAACCAGGCCACCGACGCCTTCGATTTCGACACCCTGTCGCTGCTGGGTGTCTACGGCAGCATCCAGTACGAGCCGCTGGCCTACGACGTCACCGATCCGCGCGATCCCGATGCCCCGGTTTTCGACCTGGAGCACGGTTACTTCGATATCACCAACAAGGCTTTCGCCCAGCCCGGAATGGTGGATCTTTCTTCGTTTGGCTGGGGAATCGAGAAGTTTCCCGCCTGCTACCTGCCCGACGAGTTCATGAGCGGCAGCTATCCGGAAGGCTCCTGTAATCCCATCGAACTGACCATGCGGTTTTCCTTCCGCAAGGTGGTGGACAGTGACTACGAACCGGCCGACTGGGACGGCTATCGCTTCAAGGCCATCGGCGCCTTCACCTCCGAGAGGTTGGGCTACGCCCGCAACTACGGCATGTCGGACGAGATGTGGCACCGTTTCATCGACCGCTTCAACATCTGGGAGCGTAGCCACTACTACGACGACCCGGCCACCATGACCGGGCCGGTGGAATGCTTTACGCCCAGCACCACTCCCTTCGGAGCCGATCCCCACCGCGATTTCGACGGCAACGGCACTGAAGACGAATGCGAGGCGGTGGGTCCGGGCTCGCGCTGCGATGTCTTCAGGCAGCGTTGTACCTTGCCCTATATGCAGCGTACTCCCAAGGTCATCCCCTGGTATGTCACCGCCGGTAGCGACCTGCGCTACTTCGACGCCAGCAAGATGGCCACCAATGACTGGGACGTGGCCCTGCGTGTTGCCGTGCGGGCCGCCCAGTATGCCGAGTGCCAACAGACCGGCGGCGAACGCTGTGCCGAGCGTTTTCCCGTGTTCTTCGGCCAGGAGGACGACGCCGTCGATGCCGTCCAGTTGGCCTGGGACGTCGATGCCTGCAGAAACGGCGAGGCTTACCAGGGACAGGACTGCGATGCCCTGGCCGAGACGCTGGGCCGGGCTCGCGGGGTGGACCCGGCGGTGATTTCCATTGCCCGCATGCCGGAGATGATCGTGCTCTGCCACAGCCCGGTCGAGTTCGGCGATCCTCCTGCCTGCGGCGAGGCCCGCCTGCCCGAGGGGCTCAGCACCCAGGATTGCCAGGATGCCTTGGCTGAAGGCGATGAGAGTACCCTGGCCATCTGCGACCAGGCAACCATCGTGCGCCTGGGTGACCTGCGCTACCACCAGGTCAATCTCATCAAGGAGCCGCAAACCCCATCTCCCTGGGGGATCATGACCACGGCCTTCGACCCGCTCACCGGAGAGAATGTGTCCCATTGCGTCAACGTATGGACCTGGGTGAACGACTATTACAGCCAGTTGCTGGTTGATACCATGCGTTACATCAAGGGTGAGTTGCGCACCGAGCAAATTACCGAGGGTACCTGGGTGCGAGCCTGGAGCCAGGCCGCCGAGGCGGCTTCCCGGGGTGGGGTGATGCCTCGGTTGACCAGCACCAAGGTCACGCAGCAGGTGGCCGGGTTCGCCGGCTTGCCGGCCGCCCAGGCGCAGCAAATCGAGCAGATGAAGGCCAACCTGCCCGCCAGCGTGCTGCAGGCCGCCCGCCGTCTCAAGCAGGAACTCAAGGGTGTCAAGGCTTCGCTGGGCGCCGCTTCCACCTGGCAGGCCGTCTATGCGGCCCGGCGAAGGGCTGCCGCCGGCACCGAGTTCGAGGCGCAGCTGATGACTCCCGAGGTACAGAAGATGATGGGGGTGGCCGGCCTGCCCATCGACGAACACCTCATGGAAATGGTCTCGCCCCTGCGCGGCGGCAATCCCTCCTGGCAGAGGCAGCTTTACAATCTCAAGCAGGAGGCCTTGGCCGAGCGCGGAGCCTGCGTGCTGGAACCCAACTTCGCCCTGGCCCCGGTGTCCGTCACCGGCCTGGCCGACGTACTGGAGGAAAAGTTCGGCGCCTTCAATCCCTCTGACACCATGCGCGTGCAGCAGGAACGGGCCGAGAAGATGCGCCGCTACCTGGCCCATCGCATGCACTACTCCGTCATCGTGCACGAGATGGGGCACAGTGTCGGCATGCGCCATAACTTCGTCAGTTCCTCCTACGCCTGGGCCTACCGGCCCCAATACTGGCAACTGCGCACCAAGAACGGCACCGTTACCACCGAGTGCAGCGAGCTTTCTTCCACCGGGGAAGACTGCGTGGGCCCCCGCTACTATGACCCGGTCACCCAGGAGGAGCGTGACAATCTCATCTGGATGTGGATGCATTCTTCGGTAATGGACTACCCGGGTGAAATCACCCAGGATCTGCTGGGGCTGGGAATCTTCGATTTTGCCGCCGCCCGCATGTTCTATGGTGATGTCATGTCGGTGATGCGCGATCCCAGCTACCGGGTAGGCTCCGACAAGTCGAAGTTGCTGTTCAGCCTTACCGACAGCTTCGGCGGCATCGTTGGCTACCAGTACTCGCTGGGCAACGACGACTTCAACTATTCCCAGTTGCAGAACCGCCTGCGACTCATCAACGATTGTCAGCCGGTGGGCGACCCACAGGTGTTCAAGCCGGGTAACTGGAACGAGGAACGCGACGGAGTGTGGTCACCGCTGCTCGACGGCCTGCTGGTGCAGGTCGACGGCCAGTACTGGCGTTGCCACCAGCAGAAGGTTGACTACGTCCAGTGGGACAAACTGCGCTTTCCCACCCAGACCGAACTGGGTGACACCTACTACGACGGTGGGCGTTCGGTGGACAGCCAGGGTCGGCTACGCATGCCGTACGGTTTCGGCACCGACAGCTGGGCGGACCTGGGCAATCTCAGCGTTTATCGCCACGACAACGGTGCCGATGCCTACGAGATCTTCAACTGGATGATCACCCAGCAGGAAATCAATCACATCTTCGACAACTACCGTCGTGGCCGCACCACCTTCTCGGTTCGCTCGGCCGCCAATCGCACCCTGAACCGCTTCAATACCAAGCTGCGCGACGGCGCCAAGGGCCTGGGCCTGATGAAGAACATCTACGAAGATTTCGCCCTGGACATGGGCTACGACGCCCGCACCCTGTGGCCGACCATCGCCGGGATGTTTTACAAGGACAACATCATTGCTTCCAGCCAGGTCTTCGATCATTTCACCCGCATGATGGCGCGGCCGGAGATCGGCGAGCACTATTACCTGGACTACGGCGATCCGGTACTGCGCTCCACCATCGATGCCTGGGGGCAACCCGGGGCCACCGAGGTGATCATCCCCAACGGGGCCACCGGTTACTACGAGGACATTGGTATCGGCGGCAAGCTGGTGGAGAGCCAGCTTTCCAAGACCAACGGTGAGTACGACACCGAGATCACCGTCAACTGTGGCTCCTACTACGACAAGCTCAACACCGCCATGCTCATGACCGAGTCGGTGGACAACTACATCTCCTCCTCGCGCTCCGACTTTGTCGACCCCCGCTACCGGGCGGTATCGCTGGCAGACCTGTTCCCCGACGGCTACCGGCGCTGGCTGGCCAACAACCTCACCGGCGATGAGATGCTCAAGGGCCCGCGGGTGGCGGCCGATGCCCAGGGGCATCCCGTTACCGATGCCAACCTCTTTCCCGACGCCCCGTTGGGCTGGGTTACCTGGTGGACTCCCGACGTCAAGGTCTGCTTCCCCAACGATGGTACCACCGTGTGCAGCATCTACGGTGACAGCAACGGCAACACCACCGATCCCCTGGCCCCGGCCCACACCGCCGTGGTCGATCCCCAGGTGGGCTGGGAGCAGCAGAAGTTCCTCATAGCCTGGACCCTGCTCTACTTGCCTGAAAACCAGAAGATGGACTGGCTGGACATGCTGCGCCTGTGGGAGCTGGGCGTGGATGCCGATCCCGATCTCGGCAACAACCGCATCGAGTTCCACAATCCCACCGGGAAGGTGTACGTGGCCAAGACCTTCGGCAAGGAGACCATCCTGGGCGAGACGGTGCAGCGGGGAATCGCCGCCCGGGTGCTGGAGTACGCCAACGAATTGCTCTACCTGGCCTACGAGACCAGCCCCGGACCCGACCTCGACGGCAACGGCCAACCCGACTGGTACCTACCGGTCTACAACCCGGCCACCGGCCAGCCCATCGTCAAGTACGATCCCACTATCGGTTACATCGACGAGGACGGCTACGTGCATCCCGATGGTCGCGATGGTTGCAACGCCAGCGATAATTCCGACTGCACTTGCAGCTCGAACCGGTACTGCGTGCAGCTTTCCCGCTACGTGAGCGTACCGGCCTACCTGCGCGAAGCCCTCGATGCCTACCAGCTGGGCCTGCCCGAGGAACGCGGCATTTACGACTGAGCTCCCCAGCTGCACGAACAACTGCCGGGTTGCGGAGCGGCGGATGGGGTTGGCAAGGCTCCTCAGCTGCCTGTGCAACTGCGAAACCAGACCGTTTTCGAAGATAGAGGCGGAGCGATGTTTCCCCGCCCTGGAACCGCCCGTGGCGGAACCGAGAGCCGGCCCCTACGAGCAGGCCCCGGCGGTGAAGGTGAGGGTGTAGCTCGAGCAGGTGGCAGTGCCGGCATTGGCCACGTCCACGCATACATAGAAGGTGCCGTTGTTGTTGGACGAGCAACTCGAACCGGAGGAGGCGCATTCGGTGTAGTAGACGGTGTCGTTGGTGCAGACGCTGGTGGAGCAGTCGCCCTTCCAAACATTAAAGTTCACGTTCGAGCCACTCAGGCTGATATTTAGACAGCCCGCTCCCACGGCGGGATTGCTGGCCGTGAAAGTCACCACGTAGCAATCGACGTCGGCACGGTATCCAGTGCGGTGGGCGATGACCCCGCTGGCCTGCACCGACTGCGAGCCCGAAATGCTGCCCAGGTTGGTGGCCGAGCCACAGGTTTCCGGGGCATCCGAAGTATCGCCGCACTCACAGCCGGTAGAGTCGTTGTTGTCTATGTCCCAGTAACCGGAATTGCAGCCGGTGATTTCGCAAATGAAGTTCGTGCAGGTTTCGCTGGCATTGGCCAGGTTGCAGGGGTTGTTGCAGGCACCACAGTGTTGCAGGGTGTTTAGCAACTGCTCGCAGCCGTTCGAAGTCACATTGTCGCAGTTACCGTAATTGGCCCAGCAGGAAGAAATCTCGCAGGATCCGGTGACACAGGTGTCGTTGGCATTGGCTAAATCGCAGGTCACGCCACAAGAGCCGCAATCGCTCAGCGTGTTCAGTGCCGTCTCGCAGCCGTTACCCCAGTTGCTGTCGCAGTTGCCCCAGAGTGAGTTGCAGGCGCAGTTGCCACCCGAGCAGTGAGCGTTGGCACCGCAGTTGTTGCCGCAACTGCCGCAGTTGGCGGAATCGTTGAGCAGATCAACCTCGCAGCCATTGCCCCAGTTGCCATCGCAGTTGGCATAGTTGGCCAGGCAGACACAGCTGCCTGCCGAGCAGGCGGCGTTTTGGCCGCAGTTGTTGCCGCAGCTGCCGCAGTTGTTGGGATCGTTGAGTAGATCTATCTCGCAGCCGTCCGACCAGTTGCCGTTGCAGTTGGCATAGTTGGTGTCACAGGTGCAGTTGCCGCCCGAGCAGAAGGCGTTTTGGTTGCAAGTGAAGCCGCAGGAGCCGCAGTTGTTGTCGTCGTTGTTAAGGTTGGTCTCGCAGCCGTTGGGATCGTTGCCGTCGCAGTTGTCGTAACCGATATTGCAGGAGGCGATGTGGCAGACGTCTCCGGAGCACGACGCCGTGGCGTTGGCACGACTGCAGGTGACACCGCAGGCACCGCAATCGCTGAGCGAGTCGAGGGAGTTTTCGCAACCGTTGGCGTCGATGGTGTCACAGTCGCCCCAGCCGCTCTGGCAGGAGCCGATGTGGCAGGTCCCGCCGCTGCAATCGGCGTTGGCGTTGGGTCTACTGCAGGGCGTGCCACAGGAGCCGCAGTCGCCGAGAGTCTCCAGAGATGTCTCGCAACCATCGCCGTCGGTGCTGTTGCAATCGTCCCAGAGAGGATCGCAGCTGCCGATGTGACAGACGTCTCCGGAACAGGAAGCGGTGGCGTGGGCCCGGCTGCAGGTGACACCGCAGGCGCCGCAATCGCTGAGCGAGTCGAGAGAATTTTCGCAACCGTCGATATCCTGGTTGTTGCAGTCGCCCCAGCCGGCATCGCAGGCGGCGATGTGGCAGGTACCACCGGTGCAATCGTCCGAGGCGTTGGCAAGATCACAGATGGTGCCGCAGGCACCGCAGTCGGTGAGGGTTTCCAGGGAAGTCTCGCAGCCATTGAGCAGGTTGCCGTCGCAGTCGCCCAGCAATGGATCGCAGTTGGCGATGTGGCAGGAACCGCCGGCGCAGGAAGTGGTGGCCCCGGGGGCGGAGCAGGTCACCCCGCAGGCGCCGCAATCGGTGAGCGTTTCCAGGGATGTCTCGCAGCCGTCGGCATCGGTGCTGTTGCAGTCATCCCAGAGGGCGTCGCAACTGCCAATGTGACAGACGTCACCGGCGCAGGAAGCAGTGGCGTGGGCCCGCGAACAGGTCACGCCGCAGGCACCGCAATCGCTGAGCGAATCGAGGGAGTTTTCACATCCGTTGGGATCCTGGCCGTCACAATCATCCCAGCCGGCGTCGCAGGCCTGGATCTGGCAAACACCGCCGGGACAAATGGCGGTGGCATTGTCACGGGCACAGGGAGTGTTGCAGGCGTTGCAGTGCGCCAACGTCTCTAAAGATTGTTCGCAGCCGTTGCTGATATCTCCGTCACAGTCACCCAGCAGCGGATCGCAGTTGGTGATGTGGCAGGTGCCACCGGCGCAGGAGACAGTGGCCCCGGGTGCAGAACAGGAGGTGCCGCAAGTGCCGCAGTCGGTAAGCGTTTCCAGGGAAGTCTCGCAGCCGTCGGCGTCGGTGTTATTGCAGTCGTCCCAGAGGGCGTCACAGGTGCCAATCTGGCAGACGCCGCTTACGCAGGCCGGGGTGGCATGAGCGCGCCGACAGGGCGAGTCGCAGGAGCCGCAGTTGTCGAGATCGCTGTCGAGATCGTAGCAGTTGTTGTCGTAGGTACAGCAGGTCTCGTTGCCCACGCAATCGGGCCCGACGCCGCCGCAGCGGCACACTCCGTCGACGCAGATCTCGTCCTGGTCGCAGGGCATGGGCCCGCCCTGACAGCTGCCGTCGGCCTGGCAGGTGTCGTTGATGGTGCAGGGATCGAGATCGGTGCACTGCGTGCCGGTGTCGCTCCATACCGGTTGGTTGCCGTCGTGCAGGCAGGTGAACAACACTCCCTCGTCGCAGGTGTATTGCTCGCACTGGTTCTGCTCGGTACAATCGAAAGGAGGGCAGCAGCGCCAGTTGGCGCATTCTTCGGGAATGCAGTGGCCGTCTTCGCACACCTCGCCCGTCCCACAGGCCGGCTGGCAGGAGGGATCCTGGGGATCGTAGCAGCGACCGGCCACGCAGATCTCGCCGGCATTGCAGGTGACATCGATGCATAGCCTGTCGATGCAGGAGCCGTTGACGCAAACCTCGTATTCACCGCAAGGCGTACCGCCGCAATCCGTGGGATGGCACTGCAGGTCTGCTCCGCAAACCTCTCCGGCTGGACAGGATACGTGAGCACAGTCGTCGGGAACGCAAACGTTGTTCACACATACTTCTCCGACGGCACAGCCCTCCTGGGTGCAGTCACGGGACAGGCATTCACCGTCGGCGCAGGTCTGCCCGGGTGGGCATTGCACCCCGACGCAGTTGGAGCGCACGCAGGTGCCGTCCACGCATACGTAGGGAGGCTCGCAGGTGACTCCGGCGCAGTCGAGCGGGAAGCACTCGCCGCGGGCGCAGTATTCCCCGGCCGGGCACTGCACCCCGACACAGTCGACGTGGATGCACTGGTCTTGATAGCAGACCTCGCCGAAATCGGAACAATCCTGGTCGGCGCAGTCGGATGGATAGCACCAGCCGTTGGCGCAGGTCTGGTCGGCGGGGCATTCCACGTCCACGCAGGAGGTGCGCTGGCATACGCCGTCGATACAGACTTCCCCTTCGCCGAAGCAACCGGTGTCGCCGCAGCCGGCCGGATAGCAGTTGCCCTGGGCACAGCGCTGGCCCTCCGGGCAGGTTACTCCCACGCAACTCTGCTCGACGCACTCCTCGTCGACACACACTTCCAACTGGCCGGGACAGACCTTGGTCTGGCAATCGACCGGGTAGCACTGTCCCTGGGCGCAACGCTGACCACTGGGGCACTCCACCCCCACACAGCTGGCCGGCTGGCATTCCTCGTCGATGCACACGTCACCCACGCCGGGACAGGTGCGCGTGGGACAATCCTTGGGATAGCAGTGGCCGTTGGCGCAGGCCTGGCCCTCGGGGCATTCCACCACCGTGCAGTTGATCTCCAGGCATTGGCCGGAAGCCTCGTCGCAGAAAAACCCTTCCGGACATTGCCGGCCGGCACAGTTCGACGGCTGGCAGACGCCGTCGACGATGACCCCGTCGGGGCATTCTTCCAGGTATATGCCCGGAGAGCAGGTGGCCAGCAGCAGCAGGGCAGTTGCCTGAGCTACGATCCAGGCCAGTTTGCGTACATGCATCATTCTACACCTCCAGCGTGGAGGACCTTCATCGCGACAGCCAGTAACCTTGGCCGGAACATGAATACGAACTCGTCTCGCCGTGATCGATGTACAGTTCCACTCGTCTATCATTGGCGCATTCAGGCATGTCGGGAGTCGAGCAGCGACAGGCCGGGTTGGCACAGCGCCTGCCCATGGCCACCGTCTTGACCGGGACGCCCTGCAGCAGGTCCCCGAGTTCCTCCTTGAGCACTTGGACCATGGCCCGGGCACGGCGCTGGCTGAGCTGGTCGTTGTAAATGTTGGCCAGCGGAGGTGGGCCATCGAAGCACTTGTCGGCAAATCCGATGACCACCAGCCGCGCTCCCGGGGCCGCTAACTGGCGGGATACCTGCTGGCGCATGTCGCGTACTTGGCGGCGGGCGGCTGGAGTAATGGCGGCACTGCCGACGCCCATGCCTCCGGCCAGGGGAGGCGCCGGCTGATTGGGGGAGAAGCTGATGGTTACCAGGTTGGGAGTGGGCATTCTCACGTGTCCGCCGCCTTCCCCAGGTGGGGGTTGTCCGGCCTGCTGGGCCCAGGCGCTGGAAACCGGCTGTGCTTCCTCGACTGGCTTGCTTTCCGGTGGGGCCGCGGGCGGCAGGGTCTCACGGGGAGCTGCCGCCTGTTGCCCCGCGGGCAGGGGAGTGACTCCGGCAACTTCCTCGGCCTCGGGCGCTGGCGGTACCTCACCGCTGCCCTCGGCCTGACCTGGCTTCTGCCACACGCCTTCCTCTTCGCCGGGAACTGCTGGTGGTACCGTGCCGGGTTTGCCAGCGGAGGCGGCTACCGTCTCGCCAGGGGGCTGAGTGGGCTCTGCCTGGCCCGAGGAGGGGAGCCACTGCAGGGAGTAGCCCAGGCGGGCATCCAGGTTGGCCAGGGGCACCCCGTAGCCGCCACCCTGCATGCGGGCACCGCTACCCACGGCAGCGTAGAAGCCGCTGTCGGATGCTGCCGGTTGGAACTGCAGCGAGAGCATCATCTGGAAGGCGTTTTCGTTGTGGTTTCCGAAAAAACCCGAAAGACTGGTGGCGATGTTCCCCTCGGCGATCACGGCTATGGCGTAGCCGGCTGTCTCGAAGGCATAAAAGATGCCCGGTCGAATGAACAACTCGTGACCGATATCAGTCTTGAGACGTGACTCCATGTCTTCAAGCCGTGAGCTAGACTCCCGCAACCATACACCGGTGTTGAGCGCGGCGCCGAAGCCGGACCAGCGCCAGTCCACGGCCAGGCCGATGCCCCCTTGCAGGGCCGGGTAGTTGGTGAAGGAGTTGTCGGAACCATAGGGGAAGACGAACTGCATGACGCCGGCCAGGCCGAAGCCGGACAGCCGTTCGTGCAGCACCGGCACTTTGAGGAACAACTCGGGGTTCATCAGGTGGAAGCCTTCCTGGCCGCTGACGGCGGGAAACCTATCGGCGGCGCCGGCCGTCTGGTAGGCCAGCGGTACCACCACCGCCAGGTCAAACCACCGGCGGTAGGCAAAGGAAAGCGCGGGGCGAATCTGGAACTGGTCTTCCACCGGGGCCTGCTTGAAGCTGGAGTTCTGTGACTCGAAGATGCGCCAGGGTTCCTTCTGGTACTTGATACCTACAGACAGGTCGAATTTCAGAGCGTCGGGCAAAACCGCGCCCTGCAGGATGAGAAAGGGATCCTGCAGGAAAGGGGAGACCGAGTAGCGTTCCAGTGGTACCTGGATGGAGCCTGTTATCTGCTGGGCCGAGCCGCCCGGTGAGGAGAGAACCACCCCCAACATCACAACGTTACGAAGCAGTCTTCGTGCGTTCATTCTCTCGTTCCTCATAACGGGAATGTATTCATTTTCATACTACCCCTGGTAAAGAGGGAGTGTCAAGCTGGCGAGAGGTGGAATTTGCCGTCAAAACAGGCAGTTTGCTGTCCGACAGCAGGTGCCCGAGGCCTGGCTGATCTTGCTGGCCGGGAGCTTGTAAGCCGGGCTGGAATCTCCGTATGTTATACGGGTAGACTGTGCCAAACACCGGTGAGGACGAACCGCGATGAAATGGACATGTTCGGCCAGCTTGCTGGCGCTGCTGCTGGCAACCAGCGCGTCTTCTCAGCCCTTCCAGCAGTACCGCCAGGCCCACCTGCTGGCCGATAATGTCAACTACCTGGTTGGCTTGCTGGGACGGCGCGCCTTCGAGCGGCTGCGGGTGGAACTGAAGAAAGACGCCTCCGCGCACCTGCTCGATGCCATCGCTGCCACCGGTCATCCCGGCGTGAAGGAACTGCTGCTGGACATCCTGCGCGATCCGCAAACGCCGTCTCCCCGCCAGAGACGCTTCCTACGCGAACGGGCCATTGCCGGCCTGAGGCGCTTCAGCGATGAGCCCGGGGTGGCGCTGGCCGTGGCCAATCTATTGTCGCGTGAGAATGCCTCGCGCTTCGTGAAGGAAGCCGCGGTGGAATTCCTGCTGCGGGCCGCCCGCCCGGAGACCGCCGCCTCTCTCATCGCCTTCGACCGCAGCCTGCACGGGCGCAATACCCGCCTGGCCGATCTCACCGGCCGGGCCCTGGCGGCCGTGGGCGGTGACCGGGCGATGGACTACCTGGAGGAGAAACTCTCCGACACCTCGCGGGCCTACCTGCCCTGGTACGGCTATATTGCCGTGGAGGCGGCCCGGTATCGACGTGTACGCCTGCTCGAAGTCTTGTTGCGGGCGGCTCGACTGACGCTGTCCCGGCGGACGGTGGTGCCCAATGTCTTCCGGGCCCTGGGCCTGATGGGCGACCGGCGGGCGGTGCCCTTGCTGGCGGAGGTGGTGGGGCGCAAGGATTTTCGCATTCGCTACTGGTCGGCCATCTCCCTGGGGCTGCTCGGCGATACTGCGGCGTTGCCGGCCCTGCGTCGCGCCCTCGACAAGGTCGTCGACTACCCGGCCTCGCGCCGCTGGGTCAATCGGGCGGCCATCGCCTTCGCCCTGGCTCGGCTGGGCGATGAGTCAGGACGGAAGCTGCTGGCAGAACAGGCCAGCCGGGGCCAGATACGGGAAAAGATGCTGGCGCTGCTCTTTCTGCTGCGCCTCGCCGAACAGGGGCCGCCGGCGGTGTCCCTGGCCGGGCGCATGGTTGACTTGATCAGGCCCTACGCCGCCATCGACGGCTGCCCGCGCTTTCCCTGGGAGCAGATATTCTCCGCGCTGTCACGCGTCAGGCATCCGCGCATTATCGAACTGCTGCTGGAGATGGCCGACTGGAAGAAGGCCGGAGCGGCTCCCTGGCACGCCCGGCAGGTCCTGGCGGAGATTTCCCGGGAACGGCTGGGGCCGGTGCTCTGCCGGCTCATGGGCCAGGGAAGCTGGCCGGTGCGCCTGGCACGGGCCCGGCAACTGGAGAGCCTCGGTGCCGATGCCCTGGGTTGCTACCACCGGCTATACCGGCAGGGGGACCTTCCGGCCCGACTGCTGGCGGCGCGACGGGCGGGGATGTTCTTTCCAGGCCGAGCAGCCGGGTTGCTGCGTCGGGCCCGCCGGGATCCGGCCTGGCAGGTGGTAGAGGAAGCGCGGCGCCTGGCATCCTGGCTGTCTGGCAGCGAACCCTTTCCCACCCGGGCACCGGCGCTGGGCGAAGTCGACCAGGGCGAACTGCTGGGCTACCGGCCGGCCTGGCGGGACTACGGCCAACTCCAGAGCCGCGTGGTAAAAGAGCGTTTCTTCACCGAAGCACCGGTGCGCCGCTTGCTCGCAGACCAGCGGGGTGCCATCTGGGCCGCCACCGGGCAGGGTCTGATGAGCTACGACGGCATGCAGTGGCAGTTGGCGTCACCCCCGGATGCCTGTGGCCAGCAGGTGTTCGACCTGGTCGAGTTCGGCGGTACTGTCTGGGCCGCCAGTGACGGGGGGTTATGGCGCCTGGAACGGGGTCGGCCCCAGTGTGCCCTGCGGGGCCAGGCCGTGGTGCGCCTGGCCACCGCCGGCCAGCAACTGTTCGTCGGCACCCGGGACGGTGTTTACCGCTTCGTCGGAGGCCGCCTGCAACCTCTTGCCGAAACACCCGGTGCCGGCCCGGTGCGGGCCCTGGCCGTGGCTCCCTGGGGGGAGCTGTGGGTGTACCGGAAGGCTGAAAACCAGGCCGGTCGGTTGCTGGGCTTTCAAAACGGTCGCTGGAGCGATCACGACGAGCTGCTGCTGCATTTCTGGAGCAGCGGCGGTGCTGTCACCGGGCTGGGTACGGGCAGGCTGGCCGTAAACGGCCTGGCATCCCTGCCGGCACACCGGGCCCTGGCCGTGGCCAGCGACTGGGGACCAATAATAGTAAAACCTCGCCAGAGTCGGTTGCTTGGTACCGGCAGTAACGGCTGGCCCTGGCTGCCGGCCTGGGCGGTGGCGGAAAGCGGTGCCGACACACTGTGGTTGGGATATCCAGGGCAACTGGTTGAACTGCGGCGGAACCAGGCGCGGCTGCTGCGCTTCGACCTGCAGCCTGCCGGTGAAGCCATGGCTCCCTATCGTACTCCGCCTGCCGACCTGCTGGTCACGGGCAGTGGCGAACTGTGGCTGGCCGGCCGCCGTCCGGCCGTTCGCCCGGGCAACACCATGGCCACGGTGCTACGCCGGCCGCGGGCCGACTCGAAACGCCTGGCCATGCCGCCGGAGACGGTGGTCACCTCGATCGCGGGAGGCGGCATTCGCCTGGATAATCCCGATGCCGCTCTGCGGTTGCCCAACCAGGCCCGCCGCTTCCAGGGAGGCAAGACGGTGCGTATTCCCGGGGTGGTGGTGTCGGTGGCGGCCGTGGCCAAGGACCCCTGGGATTTCTCCCGGGTCGACTACCGTTTCAAGGTCGACGAGGGCGACTGGAGTGCCTGGAGCAGGAAAAACACCCTGGTCACCCAGCGCCTTCTCGACGAGGGAGTACACCGGGTGTTGGTGCAGTCCCGCGACGAACAGGGCAACATCGATCCCTCGCCAGCCGAGGTACGCTTCACAGTGGTCACCCGAACCCCCACCATCGTTCGCATCGAGGATGGTCGTTTTCAGCGCATCTTTCCCAGCCAGTTGCTGCGCTACCAGAAAAAGGGGTTGGGCCGGGTGTTGCTGCGCAATACCTCCTCGGAACCCGTCAAGGTTGACCTGCAGATGAAGGTGGAAGACATGTTCGAGAAGCCGGCCAGCTCGAGCGTTACTCTTCCCCCGAAATCGCAGCGCTGGGTCGTGGCACCGGCACCGCTGTCGGGCAGGTTGCTGCGGCGACTGACCGCCGGTACCGTCCAACTGGTAGTCGAGGCCCGCTACCGTTGGCAGGAAGCCGAGCGTACCACCCGCCGTTCCTTTCCTCTACATCTCCTCGAGGCCAACGCCATGTCCTGGGCCGATCCCCGGGCACTGGCGGCGTTCGTCAATCCCCACGATCCCCTGGTGGAGTTACTGGGAGGACGTGTCAACCAGGCTCTGAGCAACGAACAGCCGGTGCTGGCCCGGCGCAGTCATCCCCTGCACCGGCTGGCCCTGGTGCTCTATGCCTTCCGGGCCGTCGAGGGACTGGGAGTGCGCTACAAGAGCGATCCTTCTCGGCCCTTTGCCAGCCAGAGCCGCCAGGAGCTGGACACGGTGCAGTTCCCTACCCAGACGCTGGAACGCCGGGCCGGCGATTGCGACGACCTGACGGTATTGCTGGCCTCCCTGCTGGAGAACCTTGATGTGGCCACGGCCCTGGTGACGGTGGAGGGACACGTTTTTCTTATCTTCGACACCGGGGTACGCCCGGCCAACCGGCTGGGTCTGCCGCTTCGGGCGGGCTGGTTGGAGGAGCGCGCTGGTACCCTGTGGGCGGGGCTGGAGACCACCCTGCTGGGTCGGCGGCGGTCCTTCCTGGCAGTACTGCAACAGGCCGCCGGGCACCGGCGACAACGGCGGGTGTTTGAGCTGCGTACCTGCTGGAACGAGTACCCCCCGGTGGTTCTGGAGTCAGACCGCCAGCCGGAGTTGGGGGACCTGCGCCTGGCCGGGGCCGGGCAGGAGTTGGAGCGGCTGCGGCAGAAGCTGGCCGGGCGGGTGGCCCGGGCCGCATCCGGGTTGCAGGGCTCGGCAGCCCTGCTGGCTCAGGCCCGGGCGTTGCTGCAGGCGGGTTCGTTCGGGAAGGCGGCTGAAAGTTTCCGCCGGCTACTGCAGAAGGACGAGTCCTTCCCGGCTCGCTATGGCCTGGCGGCCAGCCTGGCCGGGCAGGGGCAACTGGCGGAGGCAATCGTCGAGTTCCGCCGCGCTGAGCGCACCGCTCCCGACGACCAGCAGCGCTTCCAGGCGTTGCTGGCCCTGGCCCAGTGCTACCGCACCGATGGCAACCTGGTACGGGCTCGATCCTTCCTGGAACGAGCCTTGGCCCTGAACCCGGCGGCCGGTTACGATAGTCGCTACCGGCCCCTGGTGAAGTACCTGACAACCGCCTCGGCCGGCAAGGCAGCCGCCATCGACCAGGCACCGCCATTTTTCCAGATGATGATCGAGCAACCCGTCGACTAGGCCGCGGTCCAGGACAGAGGATGTCTTCCCGGCGTGGCGTCGGCGACGCACTGCGCCACGGTCTCGCCGGTGGGTGTTTCGTTTTGTTCGCGTTTCTGGTAAGAACAAGCGGTTGTTGATCGTTGACCGGGCGTCGAGAAGCAGGTCGAGAAACCGGGAGGTAGGCATGGTGGCAACAGGCGGAAACGGCAAGGGTCTGTGGGAGCGCATAGCCGGGCACGGCATCTTCTACGCCACCGAACTCATCGCTCGCCTCCCGGAGAAGATGCTGTTCAACTTGGTGGAGCCCCGCCTGCGTGAAAGCTTGCCCTGGCCGGAAGGTGCGGATTTCACGGTGCGCATCATCAAGTTGTTGCACCGGCACTGGAACTCCTTTCACCCCCACGTGCGCCGGCGCTTCGTGGAGAACATTTTCGGCAACATCATGCTCTATGGTGGGGAGAAACGGCGTCGTCTCAGCGCCCGCCTGGGTGACTACCCAACCATCATGGTCATTAGTCCCACCATGAAGTGCAACCTGCGTTGCACCGGTTGCTACAGCTACAACTACGACCGGCAAGACGCCATTTCCACCGAGCGCCTCGATGAACTCTACAGCGAGTGCGAGCAGCTGGGCATCCAGTTCATCGTGGTTTCGGGTGGTGAACCCTACATCCGTCCCGACACCCTGGAACTGTTCGCGGCCCATCCCAACCTGCATTTCCTGACCTATACCAACGGGACCATCATCGCCGATCGCAACCTGGCCCCGCGCCTGGCCGAACTGGGCAACGTGGTCCCCTGCGTAAGCGTGGAGGGGTTCGAAAAGGAGACCGATCAGCGGCGGGGCAAGGGCACCCATCGCAAGATCCGCCGGGCCATGCTCCAGATGAAGGAAGCGGGCATGCTCTTCGGCTTCTCGGCCACCCCCATGCGTCACAACAACGAGCTGCTCTGCTCGGATAGTTTCATCGAGTACTATCAGGACCTGGGTTGCCGGATCGGCTGGTACTTCAGCTACATGCCGGTGGGGCGTGATCCCGACCTGGAACTCATGCCCACCCCGGCCCAGCGGTTGCATCGCTTCCATCGTATCCGGGCCATCCGGGACCAGTACGACATCCTGGCTGCCGATTTCTGGTGCGACGGTACGCTGGTGGGCGGTTGCATGTCGGCCGGACGTACCTACTTCCACGTCAACGCCGCGGGAGGTGTTGAACCCTGTGTCTTTCACCAGTTCTCGGTGGACAACATCAACGACAAGCCGCTCATCGACTGCTTGGACTCGGATTACTTCCGTTACATACGCGGTCGCCTGCGCGACGTGGAAAACCCGCTACGTCCTTGCCCCATCATCGACAATCCCTACCTCCTGCGCGAATTCATCGACAGGTTCCACCCGCGGCCGTCCCAGTCGGGAGGAGACGCGTTGCTGCGCGGCCAGCTGGCGGCAGGACTGGACCGCTACGCTGCCGAGTTGAAGAAGGTCTTCGACCCGGTTTTCGAACAAATCCGCGAGCGTGCTCCCTGGCCGCCCGAGCCACTGGGAACCATCGAGGAGAAACAGGCTTACTGGGCCGGGCTGCGGGCCGGCAAGAAGCACGCCTGAAAACGCGACTCCCCCGTCGGCTGGCCGCTGGTTCTAACCGGTGGGTCCCGTCAACCTGGGCCAGGTGACGCTGGCGGTCCGCATGTACCTTCCGGGTGACTACGACGGACACTTCGTGCTGTTTCACGACGAGGCCGGCCCCCGCGACTACGCCACCTTCCTGGCATCGGCCGTGCTGGATGAGCTGGGTATTCCCAGCCTGTTGCCCTGAGGGACTCAGCCGGAGGCGTTGGCCCAGCCGTCGATGGCGTTGGCGACGTCTTCGGGGATGTCGAGGAACTTCAGGCCCATGCCCGGCTGGTAGGAACCGGAGGAACTGAAGGGGCGGTTCCAGACCACCTCGCACTGGCAGCGCACGGTGTGTTCCTGTTTGTCGGGCAGGGCGAACTCCAGCTGGAAGCGGGCGCCAGGCTGGGGGGGGTTTATGGAGGAGATGAACATACCTCCACGGCTGATGTTACGGGCATAGCCGAAAAAGGAGCAGCGTTCGCTGTCGGCGTGCTGCCTGAGCACGATCAACGGACGCGGCAGCTGACGCCGCTTGAATTGTTGTACTCGTTCGTACCCGCCTGCCGACATCGCCATGACTTCCACCTGCCGGAGTACCCTCCTGGCAACCTGCTCTTCCCGACCTGCTCTTCCAGGATAGCAGCTTGGCGTGAAAAAGGGAACCTCAGCGCCAGCCGGTCATGATCTCCAGGCAGACGCGGTTCATCTGCTCGGCCCGCTCGGGGGTGTCGGCCTCGGTGTAGCAGCGGAACTCGGGGGCGTTACCCGAAGGGCGCAGGTGCACGATCTCCTGCGAGGCAAAGGTGATGCGCAACCCGTCGGTGAAGTCGAGCGCCGCCACCGGCCCGAAGTGGGGGGAAAAAACCTGTTCCACCGCCTGGCGGTCGCGGTCGAAGTCACCGCTGTACAACTCGGCCAGCCGGGCCCGGCTGCGTTCGACGGGAAACTCTTTTAAACGATCGGAGTGGGTAAAGCGGGTTGGCAACTCCGCGAGCAGGCCGGAGACTCCCTGGCCGTGCTGGCGAGCCCGTTCCAATATGGCCAGGTGGACGATGATGGCGTCACGGGTCGGTAGGGCGGCCAGGATGAGACCGTCGCGTTCGACGGGTGTCTGCAGCAGGAAGCCGCCGTTGGCCTCATAACCCACCACTCGGCCGGAGCCCCGCCGTTCGAGTTCCTGCATGGCGGCGATGACGTAGGGCGAGCCGATGCGCGTACGCTCGACGTGCTCGAACCAGCCGCTTTTTTCCACGGCGGTATTGCAGGAGACGGGGGTAACCACCACCTGGGCCCCGAGCTGGGCAGCACAGAGAATGCCGGCCACGTCACCACGCAGCCAGTTGCCCTGTTCGTCGGCCACCAGCGGCCGGTCGCTGTCACCGTCGGTGGAGACGATAGCGTCGAAGCCGTACTCGGCAGCCCAGCCTCGGGCCAGCTCGATATCTTCCGGACGAATGGCCTCGGTGTCCACGGCCACGAAGCGCTCGGATCGCCCCAGTGGGGTTACCTGTGCACCCAGGCCGCTGAGGATCTCCACCACCAGGTCGCGGCCCACGGCGCTGTGCTGGTAGACGCCGATACGCAGGCCGGACAGCAGGTCGGCGGGGAAGAAGTCGAGGTAGCGGTGCCGGTACCGCTCCCGGGCTGCCGGGTCGTCTTCCAGTCGTGGTGTAGTTCCGGCCAGCAGGCCGCGCTCGTCAAAGCGCCCGGAGGGTATCTCCACAACCTGCCGGCGCATGGCTGCCTCGTCGTCCTTGAGGATTTCACCCTCCTTCTTGGTGTACTTGATACCGTTGCGTTCCTCGGGAATGTGGCTGCCGGTCACCATGATGGTGGCCTGCCGGTTTTCCAGGCCCCACAGGCACAATGCCGGCGATGGCAGTCGACCGCAGCCGTGGGGCCGATAGCCGCGGTCGGCCACCGCCGCTGCCACGGCCTGCATGATACGCTCGGTGGAAGGACGCAGGTCGCCGCCGATGGAAACGGTATCACCGGCGGTGATCTCACCCAGCTGCTCCAAGTGTTGCAGGAAGGCCAGGGTGTAGGAGTAGCAAACCTCGTCGGACATGTCTGCGGCCAGTCCCCGGGCGCCGCTGGTACCGAAACGCACCCCGCTGTTCTCCATGAGTTCGGCGATGTTGATTTGCTTGCCAGCCATGACATTCCTCCCGCGGCAGTGGCACTGATGGACCCGTTTGCGGAATCGATAGCATCCCGCGCCCGGTAGTGCAAATCAACAGCTGCCGCCGTGCGGGCCGGGGTTACGTCATGCCGTGCCTGGCTAGTTGCTGACCGTTATGGTGGCCACGGTGCGTGAGCGGGTCGGAGGGTTGGAACGGTAGACGGCCATGGCGCTGGAACAGTCGACATTGGCCACCATGAGCACCCTGACGGTGTAGCTGCCGGGCTGGTGAGGTGCGCTCAACCGTCCCTGCAGCTGGCCACGGTCGACCGAGGGACACAAGGGTAATATGCCGGCGTCGTGGCAAAACTGCGGCTCGTCGTCGATGCCGATGACCAGCATGGCCTGGCACTGCGGACAGGAATCCATGCCGGCGGCGACGTAGCTGGAGTCGAAGTCGACTCGCCGGTCGGGAGCAACCGTTATCGAGGGCTCGCCCGAGTCGAGTTGCACGTCGGTCAGGTAGTACAACCAGGCACTGCAGGCAGGCGCCACGGCATCGATGATGGCCGCCTGGGCTGCACGGCGTGACATCCAGTCGAGGTAACGGTCCATGGCCGCCGGGCAATCGTCGGCCTGGGCCACGGCGGCGCGAACTTCGTAGCGGCCGGGCGTGTGGGGAACGGTGAGGTCGAAAGACGTCTGTCCCTGCAGTACCGCCGGGCAGGGTGGAGGAATGCCGATGCGGTGACAGTGCTCGGGCTCGTTGCCGTAGCCGCTACCGGCCAGGCCGAATAGAAACAGGTTGACACACTGGGGGCAGTCGTTGACCTGGCTTATGGAGTAGTCTACGACCACGTTGACCAAGGTGCCGGTCTCCACCGTGAGCCGGGCACCGTCGCCCGACAGGCTGACGTCGGTGAGCACCAGCTGACCCTGGGGCGATTCCGGACAGGCCGGTTCCCCGTCTCCGTCTCCGGGCTCGCCGTCACCATCGGGGGCGCCGGCATCCTCGGTATCGGGGCGCACGCAACGGTTCATCTCCGGCTGGCATACGTAGCCAGCCAGGCAGCCCCCATCGTCGTCGCATAGCTTGCCGGCCAGGAAATTGTCGGAACAGCCTGTTCCGGAAAACACCAGCAGAGCCAGGACCATGTGCAAGCGCCTCATGATTCGATTTTATTGGCCCCGGGCGAATATCACAAGCCCGGGACTGGTGACTTTGACAGTGGTGACGGGTCGTGGTCAACTTGTCCAGTCATGGTCGTGGTGGCAACCGGAGGAGAAACATGACTGGCAAGCACTTGTGGGGAAAAGGCTACCTGCAGGTTTACACCGGCGACGGCAAGGGCAAGACCACCGCCGCCATGGGCCTGGCCCTGCGCTGCACGGGGGCCGGCGGGCGGGTCTTCATCGGCCAGTTCGTCAAGGGCATGCACTACGCCGAGCTGGATGCCCTGGCGCGCCTGGCAGACGGCATCGCCATCCGCCAGTTCGGCCGCGACTGCTTCATAGTGCGCGATCCCGAGCCAGAAGACATTCGCCTGGCCCGGGAGGGCCTGGACGAGTGCCGCCGGGCGCTGGAGTCGGGAGAGTACGACCTGGTCATCCTCGACGAGGCCAGCATCGCCGTCTACTACCAGCTGTTCAGCGCGACCGAATTACTGGAGGCAATCGCTGCTCGCCAGCCACACGTCGAGGTGGTGGTGACCGGCCGCCGCGCCCCGCCCGAGCTGGTCGAACGGGCCGACTTGGTCACGGAAATGAAGGAAGTCAAGCACTACTACACCGGCGGGGTGGTTGCCCGGGAGGGGATCGAGAAGTAGCTTCAAACCCGGTCGGCCGGAAAGCAACCCAGGGCCTGCTCCAGATCGTCGTCGATCTCGCCACTGATCCGGTCCACCGTGAATTCTCCGCCGCAGGACCTGCAGCGCAACAGCAACCCGCTTCAGCGCGGGTGCAGTAGCAGCACTCCACCGCAACGGGGGCAGCGCGGCGGACCTCGCCGTCGTTGCTTGTTCCCCGGCCTGCTCATGGGGCCACCTGCGCGGCCAGGCGTTGCTGCACCAGGCGGGCCAGGTCGGCGGGAACCGCCTGCAGGCCCGACTTGTGCATGGCCAGGGCCAGTTCGGATTCCATCTCGGCCGCCGAGGTGAAGCGCCGCTCCGGGTTCTGGCGCAGGGCCTTTTCCACCACCGCGGCTACTCGGCGTGGAACTTCCGGCCGAGCCTTGCGCAGGGGAGTGTACTTGCCGCGGCTGATCAGGGCTACCGTTTCCTGGTGGGTCTGTCCCCAGAATGGCGGGCGGCCGGTGAGTAATTCGTAGAGCACGGCTCCCAGGGCGTAGATGTCGGTACGGTTGTCGACCGGCTGGCCGCACAGTTGCTCGTAGCTCATGTAGTAGATGGTGCCCCGAACCATGCCCGGGGAGGTATGGGAGCGAATGGTGGTGGCCCGGGCGATGCCGAAGTCGGCCACCTTGACCACTCCCTCGCGGGAGATAAGGATGTTCTGGGGAGCGATGTCGCGATGCACCAGCTGCAGCGGCCGGCCCTGGTCGTCCGCTTTACGATGGGCGTAATCGAGCCCCAGCGCGGCCTGGCGAGCGATCAAGCAGGCTTCGGCCAGCGGCAGGGCAGTGGCCCGCTCGCTGTTCCCATAGAGCAGGTGACGCAGATCGGGCCCGTCGACATATTCCATGACCAGGTAGTAAGTACCCTCGAGGTTGCCGAAGTCGAGTACCGAGACGATGTTGCCATGGTTGAGCTGTACCGTCACCCGGGCCTCGTCGATGAACATGCTCACGAAGGCGGGATCGCGGGAAAGATGCTCCAGGATCTTCTTGATGACGACTTGCTTGCGGAAACCATCGGCGCCTTCGCTGGAGGCCCTCCAAATCTCGGCCATGCCGCCGGTGGCCAGTAATTCCTCCAGCCGATACTTGCCGAACAACCGCTGCCCGGCAGCCACCCGGGCGGTTTCGCTGGCCCGGTTCTTGTGTATTGCCCGGTTGACCAGTTCCACCAGTGCCTGGTTGTTCCAGGGCTTGGCCACGAAAAAGTCAATGAGGTTCTTGTTGACCGCCTCGGCGGCCACACGCATGTCGTTAGAGGCGGTCATCATGATGCTGGCCGTGCCCGGCCAGTTTTCCCGCACCAGCATGAGCAGGTCGAGACCGTCCAGGCCGGGCATCATGTAATCGGTGATGAGTACGTCTACGGCGTGTTCCTTGAAGACGTCCAGGGCTTCGACCGGGTCCTGGGCTGTGTGCACACGGTATCCCTGGGGGAGGAGAATCCGGCGCAGGGAATTGAGAATCGGTGGCTCGTCATCCACCACCAAGACGGTACCCCGAACCTCGTTTTCGCTTGCCGCGGTGTTCATGTGGGCCTCACCACCTGCCAGGGGAAATAGTAAGGCATGTGCCGGGGCCAGTCAAAGCCGAAACGGCCCCGATTGACCGGATCCTGGCCGGCGGGTAATATTGAGAATGTATGAGAGGTTATCCCCTGGCGGCTCCCGCGTGGGAGGTGATCATGATGGTGAGAGCGAGAGAATCGTTATTGTGGCTGGGTCTGCTACTGGCGGCAGTCGGTCTGGCTGCCTGCAGCTCCGATACCACCACGGCCGATACCATGAACCTGTGCCAGACGGACGAACAATGTCCCCTGGGTCAGTACTGCGACGACGGGTTGTGCGTAACCGGCAGCGTCGCCTGCAGCGAGTTGGAACCCTGCCCGTCTGGGCAGGATTGTCGCAACGGTACCTGCGTGGGAGATGTCAGCGATGGCGGTGACGGTGGTGCCGGCGACGGTGGTGATGAAGGTGCCGAGCCGGACATCGAGATAGTCGAACCGCTGCCCAGCCAGGGAGTTTACCAACTCAATTTCGGCAACGTGCAGGTGGGTCAGGCCGTCGAACGCCGGGTGGTCGTACGCAACGCCGGCAACCGGGATCTGCGCCTGCTCGACCTCAACTTCGAATCGGGCACGGACCTGGATGACTTCTCCGTTCCCCAGGATACCATGGATGCCCTGCCCATCGTTCTGCAACCGGATCAGCAGGCGGAGATTCCGGTGGTTTACCTGGCCAGCGACGGTATCACCGACTCCAGCGTGCTGGATATCGTCTCCAACGATCCCGACGAGGCGCTGGTGCGTATCCAGTTGCTGAGCGAGTTCAAGGGCGAGGCCCGCGTCGCCGTTAGCAAGCAGGCGCTGGATTTCGGCGACGTGGAAGTGGGCCAGCAGAGCCAGCCACTGGCCTTCACGGTGTCGAACCAGGGTACCGGCAACGCCGTGCTTACAGTGAGCGACATCCGCCTGGGCATCGTGGCCAACGAGGACTTCACCCTGGTGGTCAGCGACAACGCCGGCCAGACGGTCACCTTTCCGGCCCTGGTCAACAACGGCGATGCCCTGGACGTGGTGGTTACCTATCATCCCCAGGCCCAGGAAGACGACGCCGACCGGGTGATCATCGCCAGCGACGATGCCCTCGAACCCACCGTGGAGGTGACCCTGAACGGCCGCGGAGTGGTTGGTGATGTGTCTGTCACTCCCAGCCCGGTCGACCTGGGCCGGGTACGGGTGGGCGAGTCGGCCGCGCAGGCAGTGACCATCAGCAATTCCGGCGGGGCCACGCTGCAACTAACCGGCGTGGAGCTGAGCGGTGTGTCCGGGGAGTGGGTGCTGGCCAGCAGCGATCTCGATCTCGCCAACCTGGCTGGAAACCCCCATACCCTGGGCCCGGACGCGGCGGTGACGGTGGAAGTCACCTTCAACCCCGCGGACGTGGGCGACGAGAGCGGCCAGCTGGTGATAAGCCACAGTGGTCCCTCGGCGGAGCGACGGGTGAACCTGGTAGCGGAAGGATACATCCCGGCTCATATCACCTTCGATCCCGATCCTCCCTTGTTGCGGTTTGACAACGTACAGTATGACAGTCCCACCGGAAGCGCCCAGTCACTGACCCGGAACATTCTCATCGGCAACGATGGTGGTGAAGTGTTGCAGGTACAGCAGTTGTTACTCGAACAGTCGAGCGGCGAGTTCACCTGGGAGCCGGCCATCACATCGGTTCCCGTGGGCCAACAGGTACAGCTGCGAGTGACCTTTACGCCCACTCGCTCCGGGGATTTTTCAGACCGGTTGTTGCTGGATACCAACGATCCCGATGTCTCCCATGGAGGTGTGGACGGCCGGGCCGCCATCGACCTGGAGGCCCATGCCATCGATCCGGCCATGGTGGTGAACCCGTCATTACCACAGGATTTCGGCTCCGTGTTCATCGGCAGCGAGGTTCGACGCAGTATTACTATTATCAGCGCCAGCACCGATCCCCTGCAGATCACCGGCATTCAACTCAGTGGCGGCAGCTCGCCGGACTTCCTGCTGGAAAACCTCCCCGACATCTCCAATCCCCTGGTGGGCGTGGGAGCGTCGTACTCCTTCGATGTCGTCTACCGGCCCAGCGATGACGGAGGCGACTTCGGCCAGCTGCAGATTACCGCCGACGATCTCGGTAATCCCCAGGTGCTCATAGACCTGAGTGCTACCAGCCCGGGTTGCCCGGTGGGATGGGGCAACTGCAACGGCGACGGCAGCGATGGTTGCGAAACTCCTCTCGATACCCTCAGCGATTGCGGCGCCTGTGGAAATCCCTGTTCCCTGGACCATGCCCAGGTGACCTGCCAGACCGGCACCTGCCAGATCGTCTCATGTATCACCCCCTGGGCCGACTGCAACACCAACCCGGCGGATGGCTGCGAGATCGACACCTCCAGTAATCCACTGCACTGCGGCAGCTGTTCCCATGCCTGTGATTTCGCAAACGCCGCTGACCTTTGTCAGTCGTCGCAATGCCAGATGGGTGCCTGCGACAGCGACTGGTGGAACCTCAACGGTGATTCCAGCGATGGCTGCGAGTACTACTGCGTCTACCAGTCGGCTGGTGACGATCCCGACGCTTCCTTCAGCGACGCCAATTGTGACGGCATCGACGGCGATATCGGCGACGCCGTGTTCGTCTCCACCTCCGGCGACGACTCCTGGGCCGGTACCATGTCCCAGCCGGTGGCCACCGTCAGCCGCGGCCTGCAACTGGCCCAGAGTCAAAGCAAGGGTCAGGTATTGGTGGCCTCCGGGGTATACAACGAGTCCAGTACCGTGGTCCTGGTGGATGGCATCTCCATATACGGAGGCTATGACAGCAGCGACTGGAGTCGCAGTAGCAGCGCCCCGGCCCGGGTGGTGGTGGCCAATGTCGTGGCCGTCAGGGCCAGCAACGTAGGTAGCGGAACCACACTGCAGTTGCTTATATTCGAGGGTGCTAATGCCACGCAGCCCGGGCAGTCCGCCTACGGCATGTTTGCCACGGGATCGTCGTTTTCCGCCTGGGCCTGCGAATTCCGGGCCGGGTCCGGAGGCAACGGCACGAACGGTGCCAGTCCTGGAGGAACGGCGGCGGCGGGAAACAACGGCAGTGCCGGGCAGCCCGGCTGCGAGGATTCAACGGTTTTTTGCGACAGTTGCGGTCGTCCCAGCGGCGGCAGTGGTGGTGGTTCTCCCTGCGGTCGGAACGGAGGTAGCGGCGGCAGTGCCGGTCATGGTTCATCCAGCGGCTCACCGGGAGCAGCAGGTGTGGGAGGAGGTGCCGGGGGGCCGGGTACGCCCGCCGGTCGTGGCAACTGGAATACACCGTCGACCTATTGGGGTCAAGATGGCCCGAACGGAACTGCCGGTGCCGACGGCCTTCCCGGCCAGGAAGCCTACCAGTCGACGGGCTACAGTCCGGCGAACGGGCAGGCCGGCAGTGCCGGAAATGCCGGCGGCGGCGGTGGTGGCGGTGGTGGCGGCGGTGGCGGCACTGCTGATTGTAACTCTTACGGTGGAGGAGGAGGTGGTGGCGGCGGTGGTGGCTGTGGAGGCCTGGGAGCCGGTGGAGGGGGCTCGGCTGGTGCCTCGATTGCCGCGTACCTGTGGAACTCCAACCCTTCCTTCGATTCCTGCACCTTCACCACCGCCGGAGGGGGGGCTGGCGGAAGCGGGGGCACCGGTCAGCCGGGTGGCGCCGGTGGTCTTGGCGGACATGGGGTACTCAGCGGGGCGGGAAACAGCTACGGCGGTTCCGCCGAGCAGGATGACGGATCCAACGGTGGCCGGGGTGGCAATGGCGGGGCCGGTGGCCGGGGTGGACATGGGGGTGGCGGTGCCGGCGGTCCCTCGCTGGGTGTGCTCCTCGGTGGAACTTCCACTCCCAACCTGGTTGGCAGTACCTATAACCTGGGAGCCGGCGGCGCCGGGGGGCCATCTAGCGGCAACCCCGGCCCGAGCGGGCGTCAAGCCAACACCTACCGGCCGTGATGCCGGTGTAACCACCAGGCCAGCAACCAGCTCGATATCATAGTGGCATGGTACTCCGGGTAATGGGGTTGTCCGTGTTGCCGGATTCCAAAGCTGCCATCCGGATTCTGGAGTGACAGCAACTGGCCGAGCCAAGTGGAGAGGTCCTTTTCTTCTCCGGCCAGGGCCAGAAACAAGGCCCGTTCCGCGAAGAGATCGATTTGCCGAGTACTGGAAATTGCCCGTTCCCCGGCCTGGGCCCGGCGTAACTCTCGCCGTAAATCTGTTGATAGCTGCAGGAATCGCCTGTGTTCTAGACAACCACGCTGGCGGGCTATCACCAGGGACCACAAGGCGTGCGTGCTGTGGAAACCGCCCCGGTCGCGCATGGGACCGGTGATGTAGGCCAGGGTTTGCGAACGCAGGGGATAGCGATCGCACCAGAGTGCTTCGCTGACGGGGCGATTGGTGTTGATCCTGCCCCGTGCGGGGGCCTGCCAGCCCTGCACTGCCGCGCGCCGGATGTGGACCGCGGGATCGAAAAAGCGTCGCAAGGGATTATCGTGATCCTTGCCGGCAACCTGCAGTGCTTGCTGCCGGGCACAATCTAGATCGGGCAGTGGTAACAGCTGCCAGGCTGCGGTGGTGCCGATGGCGGCGTCGAAGCGCAGCTGGTCCCGGGGAAAGGCACAGAGGAAGCCCGCCGCCCGGGACAGGCTGGCCTGGATTTGGTGAAATAGAGTTGAAGGTTGGCTCTTACGAAGGCGGCGACTGGCCGAATCCCCGGCGGCCAGGCAAGATGCCGGCACCAGGGTGGCGATGAGCAACCAGCAGGAAAACTGTCGGCAGCTCACTACCACTGTCCACGCTTGCCTCGTCGCCGCCGGTGGATAACAAGCGGGAGTGCCAGCAAGCACAACCAGGCTGCTGTGGCGATACCGCCCGGGGGGTGTGCGGCACAATCGCAACCGCCGGCTCCTCCCAGGGATTCCACCACCTCGAACAGACCGCCGCCGGTGCCGCGCAGGCGGGTATACAGCGAGGCGGTGACGTCTCGGGGGCCCAACTCGGCCGCCGGGTCCACCAGCAGCAGGCCCACCTGGGCGGTGCCCTCGTCCAGCACCACCACGTTGTGCAGCTCGATGCCGGGGCCGAAATCGAGTTGCATACCGGTGACGAAGTTGCTGCCGCTGACGATGACATTGCTCAGGCCGGTGCCGGGTACTCCCCGGGATGGTTCAACTGCGCCGATCACCGGCGCCAGGAACTCGCCCGTTGCCAGCAGGGCGTAACCCTGGGTGTCGCTGCCGGGCTCGCCGTTGCCGGGTACGGCGCCGCCGTGCACCGCCACTTCGCTGCCGGCCGGCAGCGGCCCGGCCAGTACCACCACCTCGAGATTGTTGGCGTGGTCGGGGTCCAGTGATGCCGCCGGCTGGCTGAGGCCGTCTTCCAGGGCGATGTTTCCGCGATAGAGGCGACCATCCGGGGTGCCCACCTCGAGGTCGAGATCGTTCACCAGGGTAAAGGGCGCATAGGCCTCGGCCGGTGGATCAGACCAGGCCAGCACCACCTTGAGGGTGCCGCCAGCGGCCAGGGCCGGCAGGCGGAACCGGGCCTGGTCGCCGCTGGCCAGCGCCGCCCCGCCGGCAAAGGGGGGCAGGGGTGCGTCTTCGGCCAGCATGGGATTGTCGGGGACGGGGTTGGGCACGTCGTCGAGCACCAGGGTGATCTTCTCGTCATCGGTAAACGACAGCACGTCTTCGAGCAGCACCCGCCCCCATCCCTGGGCAAAGGAAGGCGGCGGGGTAAGCGCGGCGTTTACGCCCATGCCCACGATCTCTCCGGACAGGGGCCGGGCCGAAGATACCAGGGCTGCCTTGACCAGGGCATTCGTGGGATTGAAGCCGCTATCCTCATCGCGGGTTCCCCTGGCCCAGAAGCCGTCGGTGAAATACTGGCGTACCAGGGCTGCTGCCCCGGCCACCAGCGGCGAGGAGAAGCTGGTGCCCATGGTGGGCCAGTCCTGGTCGACGTTGCAGTTGTCGTCTTCGTTGTTGCTCACCTTCTTGTTGTTCTTCCCGGTATAGTCGCAGCAGCCCAGGTCGATGGCCGTGTCCGGGTCGCTGTTGGCCGAGAACACCAGCCCGGGAGCAACCAGCTCGGGCTTGATGCGCCCGTCGGCGGTGGGACCGCGGCTGGAGAAGAACAGCAGGTCGTCCTGCAGGTAGTAGATGGTGCCCCAGAGGTCGAGTCTTACCGGCCCGGAAGCGCCAACAACCACGGTGTTCTTGGCGGTGGAGCCGGTGCCGCCCAGGCTCTCCTCGATGAGGTTGCCGTTCTGGTCGGCCCCGGAATTACCGGCGGCGAATACCACCACCAGGTCGTTGAGCCTCCAGCAGGCCTCGTCGATGGCGGCCGAGTCGGAGTCGTAGTTTACGGCCAGGGTGGGGCTGCCATAGCTGTTGTTGTGCACCCGGGCCCCGGCCCGCCAGGCCTGCAGCAGCAGGTCGTACATGCTCACTCCCAGCAACCCCATCAGGTTGCCGTCGTTGGCACCGATGTCCTGGAAGACGATCTGTGCTCCCGGGGCCATGCCGTCCTGAGGATCGTGGCCGGCGGCGCTGGCCGTGGCCAGGTGCTGGTAGTCGTCTCCGGCCATGCAACCGGTGGTATGGGTACCGTGGAAGCCGCCGCTGGCATCATCGTAGGCCTCGGCCTGGCCGATGACGAAGTAGCCCACCACCTTGTTCTCCGGCCTGGTCTCCGGAGTCAGCGGAGGCTGAGGGAAGGCAATGGCGGTGGTCACCGCCTCGGCCTCGGCACCGTAGCGGAATTGGCAGGCGTCGGCGTCCAGGCCGCTGTCTGCCACTCCCACCACCTGCCCGGTGCCGGTGAGTCCCTTGCGAAACACCGTGCGCCCGGTGTCTTCGTCGCCCGATTGCAGCAGCCAGGTGGAGTCGTCGTTGAGCAACACCGGCAACCGGTAGTGTTCCACGACTTCCACCCCGGGTCGCCCGGCCAGTTCCTGCGCCAGGGACCAGGCCTGCTCGGCGGGCACCCGCAACCAGACCCAGTCACGGCCGGTGGCATCGCTGCTGGCCAGCACCAGGCTGGCCGGGGACGGCGGCAGGCGGTGCAGGGAATGCAGTACCCGCCCGCTTTCGTCACGCCGGCCCACGACCCGCAGCCACACCTGCTGCCCGGCGATCGAATTGGCGAAAGTCCCGGCCGTGAGATCGGGAGCCAGCCGGCCGGCCCGGGCCGGTTCGGGCGACGGCAGGAAGACCACCAGGGTGTACAGCACCAGCAAACGACGAGACAGGCTTTTCATGGAATTCTCCTTGGCAACAGATTAGGACGACCGTCCCCCTCAATCAAGGTCCGCTTGACGACGGGCGGGGGCACGGCTACCATCCGGGCCGAGATGCCGCCTTTCATCGACGCCCACGTGCATGCCAACAACCGCTCCAGTGAGGACTTTCGTCGCCTGGCAGCCGCCGGCTGCGCCGGGGTGGTGGCGGTGGCCGGCGAGGAGGGCGGCTTCAGCCTGCCCGAGTCGGTACTGGATCACTTCCGCCGCCTGGCCCGGGTGGATCGACCCCGCCTGCAGGCGGCCGGGGTGAAGTGTTGGCTGGCGCTGGGGGTGCATCCCCGGGGCATACCCGCCAGCAATGCCGAAACGCTGTGGCCCCGCCTGCCTGAGATCTGGCGGGAACTGGCTGCCGATGCCGTGGGCGAGGTGGGACTGGAAGACGACAGCCCGGCCGAGAGGCGGGCCTTGTTGGAGCAACTGCGCCTGGCCGACCAGGAAAAACTGCCGGTCATCGTGCATACTCCGCGGCGACACAAGGCGATGAGGTTGCGGACGACGCTGGAAATACTCGCCGACAGCGGCATCGCCCCGGAGCGGGTTTGCCTCGATCACCTGGACGAGGACACCCTGGAGCCGGCCGCGGACAGCGGTTGCTGGCTGGGGCTCACGGTGCACCCGGCCAAGCTGTCGCCGGCCCGGGTCGCCGGGCTGGTGGCCAGCCGGGGAGGGGCCCGGATCATCGTCTCTTCAGACCTGGGAGCCAACCCTTCCTACCTGTTCGGGGTGCCGGCGGCGGAGCAGGCCATGCGGGAAATGGGCCTTGACGAACAGGATATCCGGGCGGCCGTGCACGACAACGCCGCCGGCTTCATGGATCGGCCGACTTGAACCGCATTTCCGACAAGCAACTGGGGGAGAGACTGCTCGAGGGCCTGGAGGCTGCTGGCCCGGCGGGGCTGAGCATACGCCAGCTACTGCGGCGCCTGGGCCTGCCGCCGGAGCAGCGCCGCCGGGTCAGGCGGCTGTTGCAACGACTGGTGGCCTCGGGCCAGGTCAGCAACAACCGGCGTGGCCGCTATGCCCGGGCCAACCGGGAGTTTTTCGCCGAGGGACTGGTTCGGGCCCGGGGCCGCGGCTGGCTGGAACTGGCCGGCAATGGCAACGGGTCAACGGTGGGCATCGCCCCCGAGAACAAGGGAGGGGCCATGCCCGGGGATCGCGTACGGGTGAAACTGCTGGATGCCGACCGTAGCGGAGGGGGCCGGGGCCGGGTGGAGGAGATTCTTCAGCGCGGTCGCCAGCAGATCGTGGGCACCCTGCACCGGCGCGGCCGCTTCGTATTGCTGGTTCCGGACGACGGTCGCCTGGATCCGCTGATCGTGCGTCGTTCCAGCACCCGCGACATCGATGATGGCACGGTGGTGGCGGTGCGTCCGGACAGCGGCAATCCCCTCCAGGCGGAAGTGGCCCAGGTACTGGGGCAGCCGGGAGTGCTGGATACGGAACTGCGCCGCCTGCAAATCGCCTCGGGGTTGACGGACGACTTCCCCGCCGCGGCCGAGGACGAGGTTTCGGCGCTGGGGGAACTTGCCGGGCCGGAGGCCGGTCGCGCCGATCTGCGGAAACTGGAACACGTGACCATCGATCCCGACGATGCCCGTGACTTCGATGATGCCATCTTCGTCGAGAAGCAGGGCGACGGTTACCGACTGCTGGTGTCGATTGCCGATGTCGCCCGCTATGTTCCTGCGGGTAGCGCCGTTGATCAGGAGGCCCGGCGACGCGGTTGCAGCACTTACCTGCCCGGCCACGTCTATCCCATGTTGCCGCACCGGCTCTCCGAGCAGCTGTGCAGCCTGGCTCCCGGCAGGCCCCGGCCCGCAGTCAGCGTGGAGATGGAGGTAGGGGACGATGGCCGGGTACGCTCGGCTCGTCTGCGTCGCAGCCTGATTCGTTCTGCCGCGCGGCTAACGTACCGGCAAGTGCAACGGGTGCTGGACGGACACAAGCAAGGAGTCGCTGCCGGGCAAGTGACCATGTTACGGGCCGCGAATGCCTGTGCCCGGGCCCTGCTGGCCCACCGGAAACGGCTGGGCATGCTCGACCTCGAGGTGCCCGAGTTGCAGGTAGTGGTGAACGAGCAAGGCTGGCCAAAGCTGATCAAACCGGCGGAGCGCTTCTTTGCCCACCGTCTCATCGAGGTGTTCATGGTGACCGCCAACGAGCAGGTGGCCACCTTGATGCGCGACAGCGGCGTACCGGCGCTGTACCGGGTGCATCCACCTCCCGATGCTGACAAGCTCCAGGCCTTTACCGAGGTGGCCCGCGAACTGGGAGCACCGGCGGCATTCTCCGGTGATGTCACCCCGACAGAGATCGCCGGCTACCTGCGTTCCCTGGAAGACAGCCCCCTGCGCCAGGTGCTGCATTCCCTGTTGCTGCGTTCGCTGATGCAGGCTTTCTATGCCGCGGAGTGCCGGCCGCATTTCGGGCTGGCCAGCTCGGCCTACTTGCATTTTACTTCACCCATCCGGCGCTATCCCGACCTGCTGGTCCACCGCCAGCTGACCAGGCTGCTGGAGCGGGCCGGTAGCCAGGGGATCGCCGTCGGACAGAAACTGCAGATACCGGTGGCGGCCGAGGCCGAGGAACTGGAGGACTTGGAGGCCCTGGCCGAGCAGTGCTCCCGGAGCGAGCGCCGGGCCCTGGCCGCCGAGCGCCAGGCCCAGGCGTTGTACGGGGCAGCCTACCTGCAGCAGCACGTGGGCGAGCAGTTTACCGGGCGCATCTCCTTCCCTACCGAGTTCGGGTTGTTCGTCACCCTGGAACCCTCGGGCATCGAGGGCTTGCTGCACATAGCCGCCATGCGCGACGACTACTATCGCTTCGTGCCCGAGCGCCTGGCCCTGGTGGGCCGGCGCAGCCGCAAGTCCTACCTGGCCGGCCAGAAGGTGCAGGTGCGATTGGAAGCAGTACGCCTGTTTCCTCCCCAGCTGGAGCTGGTCTTTGCCGGAAATGCCCGCGACAGGAGGCAGTCGCCATGAACATTCGCCAGATGCTCGAGCGCCAGGAACACCAGCTGCTGCACCCGGCGGCGGCCTTCTCCGACCGTTCCCGGGGCCGGCGCCACCCGGCCCGGCCCTGCCCGGTACGGCCGGCCTTCCAGCACGACCGTGACAAGATTCTTCACTGCAAGTCTTTCCGGCGGCTGCTACACAAGACCCAGGTGTTCTTGGCTCCGCGCGGGGATCACTACCGCACGCGCATGACCCACACCCTGGAGGTGAGCCAGATAGCGCGTACCCTGGCCCGGGCGCTGCGCCTGAACGAACAGCTCACCGAGGCCATCGCCCTGGGCCACGACCTGGGACACACTCCCTTCGGTCATGCCGGCGAAGCGGTGCTCGCCCGGCTCATGCCCGGGGGCTTTCGTCACGTGGAACAGAGTGTACGCGTGGTGGAGGAACTGGAAAACGGCGGCCAGGGGCTCAACCTCACCCGCGAGGTGGTCGATGGCATCGCCCGCCACTCCAAGGGGCGCGGTCACATCGTGCGCGGGGCGGCGGAAAGGTTGCCGCTGACCCTGGAGGGGCAGTTGGTACGCATTGCCGATATCGTGGCCTACGTCAACCACGATACCGACGATGCCCTGCGCGGGGGGGTGCTGCGCCTGAGCGACATTCCCCGACCGTTGCTCAAGACGCTGGGGCGTACCCACTCCCAGCGCATCGCCCGGGCGGTCAAGGACGTGCTGGCCAGTACTAACCTGGACCGGGAGCCACGGGTGCGCATGAGTGCCGAGATGGAACAGGCCATCGCCGAGATGCGCGACTTTCTCTGGGAGAACGTCTACGACAACCCCACCGTGCACGACGAGTTTATCAAGTGCCAGCGCATGCTGGAGGAACTGTTCGGTTTGTTGTTGGAGCGGGACGAGCTGTACCGGCAGTTGCTGGGGCATGCTCCCGATGGCTCCCGCGAACGCCGTCGCCGGGCGGTGTGCGACTTCGTGGCCGGCATGACCGACCGCTATGCCATCGGGCTTTTCGAGCGCATCTACCTGCCCCAGCCCTGGCCGCTGGAGATGATTAGAGTCTAGTTACACTCTGCATCTTGAGGCAGGGGATCGGAGTTGGTTACCGTGGGCAGGTAGGCGGCGGTGCCGCCGTCACCGATGTCGGCCGAGCAGAAGTACTTGGTTCGGATGTCGGAATTCTCCGGGTCGCCGCCCAGGCAGTTGGAAAAGACACACTTCTTGGTGCCCATGCCCGAACATTTGCCGGAGTCACAGTCGGCGTCGATCTGGCAGGTGGGGCCGTCGTGGCCGTCGTGGGGCATCCAGCGGCCGATGTCGTGGGGGTCCTGCTGGTCGTAGGCCACCCAGGTATAGGCGGTGAGATCGCTCCAGTACTCGGTGGCGGCGATCTTGCAGTTGCCGCGATTGGCGTCGGGAATGATGCATTTGCCGGTTTGCTCACGCGAGCAGCAGAACGACTGGCAGTCGAAGTTGAAGCGGCAGGAACTGCCCAGCTTCTTGTACAGGCGGCAGCGGTCGTCGGCGGAGTTGCAGCCGAAGACCCCGCCACAGTAGTGGCTGTTTTCGGTTCCCGGGGTGGAGTTGGGCTGGCAGCTGCCTCCCTGGCAGGCACCGTCGTAGGTGCAGTAGAAGCCCAGGTTGTCTTCGTCGATACAGCGGAAAGTTCCTTCCACCGGCTGGTTTTGACCAGGTGGGATCGCCGCTTCCAGGGTACAGAACAGGGTCGAGCCGGTGTCCTGACTCCACTCCCAGCGCTCGGGACCGAACTTCAAGCTGCAGACCCAGTCGGCGCCCCCGCAGGACAGCTGCAGGCAGGCGCTTTCGAAATTGCATGTCGTCCGGCAACAGTGCTCGCCGTTCATTTCCTGGCATTGTTCCCCGTCGGGGCAGGCCTGGCAGGCCGGGCCGCAGTGATCGTTGGTCTCGCAAGGAACGCAGCTGCCGCTTTGGGGGTTGCAGAAATAGCCGTTCGGACATTGCTTGTCGGCGCAGGGATCATCGTCTCCGGGCAGATCACCGCCCTCGTCTGCGGCGTCGGCTACTCCGGCATCGTCGGCGCCGGGGTAATCGCCGTCTGCACCGGTGTCGTCGGCGGGGAAATCTCCCGGGCCGGTATCCGCGCCGGGGTCGGCCGGGGCGTCGGCATCAGCGAGACCGCCGTCGTCGCCGCTGCCGCCGTCATCGCCGGCAGGTTGCTGCTCCTCGGCTAGATTGTTCGACGCAGTGCAATAGCCGTTATAGCAGGTGAAACCTTCCGGGCAGCGTGGTTCCGCATCGGCACAGAGGCTGCCCTCGTACCCTGGTGAGTAGCTGCAGGCAGGTGCCCAGCAGGCCAGCAGCAGCAACACCACTGCCGAGGTCGTGTAACCGCTCGGTTTCAAAATCTACCCGCTGCCTGCAGGCCGCCCGGTGCCGGCAGGATGGTCAGGGCAGCCTGGTTGGCATCGTCGTTTTCCACCCAGAGAAACAAGACCACCGAGGTGGCCGCCGCCGCCCCGGCCAGGCCGAAAAGGACGTTGGCCGCCGTGGTGTAACTGCGGCCGGTACTGTCACGTCCGGGATCGTACTGCCGCGATTGCTCGTCGGCGATTTGCTGTCCCAACACTCCCAGGGCCACCCCGCTGGCCAGGCAGGCTACTCCGGCGCCCAGGGAGATGGTCGAACCCAGGTGCCGGCGCAGGAAGCCGGGGCGGGCCGGGATGGTGCGCGATATGCCGGTCTTGTCGGCCGGAGCCGAGACGGTGGTCGCTGTTGGAGGCGAGACCGGCTGGCTGCCAGCAGGATTGCCGGCGGCAACATGGTTGGCAACCTTGCTAGCCGGAGCGGGTGGAGGAGGGGAAGCCACGCGTTCGCCGGCCGGCGTCGGCTTTCTTTGCGGCGTACGTCGTGGCGGTACGGGTCGGTCCAGTACCAGCGGGGCGTACTGGTCGGGATTTTCGAAAATGGCCGCGATGGCGCCGTCGATTCCTCCTACGAGCAGTTCCCGTAGTGGACCGTCCACCACCGAGTTGAGTTGGAGGGGCTGGTCCTGCAGCAGCAGGCTCTTGATCTCGATGCGGTAATCGCCTTCCTCCCGCCTCATGAAAACGCCCACCAGCCGCTCCACGGCCAGGGCGCGGCCGATGCCGAGCAGGCAGCGTTCCTGTCCACGGCACTGCAGCAACTTCTCCTTTCCGCTAGCCGAGAGCTTGTCCTGTACCGCCTCGCGACCCAGCAGGCGGACGTCGCGGCGGTTGAGCAGGGATTCGAATACCTGGCTTTCCACCGCCGAGGCATCTTCGAGGGCGATGCCCGGCTGGGCCACGAACCATACCGCCAGTCGGGGTGCATCAGGATTTACCAGAGGGACGATGTTCAGTCCGGCATCGTCGTCTTCCTCCTGGGCTCCCGCCGGAACGGTACCCAGCAGCAGGACCATGACCAGGCCGGAAATGAACGGCTTCATGAGAACTCCTTGTCGTTCATGCTAGATCGCCCCTGGCGATGCTGTCAATCACGCTCGGGACGCGGCCAAGGCGGCGTTTCGAGTTGTTCCAGTGTGCCGGCTGGGTTATCATGCGCCCGGTTGGTAGGAACCGTTCGGGAGTGAAGCCATGCAGGAGCAGGTGTTGAAAACCATCCACCAGCGGCGCAGCTGCCGTCGCTTCCAGGAACAAGCGTTGCCCGAGAAGGTGGTGGCGGCCATACTGAGCGCCGGCACCTGGGCCCCGACGGCGGGCAACGTGCAGCCCTGGTTCTTCTACGTGGTGCGGGATGGCTACCTCAAGGAGAAACTCAGCCAGTCGGCCCTGGGCCAGGGTTTCATTGCCGAGGCGCCGGTGGTGGTGGTGGTGTGTGCCGATACCCAGCGGGCCCGGGCCACCTACAAGCAACGTGGGGTGGATCTGTACTGCCTGCAGGATACCGCCGCCGCCTGCCAGAACATGTTGTTGGCCGCCCATGCCCTGGGAGTGGGCTCCTGTTGGGTTGGTGCCTTTGACGAGCGCAGCGTCTCCCAGTTACTCGGTGTGCTTCCGGCCCACCGGCCGGTGGCCATCCTCTGCTTCGGCAAGCCCGCCGAGGTGCCTCGCAACCCGGGCCGGAGGGCGCTTGAAGACGTGGTTATAGAGGTGGACTGAGATACGCTGCTCGCTACTGGTGGTGTTGCTGGAGGAGATGATGACGGGAGCAAGAAGGAGCGAGAAGACCATGACTGAGAAACTCACGGTGGCCAGGAACGCAGATGTCCTGGTGGTGACACTGGCGCGGGAAGACAAGCGCAACGCCATCGACCTGGAGATGTGGCAGGCCCTGGAACGGGCACTGCAGCAAGCCGGGCGGGAAGACGATCTGCGCGCACTGGTGGTGCGCGGGCAGGGGCCCATCTTTTGTGCCGGCATCGACGTATCTTCCTTCTTCAAGCTGGCCGAGCACTACGGCCAGCAGTGGGCAGCGCGCATGCGCACCATTACCGCGGATTTCCAGGCGGTGCTGAACCGCCTGGAGAGCCTGCCCCTGCCCACCCTGGCCTTGCTGCACGGCTCCTGCCTGGGCCTGGGGCTGGAACTGGCCCTGGCCTGCGACTTCCGCCTGGCCGTGGCCGGTACCCGGTTGGCCCTGCCCGAGGTGCGCCTGGGACTGGTGCCGGACGTTGGCGGCAGCACCCGCCTGACCAGGCTGCTGGGTCCGGCCCGGGCCAAGGAGATGGTGATGCTGGCCGCCGAGGTGGATGCCGGGCAGGCCTGGCAGTGGGGGCTGGTGAACGAAGTGATCGAGCCCGGCCAGCAGGAGCAGGTTCTCACCCGTTGGCTGGAGCGCCTGCGTGCCGGCGCACCGCTGGCCCAGGCAGCTGCCAAGCAGGTGATCGACGGCCTGTTCGATACCAGGCGCGGGCTGGAACTGGAGGGATGGGCCCAGGCGGGGTTGGTGCGTAGCGAGGACTTTACCGAGGCGGTGCAGAGCTTCTTGCAGAAGAGAAAAGCGGAATTCCAGGGACGCTGAGTGATGGAGCGCGCCGGCGAGTTCACCATTCGCCATGCCCGCTGGAGCCACGAGGCGGATGCCATCCGCTCGGTTCGCCAGCGGGTATTCATCGATGAGCAGGGAGTGCTGCCCGACGAGGAATGGGACGATCTCGACCCCTCGTGCCACCACCTGCTGGCCGTCGATGAGCGGGGAGAGGCGGTGGGCTGCACCCGCCTCTGCCCGGGGGGGCGGCTGGGCCGCATGGCGGTGCTACCGCGCTGGCGGGGGCAGGGAGTGGGCCGGGCCCTGCTCGAACACGTCGTCGAGTTGGCCCGGCGGCTGGGCCTGTCCCGGCTGGAGGCCGACGCCCAGGTGCGTGCCCTGGGGTTTTATCGCCGGCTGGGTTTTCAGGTGTGCGGCCCGGAGTTTCTCGATGCCCGCATACCGCACCGCCGGGTCTGGCGGGAACTGGACTAGCCGCCGCGGAGCTTGTTCACCGCCTGCTCTATCTGGTTGAGCAGGTCATCGGCGCTGCAACCGCCCCGGGCCGAGGCGGTGACCTCGGTGGCGGCCTTCTTGAGATCGAACAGGGCCACCGTGACCAGGCAGGAAGAACCCACCGAAGCGATTACCGTCGACAGCACTTTCTGGGCGGCCATCTCCCGGCCGATATCGATCTGGCAGGACTGGTCGTAGCACTGGCGGTAACTGCGCTTCTTCTGCTCGAGCAGGCGCTGTTTGATCTGCTGGCGGGGGATGACGTGGAACAGCCCCCCTTCAGCCAGCTTGCCCGCCAGGTACTCGGTGAGGCCGTCGACCTCGCTGGGTTTGAGCCGCCGGGAGCGGTCCTCGATGTCGAACACCGCAACGAAGGCACCCTGGTGGGCCGGAGCCGGTGTCGTGGCCGCCGGTGGGGCGGTCGTCAGCGGGCGCCAGGCGCCCTCTGTCTCCACCACTGGTATGTGGTTCAACCCGCCACAGGCTGGGCAAAGTAGGACCAGCAACAATGCCAACGCCGGGAGGCTTCTCATGACGTCGAACTCCAGCCGGCCGCTGACAGTCTGCCGCCGGCGTGGGCCTGTAGCAGGTTGACCACGGCCGGAACCGCCTGACGCAGCCAGTCTTCCATGGCCTGGCTGATGATCTCGACGAAGTTGCCGGCCATGACGGTCATGAATCCCTTGTGGGCGGTGGCGGCGAAGCGCCTGGCGAAGGCTGTGCCGTCAGGGAAGTACACCCGGACCTCGGCGTGTACGATGGCGAAGATATCGAAGTTCAATCCCACGTCCGGCTCCGCGAAGAAATTGAGCACGTCCACCTCGATCCGCACCGCCTTGCCGTCGTCCGTCACGGCCGGGCGTAAACCGGCTCCCTGCAACTCTGTCAGCAACTCCTGGCGGAACCAGTGCTCGAGCGGCAGCGACAGGAATATTCCCGCCGACTCGCCTCCGTAGCCGCTTTTCTTGCAACCGATGCGCGAGGGATCGCTGCGCCGGTCCCGGATCGGACCCAGCCGGAAGGCGGCCCCGTCCGTGACCAGTGGCTTCTGGAACACCCGTTGGTGTTCTATGACCACCGTGGCGTCCGTAAAGGCGCAACCGGCCAGCAGCAGGCAGACCAGCCCGGCGGCAGAGCCCGACAGCAATGTCATCGTCCTGGCAGGTGGCGACTTCATGGAATAGTTCTACAGCCATGATGGTTTCTGTGTCAAACCTGCCCCCCGGCCTCCTTGACAGGGGCCGGCCGGGGCCGTATTAACACGGGTCGTCATGATCGAGATCAAAGAATTGATCAAGAATTACGGCGAGGTCCGGGCCGTCGACCGGATCAGCTGCCAGATCGCCCAGGGAGAGTGCGTGGGACTGCTAGGGCTCAACGGTGCCGGCAAGACCACGCTGCTGCGTATCCTGGCCTGTCTGCTTACCCCCACCTCGGGAACCGTCACCGTGGACGGCCACGACGTGGTACGCCAGCCGGAGCAGGTCCGCCGACTCATCGGCTACCTGCCCGAGGAGCCGCCGCTGTACCTGGAGATGCGGGTGGCGGATTTCCTGGCCTTCGTGGCCGGCATACGCGGGGTGCCGCGCATGGATACCGGTGGTCGCGTGCAACAGGCCCTGCAGCGGTGCCAGCTGGAGCACATGGCCGGGGAACGCATCGAGACTCTCTCCTACGGCTACCGCAAGCGGGTGGGCATCGCCCAGGCCATCGTACACAATCCGCCACTGGTGATTCTCGACGAGCCCATCGCCGGCCTGGACCCGGCCCAGATCGTCGAAATGCGCGAACTCATCCGCGCTTTGCGGGGAGAGCATACACTGGTGCTGTCCAGTCACATCCTGGCGGAGATCAGCCAGACCTGCGATCGCCTGCTGGTGTTGCAGCGGGGACGGCTGGTGGGATCCGGCACCGAGGAGGAGATTGCCGGCAGCAGCGGCCGGGAATTCCGGCTGGAGGTGCTGTTGCGCGGCCAGCGAGCCCTGGTGGAGCAGGCGCTGGGCCAGGTGGAAGATATCGACGAGCGCCAGCTCGAGCAGCGGGGCCCGGACGAGTTGCTGTTGCGGGTGGTCTCCAGCCAGGACGTGCGTGCCCAGCTGGCGGCGCAGCTGGTGGGCGCCGGCCTGCAGTTGCTGGAACTCAGGCGCCAGCGTGACCAGTTGGAAGAGGTGTTCCTGAAGCTGACCGGCAGCAAGGAGGGTGCATCGTGAGAGAGGTGGGACTTCTGGCCCGGCGGGAGTTCGTGGCCTTCTTCCGTTCCGCGCAGGGATACGTCATAGCCGCCCTCTACCTGGCCATGGTGGGGTTGGATTTCAACCTGCGCGTGCTCGGCGGTGGTGCCAAGTTCTCCTCGGAAGTGGTTAGCGGGTTTTTCTTCGAACTTTCCGGATTCACAATGTTCTTTTCGGTGTTCATCAGCATGGGTCTGATCGCCCGGGAACGAGAGACGGGCACCATGCCCCTGCTGTCCACCTCGCCGCTGAGCGATGCTCACATTGTCATGGGCAAATACCTGGGGGCGTTGCTGTTTCTGCTGCTGATAACGGCTGCCACCATCTACATGCCCATGTTGATCATGGTCCACGGCAAGGTTTCCGCCGGGCACCTGCTGGCCGGCTATCTGGGGGTGTTGCTGCTGGGCGGGGCCACGCTGGCGGTGGGGACCTTCGGTTCGGCCGTGACCCGCTCGCAGATCGTGGCCGTGTTCGTGAGCCTGGGTATCGGTACACCGCTGGTACTGTTCTGGCTGCTGGGGCGCTACGCCGACCGGCCGCTCAACGATGTCTTTTCCTACCTGGCCATTCACAACCTGCACTTTTCGCCCTTCCGTTCCGGCAAGGTGCACCTGCGGGACATCGTCTATTACTTTTCGGTGATCGGATTTTTCCTGTTTGCGGCCACGCGCATGCTGGAGTCACGAAGATGGCGCTGACGAACAATCAAGACCAAGCGGCCGGATGGGGGTTGTTACGCGGTCCCTACTTGTTGGCGGCTTACCTGCTGGGTTTGGTACTACTGTACCTGGGAGAACGGCTCGTAGGCGGGCAGGGAATGGGGCGCTGGCTGTCGAGCGGCATGGGCGTACTGCTGGTGCTGGGTGCCTGCCTGGGCTGGCTGCTGGCCTGGCTGGGTTCTGGCGGGCAGGCTCGCCGTGCCGAGGGACTGGCCCTGCTGCTGGGGCTGGGGGGGGTACTGGCGCTGCTGGTGTACCTGGTTGGCTCCGACCTGGTACTGGGTCCGGCACCGCTGGCCAAGAACCAGGGTGTCGGCACGCGCCAGATCCTGGCCGCGGCCTGGCCGGTGCTGCTGGCCTGCTTTTTACTGCCGCTGTTGTTCGTGCAGGTCAGTGCCACCTCCATGGGTCGTGGCCGCGGCGTGGAGCCGAGCCGGCTGCTGGCCTCGGCCCGCTCCGGGGCCACCGTGGCCTTGCTGTTGAGCACCCTGTTCCTGGTCAACGCCATTGCCAACCGGCTGGACGTGCACACCGACCTGAGCTACTTCAAGACCACCTCGCCCAGCGAGGCCACCCGTTCCCTGGTTACCGGCCTCGACAAGGACACCAAGGCCTTGCTGTTCTTTCCCCCGGCCAACGAGGTACTAGTGGAGGTGGAGCCCTACTTCCGCGAGCTGGCGGGGTTGTCGGGGCGTTTCTCCTACCGGGTGGTGGATCGGGCCCTGGAGCCGGAGTTGGCCCGCAAGCGCCACATCTCCTCGGACGGAACCATCTTGCTGTTGCGAGGCGAGGCCAGCGAGAAGATCTCCCTGGGTGACAAGCTGGACCGGGCCAAGCGTACTCTGCGCAAGTTCGACAAGGAATTCCTGGAAAAGATGCTCAAGCTGGAAAGGCATCGCGACGTGGTCTACTTCATTACCGGGCACGGCGAGCGTAGCGCCGATTACAATCCCACGGAGACGCGTCCCCGCATGTCGGTTCTCAAGAAGTTCCTGCAGGCGCTGAACATGATCGTCAAGAACCTGGGGCCCACCGAGGGACTGGCCGCCGGCGTGCCCGGGGACGCGGCCCTGCTGGTGTGGCTGGACCCGGCCGGTACGCTGTTTCCCGGAGAGGCCCGGGCGCTCACGGAATACCTGGAACGCGGTGGCCGCCTCTTGCTGGCGCTGGATACCGACAGCCAGGGGGCGGCCACGCCGGTGCTGGAGCAACTGTCCCTGGACTACCACCCGGTGAAGCTGGCCAACCAGCGGGCCCACGTGGTGGTGGACAATGCACCCTCCGACGTCTACAACATCATCACCAACTCCTTTACCTCGCACCCGGCCGTGGCCACCATCTCCCGGGCGGCCCGCTACTTCCCGGTTTTGGCACCCACGACGGGTTACCTGGAGAAGCGTACCGGGCAGAAGCGGCAACCCAAGAGGCGGGTGATCTTCACCATCCGCTCCATGCCCCAGACCTGGGCGGACGAAAACGGCAATGGCCGGCGCGACCAGGACGAGGCCGGGCGGGTATTTCAACTGGCCGCGGCGGTAAGCTGGCGGGTGAAGGACCAGGACCCGCCGGCGGGGTCCAGGGACAAGGCCGGCGGGGAGAAGACGGGCAAGGATTCCCGGACGGGTTCCGAAGCTGCCGCCGGCAAGCAGGATGGGGACAAGAAGTCACCGGCCGGGAAAGAAAAAGCCGGGAAGGGCAAGTCCGGCAAGGGGGCTTTCGACAAGCAGACCCGGGAGGCGCGGGCGGTGGTGTTGGCCGACAGTGACATGTTGGCCGACCAGTTCATCGGATTCCGGGTGGGCTATACCGAAGTGGGTGGCAACTTGCAGTTGCTGGCCGACAGCCTGCGCTGGCTGCTCGACGAGGGCCGGGTGCCCGGGGTGCCGGAGACCGAGGAGGACGTCAAGATAGTGCACACTCGTGACGAGGACAAGCTGTGGTTCTACGGCATGGTGTTCGTGGTGCCGCTGCTGATCCTGGCGATGGGAGTGGCCACCCGCTGGGGCAGGGGTCGTAAACGGAGGACGGTGTGATGACCGGGCGCAAGACACTTTTCCTCTACCTGGCGGTGTTGCTTCTCTCGGCGGTGGCAGCCGTGGTGGTGTTCAACCTGCCGGAGAAGAAGTCCACCCGGGGCTTGGTACTGCTCGACGAAAAGCCCTCGGAGCTGACCGAACTGGTCTACTCCACCTCTTCCAAGGAGGTGCGGGTGACCCCCCGGCAAGGCGGTGGTTTCACTCTCACCGTGCGTCAGACCATAAAACCTCCGAAACCTCTCCGGCCGACAACAAAAACCAAGAAATTATCCTCCCCGGCAGCGGATGGAGGCACGGATACGGGCTCGACCAATCCGCAACAACCGGCTGCGGCTGGCCAGGCAGGGACAGCCGGTAAGAAACCTGCCACTGCACCGGTGAAGGTCAGGGTGGACAGCTACCGTGCCAGCAAGGAGTTCAGCCGCGAGCTGGAACGCCTGCTGCCGCTGACGGTAGAACGGGAACTGGGCCAGGTGGACGAAAAACATTTGGCCCAGTTCGGGCTGACGGATTCCGACCGTCGCCTCAGTCTCTCCTTCGGCGAGCGCCGGGTGGAGTTCGTGGTGGGGGGACAGACATACGGCGGGGCCACCCTCTACCTACAGCGGCACCCCCAGGGAGCGGTATACCTGGTTTCGACATCCCTGCAGCGTACACTGGACATACGTCCTCCCCGCTACCTGGAACGCCGGCTGGTGGAGACGGGACGCCAGGAAACTGAAGAGTTGCTGCTGGCCGACTCCAGCGGCCGCCGCCAGCGTCGACTGGTGAAGGTGAAAAGCGGCCGGCGCGATCACTGGGTACCCACCGACGACCGGCAGACCAGCAACAACATCTATGGCACCTGGGCCGGGCAGCTGTTTCTGCTGGGGGCCGAGGCCTATCTTGACAAACCGCCCACTCCCGAGCCCCGTCAGGTGGCCCGGGTGCGTTTCTTCCGCTCCGGCAAGCTGCTCGATGAACTGGTGTTGGCCGAGGGACCACCCGCTCCCCCGGGCAAGCAAGACCAGTCGCCCCCTCCTCCCGGAAAGATGAAAAAGGACGAGAAGGCCTACTACGCCCGCAGCAGTTTCACCGGGCAGTGGGTGCGCCTGCGCCAGGCCACGGCGCGTACTCTGTACAATGATATAGACACCATCCTCGGTGGCAAGTAGGCAGCGTCCAGGCCGGTTTCAGGCCAGAGCTATACCCGCGGTTGGCGAAAGCGGGGTGTTCCCAAAGGGGGCTGCGGTGTGCTATGACAGGGGTAGATGATCCGGGTGAAGATATCCACGATGGTGCTGGTGCTGGCCATGGCCGGTGTTGCGCGAGCTGGGCCGTCGGTTCGCAAGCTGGCCGTGCTGGATCTGCAGCCACAGGGAGTGGCCGCAGAGATGGCGGCCACCTTGAGTCACGTCCTGCTCGATGCCCTGGTGAAGGGCGGGGGAGTTTCGGTGTTGAGCAAGTCGGACATGACCAGGATACTCACCGTTGAACAGTCGCGGCAGCTGCTGGGTTGCCCGCAGGAAGATCCCAGCTGTGTGGTTCGCCACGGCCAGGCGCTGGGCAACGCCGTGCTGGTGTGGGGCGTGGTGGGCCGGGTGGGCGACCGGGTGGTCATAAGTGCCGCGGCAGTAGACATGCAAAAGGAAAAGACCCTGGGCCGGGAGAGTCGCTCGGTGGCTGCCGGCGATGGCCAGGAGATGATCGATGCCACCCGTGAGATCGCCGAATCGCTGCGGGTGGCCCTGGGCCTGGTCTCCCCGGCCAGCTGGCAACCCATCATGGCGGCCAGCGCCTGGGCCGGGGGTTCGCTGGCCGGCTCGGTGGGCGAGGGGGGGCGCCTGGACGTGTGGCAGACCAGCGTCGAGCTGGAACTGGACGTCTTCATCTGGCAGGGCCTGGTGGCGTTTCTCAAGGTGGGTTTTTCGCTGGGCAGTGGCCGTGACGAAACCGACCAGAGCTTTACCGCCTACCTGGTGCCGGCGGTGCTGGGGGTGAAGTGGCGCTGGGTGCGTGACTGGGTAACCCCTTACCTGGGTGCCGGGGTGGGTTTTGGCTTCCTGAACATGGCCAATCAGGGAGGGATGTTTACCCTGCTGGCGGTTGCGGGAATCGAGATCGCCCCTCCCTCCTGGAAGCGTTTTGCCTTCGGCGTCGAGGGTGGGTTTGCCTACCAGCGGCCGTTTGCCAGCCGCGATCTTTCCCGTATCGGTGGTCGCTTACAAGGCGGGCTGATCTATCGTTTCTGACGGTCCGCTCAGTGTAAAGTAGCACCGCGTTCCACCTGCTGTTGCTGCTCTTCGTAGCCGATGCTGACCAGTTGCAACTCCACGGGCTCAGGAGTGGAGATCTGGCAGGAGAAGGTGGTCTCCAACTCGGGTTGGCAGCGTCCGGCTCCCTGTTCGCGATCCAGCCACCAGCGTTCGAGCAGCAGCGCCTTCTTGCCGCGCAGGCTGCCGGGAGGTTGGTCCTCGGGCTGGTACTCGATTCCGGGCACCAACCAGTGGGTTTTCCCGGTTTCATCGTCCACCACTACGGCCAGCGTATCCATCTGGGCGACGGTGGGTATGTCGTGCTGGAAGGGGTTCTTGGGATTGGAATGTATCAGGGCCAGGCGCGGCTTGAGCCCGGCATCCTCGAGCACCCGGAAGGCCAGCACGGCCCAGTTGCCGGGGGGCCCGTGTCGCTTGCTGGCCGTCTTGAAGGCCGGTTCCACCGGCATCCAGCGATACCAGTAGGTGGCGGGGGCCGGGTCGAGGTGGATGGACCTGTTCATCCAGCTGGCCAGGGTGGCGATGCGCCGGGCCTTCTGGTTGTCCTTTACGGAGCTGGCCAGGAAAGGATTCACCTGCTTGCGCCCGGTGACCTTGCCGGCCCGGGCCATCCACAGGGCCGTCTTGAAAATGCGCCCACGCAGGTTGCTCCAGCCCGGGCAGTGGGGGCTGAGCAGGACGAAGGGTATACGCTCGGGGCTGAGCGGGGGCAGAGGCCTGGTCAGTTCGAAGGTAAGCGGGTATTCGCCCGGGAGACTGGTGAGTTTTACCCCGCCCGAGGCGTCGACCACCAGCGCCTGCATGTCGGCGCGGTACTCGTCATCGGGATGGCCGAAGACCACCCGGGAACGCTGTACGCAGAAGCGGCTGCTGCCGAAGTGCCAGATGAGCTGGTTGGGACCGGATACCGGCTTGATGATCTCGACGATGTCGCCCACTGCCAGGGGACCGATGCGGAAGGTGGTCTGGCGGGGGAAGCCGTTTTCACAGGGCCAGTCGACCAGGGGTACGGTGCGGGTAGCCTGGACATTGACCTTCTTCTCGTGACCGTCGGCGGCCCAGAGGTGTACCTCGACCGGTGGCACCTTTTCCCGGTAGTGCTCCACGGTGAAGGTGGAGGCGTTCTTGGTGCCCCGGGGAGAGACGATCTTCAGCACCAGATGGTGCACGGCCATGCGTCGCGTGGGCGCTCCGGTGGTGGAACCGCCTTCCTCTTCCCCCAGCATCAGGTAGGATGTGGTGTCGTAGCCATTGCCCCAGTAGTCGTCGTAACGTTCGTCGAGCACGGCCACGGCACCGGGACCATCCCGGCAGATTCCCAGCAGCTTCTGGTCTAGCGCCGACAGGTCACCGCCGGGAAAACGACGGGAACAGGAACTGTTGGTCACCACCAGTGCCAGCAGGCAGGGCAGCAGGAAAAATCTCCGTCCTTTCGCGAACAAGACCTCACCTCCTTTCGAGCGGTTAGCATCCGTCCGGGCAAGTTGCTTGTCAAGCGGGCATTTTTTGGTTAGAAGGACTGCAACCGGCAGTGGCCGGCCGCCGACCGGCGGATGGAGGCGAATTGACGACGCTTTTCTGGTTCGTGGTGCTGGTGGGCATTCTCATCTTCGCCCACGAGGGTGGTCACTTCACTTTTGCCAAGCTGTTCCGGGTCAAGGTGCTCACCTTCTCCTTGGGTTTTGGTACTCCCATACGCCTGGGCCGCTTCAAGCTGAGCTTCAAGCCGGGAGAGACCGAGTATCGCATAGCCTGGTTTCCCATCGGTGGTTTCGTGCGCATGGTTGGCGACGACCCCACCGAGGAGGTGCCCCCGGAGGACCTGCCCCGGGCCTTTTCCTCCCAGAAGGTGTGGAAGCGTTTCCTGATCATCTTCGGCGGACCGTTGTTCAGCATCTGCCTGGCCCTGCCCATCTTCTTCTTTTACAACCTGCTGCAAGACCGGGCGGCGGCGGCGCAGGTGGGTTCGCTGGTGGCCGGTTCCCCGGCTGCCCAGGCCGGGTTGCGGCCCGGCGACAAGGTTCTCGAGGTGGACGGACGCCGGGTGGCCACCTGGGGTGAGCTGGACGACGCCGTTCAGGATGGCAACGGCCAGGCAGTGCGACTGCTGGTCGAACGCCGCGGCCAGCGCCTGCAGGTAGTGGTGAAGCCCTACCACGAGTTGTCGGAGGACCAGCTGGAGTTGCTGGGCAAGCGCTGGGACCTGGGCCTGCGCCATGAACGCCAGGGCAACCTTGTGGGGGTGGTGGCGGAATCGCCCGCCTGGCGGGCGGGACTGCGAACGTGGGACCGCCTGCTGGCCATCGGCGGAGTACCGGTGCTGGAGTGGCTCGATGTCGAGGAACTGCTGGGTCACCTGGGACCGGGTCCGGTGGTGTTGACGGTGCTGCGCGAGGTTGCCCTGGAGGCCGGAGCGGTGAAGATCCCGGTACCGGTGTTGCTGGAACTGTTGTTGCTGGTTCCCGCGAAGGACGGTGCTCTTCCACAGTACCTGGCCGGTGTGGCCGGCACCGGCCTGGAGGCCGCCGATCTATACATCAAGGATGTGAGCCCCGGCCTGCCGGCCCAGAAAAGCGGCATCGTCAAGGGTGACAAGTTGCTGGCCATAGACGGCCGGCCCATCAAGTGCTGGGAACAGTTCTCGCGAGCGGTGGCCGGCTCCGCCGGGCGTTCCCTGCGCCTGGACGTTCGCCACGGGAGGCAGGTGAGAACCATCGAGTTCGTACCCGAGGTCATCACCCAGAAAAACGAGTTCCGGCAGGAGACGCGCAAGCTGGGCCTGGGTGTCGTCTACCAGCGCAACCTGGTGGCCGGCAGGATGATCCCTCGTCCCCACCGCCTGCAGCATGCCCTGGTGGCCTCGTTCACCGACACCGGCAACGTCATCATCATGAACACCATGGGGTTCGTGCGCATCTTTCAGGGCCGGGTCAAGGCCAGCGAGGCCATCGGTGGCCCCATCATGATTGCCGATATAGCCGCCAAGACGGCACGCAAGGGCTGGCGTGAATTCGTGCAAATGATGGCCTTCCTGAGCGTATTGCTGGGCATGCTGAACCTGCTGCCCATCCCCATACTCGATGGCGGACACATCATGTTCCTGGCCATCGAGGCCGTGCGCCGCAAGCCGGTGTCCATCAAGACCCGCCTGGCTGCCGGCTACGTGGGGTTCGCTCTACTGGCGGCCCTGATGATCTTCGCCTTCAGCAACGACATTCAACGTTACTGGTTCTCCTCTTTCTAGGTGCCGGGTCGGAGATACTGCTCCATGTGGTTGCTGGCAGTCGATACCGCCACCCAGCATACCGTGGCCGGACTGTTGCACCAGCAACGCCTGGTGGGTCGTCTTGAACGGGCTGGTCGCCGGCATTCCCGCTACCTGTTCGAGCTGGTCGACCAGCTGCTGGCAGGGGCCGGCATCGGTCCGGCCGAACTCGGGGCACTGGGGGTGGGACGGGGACCAGGTTCGTTCACCGGGGTGCGGGTGGGGATGAGCTGGGCCAAGACCTTGGCACTGTCATGCGACATTCCCCTGGTGGGAGTATCAACCCTGGAAGTGCTGGCAGTCGGCCAGCAGGAGGCCGGCCACACCCTGGTAGTGCCGGTGGTGGATGCTCTCAAGGGGCAGGTCTACGCGGCCCGCTACTACCTGTCCGGCTCCCAGCCTCCCCAGGTGATCTCCACCCCGGCGGCCTGGAATCCCCGCCAGCTGGCCGCCGAGCTGGCAGCCAGCTCGGAACCGGTATGGATGGCCGGCAGTGGCCTGCTGCGCTACCGGGAGATCTTTGCAGAGTCGCTGGGGCGACATCTGCTCACTCCCCGGCAGGAGAGCGCCCACGTTCCCCGGGGAGACTGGTTGGCCCGGCTGGCCGCGGCCCGCCTGGTCCGGCAGGGACCCGACGACCGGCATCACCTCGAACCCGATTACTGCCGGCTGGCCGACGCGGAGCTGGTCCGGTCTCGATAGCTGCTATTGCTTATCGCCCCGGCGGGGACGGCGCCGCGAGCGCTTGCGGGGATTACGGGACTTTCTGCCGGAACCGTCACCGCTGTCGTTGGCACTCCGGACACGGTTCCGTGGCGCACCGGCGCGGCGGGGACGACGCTTTTCCTTGTCCCGGTCCGCGCTTCGACCCCTGCTCCGGCGCCCGCTGGACCTGGTTGCCGGTTTGCCCAGGGTTACCGCCCAGGCATCGCCATCCAGGATTCTCTCGATAAGTTCTGCCTCGCTGGCCACCGCACCGGCCAGCAAGGTGGCCACCTTGCCCAACGCTTTCAGCTCGCTGCGGGTATCGCTTCCACCCACGCCCACCAGTCCCATACCGGCCGCCATCTCCTCGGCCAGCTGGTTGGCCAGGGCGGGTCGGCTGCCGTTGATGATCTCTATGGCCGCCAGTCCTTCCATCTGGAACAGGCGATCACCCGGACTGTCACTAACCGAACGGTCATAGGGATGGGCGGCGATGATGATCCCTTGCTGGGCGCGGACCGCCTCCGCCAGGGATTGGAAACTGATGAGATCCTCAGCGACGAAACGCAGCCAGCGATCGAGTACCGGCAACTGCTCCGGGTGGGGTACGAAGACCAGGTAATGGCCCTGATCGGTCAGAGCCTCCAGGCCCACCAGTAGCACCGGTTCCTGTTGTTTGGCCAGGTTGCGGGCCTGCAGGGCCGGCTCGACCTGGTGCACATCGGTCAGGCACAACCCGTCCAGACCTCGCCGGGCGGCTTCGGCCAGAAGTTGCTCGGCGGTGAACTTGCCGCCGGGGCTGGCCCGGGTGTGAACGTGCATGTCTATAAGCAACGCGATTCCTCCCGTTTTTCGTGGGGCAAGCTAGCACGAACCTGCCGGATAGTCCATCCCTTGCCGCCTGCATCATGGGTGCCGCCGGAGCAGGATGCCGGGGCAGGGGTGGCGTGCTGGGCGGCTCGGGGCCGCACTCTCGTGCTCACTGCGCTCCGCGCGAGAGCACACCCCCTCGCCGCCTGCATCATGGGTGCCGCCGGAGCAGGATGCCGGGGCAGGGGCGGCGTGCTGGGCGGCTCGGGGCCGCACTCTCGTGCTCACTGCGCTCCGCGCGAGAGCACACCCCCTCGCCGCCTGCATCATGGGTGCCGCCGGAGCAGGATGCCGGGGCAGGGGCGGCGTGCTTCAGCGCCAGTACGCCACCGGCCAGCCCTTGCTGCCGGCCAGGTGCTTGAGCGGCCGGTGGGGATTGACCGCCAGCTGGTGACCACAGAGCTCCAGCAGGGGAGCGTCGGAGACGTGGTCGCTGTAGGCGAAGGACGCGGACCAGTCCACCTCGGGAAAGAACTGTTCCTGCCGCAACCGGGATACCTTCTCTTCACCGTAGCAGTTGTCACCGGTGACGGCCGGCGGCGTGGCTCCGTCGGTACGGGTGGCCACCAGGACGTCGAAGTCCAGCTCGCGCCGGGCGACTTCCATGTAGACGTCCACCGAGGCCGTGGCCAGAACCAACAAGTGCCCCTGTTGCCGGTGCCAGGCCACCCGCTGGAGTCCCTGGGCAAACAGGCGGGGCTGCAGCACCCGCTTCCAGAAATCTTCCGCCAGCCGCTCGATCCGCTCCCGGTCGCTGTTGGCCAGCAGGCTTAGCATGGCCGTCTTCATGTGCTTTTTCGATACCCGACCGGCGGCGTAGCCGGCCAGCAACAGCGACAACCAAGGCAAGTGCAGGATTCCGCCGGGACGGTGGCGTAGCACAAACAGCGCGAAGGGAGCTGCCGAATCACCCCGGGCCAGGGTACCGTCGAAGTCGAACAGGGCGGCGATCTTTTTCATGGCAAGGCTAGATCTGGCATTTGCGGGCCTTGCTGTCAAACGGTAACTCTGTTGACTATGTAGTGGCCGGAATCTACACTAACCTCCATGAAGTGTCCTTCCTGTGGAAAAGATATAGATGTCGACACCGCCATATGTCCCCACTGCGATTACATCATCGACAAGTCCTTCCTGGGAGACGGTTATACCGACCAGGACGAGGATACTCCGGACGGGGACGGCGCGGGCCGGGCGTCGGCCGGGGGGGAAGATGGTACGCAACCGGCGGGAACACCGCTGGATGACGATGATCTGGAGCCGGCGGGTGATCCGGACGAGGTGGATCGCGAGTTGGCGGAGCTGCGTCGGCGCCGGCAGGTGAAGCGGGAACAGCCGCGGGCCCTGCGCATCTCCGAACAGGAATCCCCGGACAGCCTGGAGGTGGAGACGGGCCGCCTGTTTGCCGACGTGGTGGCCTTTCTCAAGCGCCTGTGGCAGAACTTCCTGGTTATGCCCCGGGCCGATCGCCTGGTCGTGGGCGGGGCGGCGGTGGCCTTCTTGGGGGCCTTCCTTCCCTGGGTATCCGTGGCCGGCGCCGGAGCCCTGACGCTAATAGGCATCGAGGTCGACGGCATGTTGCTGGTGCTGCTGGCCGCGGCCACGGTGGCGGCGATGTTGCTGCGTCGTAAGCCCCACTGGCAAGAGCAACCCCGTCGCCAGGTGCTGCTCTACGGCCAGCTGGGAGCTTCCGGGCTGGCCACGCTGTTCGTGTTCGTGCAGATCATGCGAGTCGACAGCCTGGTGGAGTTTCCCGAGGCGGCCCGGCTCATGCACACCGCCCTGGGAGCCAGTGTCCAGGCCGGCGCCGTGATCAGCCTGCTGGCCGCCGCAACCATGCTGGGCGGCAGCGTCATGCACTTCACTTCGGAAAAGCAGGATCCCCGGAACTGACATCCCGGCCGGATGAGCCTGCCGGTGGGGACGCGGTGGCCGCGGCAGGCGGGCGGCTCGAGTCCATGAGCCGACGCAACTCCTTGAAAGCCCGGGGGGTTCCCCAGGGCTTGGGGCCTATGAACCATGCTGTGCGCCGCCCCTGGGGTGATACCAGGTAGGTCTCGGGGAACTTCTCGGTACCCCAACGGCGGGCTTCCGTGCCCCCGGGATCCGACAGTACCAGCACGTTGTCAAGTTCGCCCCGTAGCATCCGGGCCGTGGCCCGTACCAGTGTGGCCAGCGACTTGTCGGCAGGATGTGCGGCAAAGCGGGCGGCCAGGCCGGCGACAGCCGCCGGATCGTCGTCCGCCGCAACCAGCAGTAGGCGCAGGGGTTGACCCCGGAACTCCCGAGCCAGGGCCACCAAGTGAGGCAACTCGTCGATGCAGGGCTCGCACCAGGTGGCCCAGAAATTTACCAGCAGCCACTGGCCCCGCAGGTCCCGCAACGAAACCCGCTGTCGGCGGATATCGGGCAGGGAAAATTCCCGGGCCTGGTCCTCGAGTCGGTGGGCATCCAGCACTCCCGAGCCCCGGCCGGACAGGTCGCCCGACCCGTCGGCCATCACGGCCAGCAGTAGTATCACGGCGGCTCCGGTCAGCAGCAGGTACAAGGTGCGATTCATGGACCGAACCTCCTGGCGATGATCTTCCTGGCCAGGTCGGCTCCGCGTTGGCCGGCGGCCAGGTACTGCTCCAGGTTGCTGGCCGGCAGCTCGCCGGTGTCTTCCAGTACCTGCTGCAATATCTCCAGGATGGCGGGGAAGGGGATGTGTTCCTGCAGGAAGGCCTGCACCACCACCTCGTCGGCAACCGATAGTGCCGCCGCCACCCCACCTCCGCGCCCGAGGGCCTGGCGGCACAGGCGCAGGGCGGGGAAGTCCTCTTCCCGGGCCGGCTGAAAGGACAGCTCGACCCGGCAGGGATCACTGCTGACGATGTCGGGCAGTCGTTCCGGCAAGGGCAGCCGCCGGGGATAGGCCAGGGCGTAGGCGATGGGCAGGCGCATGTCGGGCTCGGCCAGCTGGGCCAGCAGGCCGCCGTCCATGGTTTCCACCAGCGCGTGAACCATGCTCTGGGGATGGACCAGTACCTGGATGTTGTCGGCCGGCAGGGAGAACAACCAGCGGGCTTCGATGATCTCGAAGCCCTTGTTCATCAGGGTGGCGCTGTCGATGCTGATCTTGGGACCCATCTTCCAGCGCGGGTGGCTCAAGGCCTCGGCGACGCTGACCTGTTGCATCGACGCCGGATCGCGTCCCAGGAAGGGTCCCCCCGAGGCGGTGAGTATCAGCCGGCGCACCGCGGCCGGGTCCAGGCCGTCAAGCAGCTGGTGGGCGGCGGCGTGCTCGGAATCGACGGGGATTATCTCACCGCCATGCCGGGCCGCCAGGCCTGTGACCAGTTCACCGGCCATGACCAGGACTTCCTTGTTTGCCAGGGCCACGCGTTTGCCGGCCTGCAGCGCGCTACACACCGCTGTCAGCCCGGCCTGGCCCACCGTCGCCGCCAGCAGGCAATCGTAGTCGCCGGCGGCGGCCAGCCGCTCCAGTGCTTCCGCTCCGGCCTCCACCCGGCAGGCCGAGTCCACCAGGGGAGACAGCTTCCCGGCAGCGGTCCCGTCGGCCAGCACCAGCAATTCCGGCCGGAAGCGGGCTGCCAGCTTAGCCAGCCCCTGGAAATCACTACTGGCCGCCAGGGCCACCACCTGGAATATCTCCGGGAAGGCAGCGGCCACCTGCAGAGCCTGACGACCCACGGAGCCGGTGGCTCCCAGCACCGCCAACCTGCAGCCTGGGCTCATGGCTTCTCCTGTCGTTGCTCGTCGGTGAGGCCGAAGCGCCGCCGGCGCCGCTGGAACTCCCGCAGGGCCCTCTGCAGATCGCTCTCGTCGAAATCTGGCCACAGCTTGCGGGAGAAGATCAGTTCACTATAGGCACTTTGCCAGAGGAGAAAGTTCGAGAGGCGTTTTTCACCCCCGGTGCGGATGATGAGATCGGGATCGGGCAAGTTGGTGGTGTAGAGCAACCGTGACAGGGACGCCTCGTCGATGGCGCCTGGTGCCAGGCTGCCCGAGGCGACGCGGCGGGCCAGGCGCCTGGCTGCCCGCACGATCTCCTCGCGGGCACCGTAGCTCAGGGCCAGGGCCAGGGTCATGGAACGATTGTGACGGGAAGTCTTGATCAGGGCCTGCAGCCGCTGCCTGACGAAGGCCGGCACTTTTCTCTGCTCGCCAAGCTGGATGACACGAATGTCGCGGCGCATGATCTCCTGCCACTCGCGGGCGATGAACTCGCCCAGCAGGTTCATGAGCCCTTCCACTTCTTGCCGGGGTCGGCCCCAGTTCTGGGCGGAGAAGGCATAGAGGGTGAGATAGGAAATGCCCAGCCGGCGACACTCTCGTACCACCCGGCGTACCGCCCGGGCCCCGGCCCGGTGCCCGGCCACCCGCGGGCGCCCGCGCTGCTGGGCCCAGCGGCCGTTGCCGTCCATGATAATGCCCAGGTGGGTGGGAAGCCGGGAGCGGTCGAGCATCATTCCTCCGATACGGTCAGGCGTCGCGGGCCGTAGCGAAATTGCACGACCGCCCCCACCAGCGCCAGCAGGGAGACGATGATACTCCACGACAGGGGATGGATGCTATCGAAATGGCGCAAGATCGGCAGCAGGCTGCGACCCAGGACCTGGCAGACCGACCAGGCGAGCAACTGCGCTCCCAGCATGCTGGTGGCTACTATGACCAGGGCCCGCAGGTAGCGTATCGACAACAGGCCCGCCAGTATGAATCCCCCCAGGAACCCCCACCAGAAGATACCTGCGTGGAGGAAGCGATGCAGCAGTTGTCCCAGTGCCAGGCCGCCGGCCAGGCCGGCCAGCAGGAAGACGGAAACCCGCCACAGGGGCAGGGCCAGCAACGACATCACCACGATCCCGGCTCCGATTCCCCAGCCCCGGGCCACCCCTGCCCAGGCGGCCAGCAAGCTGCCAGCGAAGGCCCCGGCCATGGCCCCGGCCACGACCAGGGTTATCCGGTGCAGTTTCCAGCCCAGCAACAACCAGGCCAGGCCGATGGCGCCGACCAGCAGCACCAGCCAGGTGGGGATGCCGTGCTCGAAGCCCAGCACCCGATCGGCACTTTGCAGGGGCATCGGCCTTTCCCGCCGGGCTCAGATTTCCAGGATTTCCTTTTCCTTCTTTTCCAGAATCTCATCGATGCTGGCGACGGCCTTGTCGGTTTCCTTCTGGGTACGTTCCAGGCCGCGCTTCTTGTCGTCTTCGGAGATTTCCTTGTCTTTCTCCAGTTCCTTGAGCATGTCGTTGGCTTCGCGGCGGTGGTTGCGTATGCTGACCTTGGCCGCCTCGGCCATCTTGCGGCACTGCCTGGTCAACTCCTTGCGGCGCTCCTCGGTGAGAGCGGGGATGGGCAGGCGTACAACCTCGCCGTCGCTTTGCGGGGTGAGTCCGATCTCGGCGGTGTTGATGGCCTTTTCGATCTCCGGGAGCATCGATTTTTCCCAGGGCTTGATGACGATCAGCCGTGCCTCGGGAATCGACAGGGAAGCAACCTGGTTGAGCGGCGCCCGGGAACCGTAGTACTGCACCCGCACCGGTTCCAGGATGGCCAGGTTGGCCCGTCCCGTGCGCACCCGGGACAAGTCACGCTTGAATGCCTCTATGGCCTTGTTCTGATTGTTACGGAGTTCTTCGATAACGTCGTCGACCATGGCAATGTACCTCCCGCAGAGCTTCCGTTCATTCCCGCGCCAACTCACCCACCGTGGTGCCGATATCCTCGCCCTGCAATACCTTGAGGATGTTGCCCCGTTCCAGCAACTTGAAGACCACTATGGGAATATGGTTGTCCATGCACAGCGACACTGCCGTCGAATCCATGAACTTCAGGTCGCGGCGCAGCACATCCATGTAGGTGAGGTGCTTGAAGCGCTTGGCATTGGGGTCCTTGAGGGGATCGGCGTCGTAGACTCCGTCGACGCGGGTGGCCTTGAGAACCGCCTGGGCCCGCAACTCCATGGCGCGCAGGGCGGCGGCGGTGTCAGTGGTGAAGTAGGGGTTGCCGGTCCCTGCCGCCAGCAACACCACCCGCCCCTTTTCCAGGTGCCGAATGCCCCTCCGGCGGATATAGGGTTCGGCCACCTCGTTGGCCTGCAGTGCGCTCAGGACCCGGGTATGCAGGCCTTCACGCTCCAGTGCTTCCTGCAGGGCCAGGCAGTTGATCATGGTGGCCAGCATGCCCATGTAGTCGCCGGTGGCCCGGTTGATGCCTGACTCGCTGGCCGTCATCCCGCGGATGACGTTGCCGCCCCCGATGACCACCGCCAGTTGCACGCCCAGCTCGTGTGCCTGTTTCAGTTCGGCGACGATATCGGCGACGACGTCGGCGGATATGATGGGCGCATCGGGGTTCTCTCCCCGCAGCGCCTCTCCCGACAGCTTGAGCAAAACCCTTGTGAAGATTGCCTTCATGCCTGCGCCCCACTGGGCGAGCAGAACCCGCCCCGGCTGGTTTCTTCCCTGCGGTCCCTGGCCGCCTGGCGGCAGCTCCCCGCGGGAAGCGCCCGGCGTGCTCCGGCACCGCCTGACGGGCTATTTCTCCGCCTGGGCCTGACCCAGTTGCGCGGCCACCTCGGCGGCCAGGTCGCTTTTTTTCTTCTCGATCCCCTCACCCAGCTCGAAGCGGGCGAAGCGTCTCACCACGACGTTCTCACCGGTCTTGGCCACCAGCTCCTGGCGAAGCTTGTCCACCGTCATCTTCTGCTCGCGGATGTAAGGCTGATCCAGCAGGCACACCTCGGAGAAGAACTTCTTGAGCCGGCCCTCGGCTATCTGGTCCCAGATCTTTTCGGGCTTGCCCGACTCCTGGGCCTGCTTGCGGTAGATCTGCTTTTCCGCTTCCACTACCTCGGCCGGGACGTCGTCGCGGCTGAGGTACTGGGGATTGGCGGCAGCCACCTGCATGGCAACCTCGCGGCAGAAGTTCTTGAAATCCTCGCCCCGGGCGACGAAGTCGGTCTCGCAGTTGACCTCCACCAGCACGCCGATACGACCACCCATGTGAATGTAGGCTTCGACCTGGCCCTCGGCGGCAACCCGGCCGGCGCGCTTGGAAGCCGAGGCCATGCCTTTTTCCCGCAGGTAGGTCACGGCCTTTTCCAGATCTCCGGAGGTCTCCTGCAGGGCCCGCTTGCAATCCATGATACCGGCGCCGGTGCGCTGGCGCAGCTCGTTTACCATCTTGGCATTGATTTGCATGACTGGTGCCTCGCTGTTTGTGTTGCCGGTTTTTCCGTCAGTCCTGCTTTTCCGTGCCCGGGGTTTCACCCGCTGGTGCCGCCTGCTCCTGCATGGCTTGCTCGATCTGCTGGCGGCTGACCACTTCCACCTTGGGACCGCCCGGGCGGGCCTCGGACTTCTTGGCCGGTTTCTTTTCCGCCTGGCGCGGTTGCGCGGTGATCTGTTCCTGGTATTCGCGGGCACCTTCCAGGCAGGCATCGGCCATGCGAGCGGTGAACAGCTTGATGGCGCGGATGGCGTCATCGTTGGCGGGGATGATCAGGTCTATGCCTTCCGGGTCGCAGTTGGTGTCGGCCAGGGCCACCACGGGGATGTTGAGCTTGTTGGCCTCGCGAACGGCGATGCGTTCCTTGCGGGGATCCACCACGTACAGCAGACCCGGCAGGCGGGTCATCTCCTTGATGCCCGGCAGGTTGCGTTCCAGCTTGCGGGCTTCGCGCTGCAACTGCAGCACTTCCTTCTTGGTGAGCCGCTGGAAGGATCCATCGCTGGCCATTTTGTTGAGGGTCTTGAGCCGTTCCACGCTCTGGCGCACGGTGCGGAAATTGGTCAGGGTACCGCCCAGCCAGCGGTTTTGCACGTAGAACATGTTGCAACGGGTGGCTTCCTCGACGATTACGTTCTGTGCCTGCTTCTTGGTGCCCACGAACAGCACCTTTTCTCCCCGGGCCGTCACCTGGCGAACGAAGTCGAAGGCCTGGTCGAACATGCGCGAGGTCTTCTGCAGGTCGATAATGTGGATTCCGTTGCGGGCTCCGAAGATATAGGGTTTCATCTTCGGGTTCCAGCGGCTGGTCTGGTGGCCGAAATGCGCCCCGGCCTCCAGCAGCGCCTTCATGGAGATCACTCCCATTTCCTTCCTCCTTGCGGGTTGTTACCTCCGCCGGGGTCATTGCCACCCGAACATCCCCGGGGGGACACCCATCGGGCGGCTACCTCGGCGTGAGTAGTTGGCCGCGTGGTGGCAGTCCCACACGGCTTCCGGCACCACGCCGGAGCGACACTGCTAGCACAATGGTACTGGTGATGCAAGGAAAATTGCTGCTGCTAGCTCCCCCTGCCGGGCCGCCATCTGTCTGTCTCCGCTGCGAAAATGGCCCCGAAGCAGGTGGCGGGGATGCTCAGGCCCGGGCCTGCTTGCGCAGGCAGCAGTTCTTGTACTTCTTGCCGGAACCGCATGGACAAGGGTCGTTGCGGCCGATCTTGCGTCCTTCCCGCTTGAAGGTGGCCACCTTGCCACCGTCCCCGGAAGCGGCGTCGGGTCCCCGGCCCTCGTAGGTGGTGCGGCGCCGGGCCTGGCGTTGGCGCATAAGCCTCTCGCCCTCGTCTTCTTCCTGGAGCTGTACCTGCATCAGCTTCTTGGCTACCTCGGTCTTGATGCGGTGCAGCATGGACATGAACAGCTCGTAACCTTCCTTCTTGTACTCCTGCTTGGGATCCTTCTGGGCATAGCCGCGCAGCCCGATGCCACTGCGCAGGTGATCCATGGCCAGCAGGTGATCCTTCCACTGGTGGTCGATCTCCTGCAGGTAGAAGAAGTGCTCCACCCGGCGCATGTTGTCAGGGCCGATCTGTTCTTCCTTGGCCAGGTAGGACTTCTCGATCTCCTCCCACAGGCGCTGGCCCAGGGCGTCGCGGTTGCGAGGCACGTCGTCGAGGGGGATCTTCTGGCCGAAGACTCCGAAGATACGGTCCTGCAGGCCCTTTATGTCCCAGTCTTCCGGGCGGATGTCCTCCGAGCAGGTCACGTCCAGCTCGGTGATGAGTACGTCCTCGATGAGCTCGAGAATCTGCTCGCGCATGTTCTCTCCGGCCAACACCCGGCGGCGTAGGTCGTAGATGGTCTTGCGCTGCATGTTCATGACGTCGTCGTACTCGAGCAGACTCTTGCGGATTTCGAAGTTCTGGGCCTCGACCCGTTTCTGGGCGCTTTCGATGGAGCGGCTGACCCACTTGTGTTCGATGGGTACTCCCTCTTCCATGCCCAGGCGTTCCATCAGGTTCTTGAGCCGGTCGGCGCCGAAGATGCGCAGCAGGTCGTCTTCCAGCGACAGGTAGAAGCGCGAGGAGCCGGGATCTCCCTGGCGCCCGGAACGGCCGCGCAACTGGTTGTCGATGCGCCGGGCCTCGTGGCGTTCGGTTCCCAGGATGTGCAGGCCGCCGGCATCGAGCACCTGTTGGCGCTCTTGGGCACAGGTTTGCTGGAACTTGCTCAATACCTCCAGGTACTTGTCGCGATCCTGGTCGGGATCGGCGTGCATCCTGGCCAGGAACTCGGGATTGCCGCCCAGCACGATGTCGGTGCCTCGGCCGGCCATGTTGGTGGAAATGGTCACCGCCCCGTGGCGACCCGCCTGGGCCACGATTTCGGCTTCCTTGGCATGATGCTTGGCGTTGAGTACGCTGTGGGGAATGCCCGCACGCTTCAGCCGGCGGGCGATCTCCTCGGATTTCTCGATGGAGATGGTTCCCACCAATACCGGTTGACCTCGCTCGTGCAGTTCCCGGATCTCCTCCGTCAGGGCGGCGAATTTCTCTTCCTCGGTGCGGTAGATGACGTCCTGGTGATCCTCGCGGATGCAGGGGACGTTTGTGGGTACCACCATGACGTCGAGGCCGTAGATCTTGGAGAACTCCTCCTTCTCCGTCTCGGCGGTACCGGTCATGCCGGCCAGCTTGCGGTACATGCGGAAGTAGTTCTGGTAGGTGACCGTGGCCAGGGTCTGGTTTTCGTTCTCGATGGGGACGCCTTCCTTGGCTTCCACCGCCTGGTGCAACCCGTCCGACCAGCGCCGGCCTTCGAGGATGCGGCCGGTGAACTCGTCGACTATCTGTACCTTGTTGTCCTCGGTTACGATGTAGTCGACCTCGCGCTTGAACAGGGTATGCGCCCGCAGGGCCTGATTGACGTGGTGTAGCAGCTCGATGTTGCTGGGGTGATAGAGGTTGTCCACTCCCAGCAGTTGCTCCACCCGGCCCACACCGTCTTCGGTGAGTACGGCGGTGCGGCTCTTTTCGTCGACGGTATAGTCACGATCTCGCTTGAGCTTGGGGATGATGGCGTTGGCCTGGTAGTAGACCTCGGTGGCTTCCTCGGCCGGGCCGCTGATGATCAGGGGAGTGCGGGCCTCGTCGATGAGGATGGAGTCCACCTCGTCGACGATGGCGAAGTGATGTTCGCGCTGCGTGTAGTCGTCGAGGGAAAATTTCATGTTGTCGCGCAGGTAGTCGAAGCCGAATTCGGAGTTGTAGCCGTAGGTGATGTCGGCCCCGTAGGCCTGTTGCCGTTCCAGGTCCGACAGGCCGTGGACGATTACTCCCACGCTCATCCCCAGCCAGCGATAGAGCCGGCCCATCCACTCGGCGTCACGCTGGGCCAGGTATTCGTTTACAGTGACCACGTGCACGCCGCGACCGGACAGGGCGTTCAGGTACACCGGCAGGGTAGCCACCAGGGTCTTGCCCTCACCGGTCTTCATCTCGGCGATCTTGCCCTGATGCAGCACGATACCGCCCAGCAGCTGCACGTCGTAGTGCCGCTGGCCGAGCACGCGAATGGCCGCCTCGCGCACTACCGCGAAAGCTTCCGGCAGCAGTTCGTCCAGTACCTCGTTTTCAGTGAGAATACGGGTCTTCTCGTCGACGTTGCTGCGCCCGCCCAGCTTCCTCTCCACTTCCTGGCTGAAGCGCTGGCGGAATTCCGCAGTCTTGCCCTTGAGCTGCTCGTCGGACAGGGCGCGGGTGGTTGGTTCCAGGGCGTTTATCTTCTGCAGCAGGGGGCGCAGTTTCTTCAGGCGGCGCTCGTTGCGGGTACCAAAGAAGATTCGCGATATTCTGTCAGGTACGGCCAATTCATCATCCTCCACTTGCCGGGCGACGGTTGGCCCCGCCCCGCTCGTTGCGCAGTCTAGCACCACGGGGGGCGGGAAACAATATCAAAAAGATATGCCTGAGATTCCCAGATTCACAGGGGAATGATTTTCAGACTAGTCTTCCAGGATGTAGCCACGGGGGTCTTCGGGTATGCCGTTGACCTCGACCTCGTAGTGCAGGTGCGGGCCGGTGCTGCGCCCGGTGTTGCCGATGGTGCCGATGATCTCGCCACGCTCGATGCGATCTCCCACCCGGGCCTTGATCTCGTTGAGGTGGCCGTAGCGGGTGCGTATACCGTAGCCGTGATCGATGACTATGGTCTTGCCGTAACCGCCGTTGTTGCCGGCGAAGACCACCACCCCCCGGGCCGGCGCCATGACCGGCATCCCCGGCTGGTTGGCGATGTCCAGGCCGTGATGCATGGTGGGCTTGCCGGTATAGGGATCGGGGCGCATCCCGAAGCCGGAGGTGACCCAGCCCCGGGCCGGCCAGATGGATGGGGTGGCGTCCAGGCGCGCGCGCTGGCTGCGCAGCAACGTCTCCAGCTGGCTGATGGAGCCTTCCCGGCGTTCGGCCTCGGCGGCCAGCTCGGCCACGCGCTTGCCCAACAGGCTGATGGCCAGGTGGGGATTGGCGCCGATGGAGTTTATCAGGGGATCCACCTCGGGGCCGGCCATGGTGCCATCGGTGCTGGGGGTGGCCTGGAAAGGTCCCTGCGCCAAGTGGCGCTTGGGATCGTGCAGCTGGGTGATGGCCCGCAGCTTGGTGTCGAAGCGCTCGACCCGGTCGAGCACGTTCTGGACGCTGTCCACCTTCTCCAGCAGGGCCACCAGCTGGTGGCGTAGCTCGACGTTCTGTTGGCGCAGGCGGGTGTTTTCCAGCAGGCGCTGTACCACCGAGACGTAGTGAATCGAGGTGCCGATGACCAGGGCTACCATGGCCATGGCCAGGCTGATCAGCACCCAGGCGGTGGTTCGCGAGATGCGCAGGCGGCGCACCTTGGACGAGCGGTCGGGCACCACCATGATGGTAAAACGTTTGGCCATGGCCTATTTCCCAGCGCCCCATGCCGGAGCGGCGGAATTGTTACAATTGTCGTACTCCCCTGTCAACAACATTTTACCATAAATACCGGCTTGCCGGCCGAATGGCAACAGAAAAGCGTCAAGATTGTCCCCGTTGTCGCCGGCCCACCCGGAGCATGACAGCCGTGATGTTATCGTCTCCTCCGGCCCTGTTGGCGGCGGCGACCAGGGTCGCGGCGGCGCCTGATGGCGGGCAGGAGGAGAGAATGCCGGATATTTCCTCGTCCGGAATCATGCCGTTGAGGCCATCCGAGCACAGCAGGAATATATCGCCGACCTGCAACTCCGTGGTGAACACATCGGGTGTCACCTCGGACTCGAACCCCACGGAGCGGGTGATGATGTTGCTGAATCTGCTGTGAGCCGCTTCTTCCTTGGTCAGGAAGCCGGCCTTGACCTGCTCGTTCACCAGGGAGTGGTCATCGGTGAGCAGGTCCAGTTGCTGGTTGCGCAAGCGGTACAGGCGGCTGTCTCCCACGTGGGCCACGTAGCCGGTAAGGCCGTGCACCAGCAGCAGGGTGGCGGTGGTACCCATGCCCTCCAGTTCCGGGCGCCGGCTGGAAAGCTCGTAGATGCGCGCCGAAGCGTCGCGCACCGCCCGGTCGAGCATCTTCAGTACCGGTTCTGGTTCCTGGTGCGAGAACACCGATTGGAACACCCCGCCGTTGCGACGTGCCTGCAGCACGTGCTGCCTGACGATCTTCACCGCCATGCGGGAGGCGGTATCGCCGCCTGCGTGGCCGCCCATGCCGTCGGCGACCATGTATAGACCCAGGTTGGACTCGGCCAGGGAGAAATCTTCGTTGATCTCGCGCTTGCGTCCCACGTCGGTACGCAACCAGTGGGAGAGACGAACCGGAGATACCGCCGCTGGGTGCTTGCCCTTGCGCTTGGATCTGCAACCCGACATGATCTCGTTACTTACCATAGTTGCCATTGTTGATCAAAAATTGCTCCCGGCGGGTTTCCTGCTGCTGGAATTCGGACTGCCGGCATTGCTCACTCGTAACGCAGTGACTGTATGGGATCCAGCGAGGCCGCCTTGCGGGCCGGCGTCACTCCGAAGAAGATTCCCACCGCTACCGAGAAACCGAAGGCTACCAGCACGACCCACAAGGTGATCCGGGTGGGGATGTCGGGAATCGCCCAGCTTACCAGCAGGGACATTCCCCCGCCCAGAGCCAGTCCCACCAGCCCGCCCAGCAGGCTCAGGCAGACCGACTCCACCAGGAACTGGGCCATGATGTCGAAACGGGTGGCGCCGACCGCCTTGCGAATGCCGATCTCGCGGGTGCGTTCACGCACCGACACCAGCATGATGTTCATGATGCCGATGCCGCCGACCAGCAGCGAGATGCTGGCTATGCCCAGCAGCACGAAGGTCATGGTACGGGAGATCTTGTTGAAGGTATCCAGCAGATCCGCTTGGCTGACAACGGTGAAATCCTCCTTGTGGTTGTGCCGCGAGGCCAGGATGTGCTTGATATCGGCGATGGCCGGGTCCAGGTTGGACTTGTTGGCGGCCTTGACCGATATGCGTGACAGGCCCTCCAGGTTGAACAGGTCCAGCGCGCAGCTGACCGGCACGAAGACGACGTTGTCAAGGTCGAATCCCAGCGACTGTCCCTTGGGTTCCATGGTGCCGATCACCCGGAAACGGGTCTCGGCGACCTTGATCACCTGCCCCAGCGGCGAGCGCTCGCCGAATAGCTCGGTGGCCACGGTGCGGCCGATGACGGCAACCCGGTGCTTGTTGCTGACGTCGTCGCGGGTGAAGAAGCGTCCCGCAGCCACCCGGTGGTTGTGTACCAGGGTGTAACGCTCGCCGGTGCCCATCACCAGCACGTCTCGCGAGGAAGGGCCGCTTTCCGCGGTGGAGCCGCCCATCACCACCGGCGCCAGCGCCTCGATGTTGAGCGAGCGCTGTTCCAGGGCCCGGGCGTCGGCCAGGGTGAGCCGGCGCACCGTGGTCAGCGAGCGGCCGTGGCCGCGGGTGGTGGACTTGCCGGGAAAGACGAACAGCAGGTTGGAGCCCATGCCGGCGAAGATGTCGGCCAGGTAGCCGCGCACCCCCTCGCCGATGGACACCAGCAGGATCACCGAGGTCACCCCGATGACCACTCCCAGGGTGGTGAGGAAGGAACGTAACTTGTTGGCACGGATGGAATCCACCGCCACGCGCACCTGTTCGCCCAGTTCCACGCTCACTCCCTCTCGTCGGCGACTATCAGCCCATCGAGCAGCCGTACCCGGCGCGGGGCCAGGGACGCCACCTCCGGGTCGTGGGTGACCAGGATGACGGTCATGCCCAAATCGCGGTTGAGGCTCGCAAACAGGCCGGTAATCTCCCGTCCCACTTTCTGGTCCAGGTTGCCGGTGGGTTCGTCGGCCAGCAACAGGGCCGGCTGGTTGACCAGGGCCCGGGCTATGGCCACCCGCTGGCATTCGCCACCGGACAGTTCGCTGGGACGGTGTCGGCCTCGCTCGGCCAGGTTCACCCGCTCCAGCGCCCGGCGGGCCATTTCCCGGCGCCGGCGTCGTTCCACGCCGGCGTACAGCAGCGGCAACTCGACGTTTTCCTCGGCGCTCTGCCGCGGCAGCAGGTTGAACGACTGGAAGACAAAGCCGATCTTGCGGTTGCGGATACCGGCCAGGGCGTCGTCGGACAGTGTCGATACCTGCTGGTCTTCCAGCCGGTAGCTGCCCTGGCTGGGAGTGTCCAGGCAACCGATGATGTTCATCAGCGTGGACTTGCCGGAACCGGAAGGGCCCATGATGGAGACGAACTCCCCGGCGCTGATGAGCAGATCCACTCCCCGCAGGGCGTGTACCTCGCCGGCACCCATGCGGTAGTTCTTGTGCACCGCCTGAAGTTCGATCATGGCCCGTCTTTCACCAGGCCACCCGGCCCGCGGGAGCCCACTCGCCCAGGCGTACCTTGACCCCGTCGGCCAGGCCGCGGACCTCGAGCGAGACGATCACCCGGTCGCCCTCGGCCAGGCCCCGGATCACTTCGGTGCGCTCCCAGTTGGAGATGCCCGCCTGGATGGTTTGCAGCCGCGCTCGCCCGCCCGCCACCAGGAATACCTGCTCGTTGCCTCCCTTTCTCATGATGGCGTTGGTGGGCACCCAGAGAACCTGTTCTTTCTTTTGCACCACCACTTCGATGTCGGCCGACATGCCGGGCTTGAGCGGAATCCGCTGGCCGTCGAAGCCGACTTCCACCTCCAGGTGGCGGTTCTGGCGCACGTCACGGCTGACCACCGGTGAGATCCAGGTGAGCTTTCCGGCGAGTTGCCGGCCGGCGAAGGCATCGCACAGCACGCGCACCGGAAAACCCGTTTGCAGTATCCCGGCATCGGCCTCGTCGACCGGTGCCAGCAAGGTGACCTGGCTGTCGTCTACCAGGTCGAGAACCGGGGCTCCGGCCACCAGGGCTTCGCCCACCTCCACGTGTAGCGCCGTGACCTGGCCGGCAAAGGGAGCCCGGATGCGGGTCTCTTCCAGAGCGGCGGCGGCAACGGCCACCGCCGCCTGTAGCTGGTCGATGTTGGCCTGGGCCGTCTTTACCGCCTCGGCAGCCAGGTCGCGCTCGGCTTGGACGCGGTCGAGCGCCTGCTGGGAAAGCACTCCCTGGCTGCTGAGCCGGCGCGAGCGCTTCAGTGCCCGTTCGGAGGCTTGCAGGCGCAGCCGGGCCGAGCGCAGTCCGCTCTGCCCCACCTCCAGGTTGGCCCGGGCCAGGCGTAGCCGGGCCCGCAGGGTGCCGTTTCCCAGCTCGACCAGCAGCTGGTCCTTTTCCACCCGGTCACCTTTTTGCACCTCGATCCCTGACACCCGGCCGATGGTGGAGGCCCGGATGGCGGCCTGGCGCCGGGCCCGTACCTCGCCGGCCTGGATGGAAGTGACCACCTTCTCCACCGGGCCGCGGACCACTTCCACCACCCGTACCGTCACCACCTTCTCGGGCCAGGCCAGCAGCAGCACCACTACCACCACCAGTAGCAGCAGTAGCTTCACCAGGTGCCGGGCCCACTTGTGCCTTGACTCCCTGTCCATGTTCCTTCCTGCCAGCCACCTCGCCAGCGGAGCGGCCCCTAGATGTTAGCATGCCCCGGGAAAGGGGGAAATTTTTTGCTGCTCTTGTTCGACTGGCCTGGCTCAGGCGCTGCGGACGAAAGGATGCTCGTGGTGGCCGGCGGAGGTGATGCGGTTGTTGGCGTCAACCAGCACCACCTGAGGCTGGTAGGTCCGGGCCTGCTGCTCATCCATGGAGGCGAATGTCGCCAGGATGACCCGGTGGCCGGGTTCGACCAGCAGGGCGGCTGCGCCGTTCATGCAGATGGTGCCGCTACCGGGCGGACCGGCCAGGATGTAGGAGGTGAGCCGGGCGCCGTTGTCGACATCCCAGACGTGTACCTGCTCGTAAGGCAACATGTTGGCTGCCTCCATGAGCTTGCTGTCGATGGTTACCGAACCTTCGTAGTCGGGATTGGCCTCGGTGACCGTGGCCCGGTGAATCTTCGACTTGAACATGTTCACTTGCATGATCCGCTACCCTCCGGCACCCTCCGCCCCGCGGATGGCCAGGAGGATCTCTTAATTGGATCGGGATGATTTCCGGTCCCGGTACCGTGGGGATCCAGGCGCGGCAATCTGCGGGCGCTCTTTTCACCAGGACCGTGGCCCCCGTGTCGGTGGACCCGGTCCCACACATGGTATAGGATAGCCACGCGATCATGGAACTGTCAAGCGGAAAACCAGCCTTGCCGGCGTTACTGGTCGTAATTGCTGCGCTTTCTTGCCTGCCCGCATGCCGGCAGCGACACCCCACCGGCGCCGGGCGAGCAGCCGTCAAGGTTCCCCGGCTAGTGCGGCCACCCCGCATCGACGGCCGGCTGGATGACCCGGCCTGGAAGGGAGCGGCCCGGATGGGACCCTTCCGGCGTTCGGACGGCCGGGCCGAGGCCCGCCAGCAGACCCGAGTGCTCATGGGCTGGGACCGGGGATTCCTCTACCTGGCCTGCGACTGTACCGACCACGACATCCGTGGGCACTATCAGAACCGCGACGACCCGCTCTACCTGGAAGAGGTATTCGAGGCCTTCCTGGATACCGATGCGGATGGCCGGGACTACCTGGAGTTGGAAGTCAGTCCCAACGGCCAGACCTTCGATGCCTGGTTCTCGGGCCGGCGCAGCGGGCGGCGGCTGGATTGGAATCCACCCCTGCAGCTTGCGGTGCAGGTGACAGGCACCCTGAACGACTCCAGCGACAGCGATACGGGCTGGACGGTGGAGCTGGCCCTGCCACTTGATTCGCTGCCGGGACGGGTCCGCCGTCCCGCGGCCGGGGTGCGCTGGCGGGCCAATTTCTTCCGCATCGACAAGAGCGGCCGGGGCGGAGAGGCATCTTCCTGGCAGGCGACTCCCTCGGGAGATTTCCACGACCCGGCCGCTCGCGCCGTCATCGAATTCACCGATCAAGGGGAAAGACCATGAGCAGAATTCCATTGTTATTAGTGCTGGTACTGGTTGCCGGGGGTGAGGCTGGTGGTTGTGCCTCTTCCTCCTCGGCCGAGTGCCAACCTGACGAGTGGAGTTGCTCGGCGGATGCCACCGAGCTTACCCGCTGTCGCGACGGGCGCCTCGAGCAGGTCGACTGCCGGGCCCGGGGGCTGCTGTGCGAACAGGGGGCCTGCGTGGAACCCTGGCGTTACGGTTCTCCGCAATGGTCGGAGTGTCCCGACGACCCCTTGGCCACCCCGGAGAGCCTGCACGACAAGATGGTCTACTACGAGGACATCGTCCGCCGCCTGCACCTGCATCCCCGCATGAGGTGGGTCCTGCCGGTGCTGCTTGCCTGCGACGGCAGCGACTGTAGCCGGCCGGCCGTCGGTGAAGAACAGGCCACCTGGCAGGACGTGGAGCGGTGGCTCAGCGGAGAGAACGACGGGCTGTGGAGTGCACTGTACCTGGCCGCCGAGGCCTATCGCTACGCCGTCACCGGCGAGGCCGAGGTGCTGGACACCATCGGGCTGCTGCTCGAGGGGGAGAGACAACGCCTGGCCATCACCGGGGTGCCGGGGGTGTTCACCCGCCAGCTTATTCCTCCCGGGGTGGAGGGTCTATCCTGCCCCGATGACCTGCAGGCCTACGTCCCCGACGTCGAGAAGGACGACAACCAGTGGGTGCGCGTGAGCGACGCCGGCTGCGTGGAGGTGGTCGATGCCTCGAGCGGCCAGTGGCGGGCCACCGAGCACTGCGGCCTGGACGAGTTTGCCGGCTGGTGCTGGCTGGACAATGTCTCCCAGGACGAGTACGCCGGTCACATGTTCGGCCTGGCCGCGGTGTACCGGCTGGTCGATGACGAGCAGGTGCAACAGACGGTACGGGGCATGCTCAGCGACATCGGCACCATGCTGGTCGACACCCGCCTGCAGATCGTCGACTGGGACGGCCGGCCGGTGGAGCACGGCCGCCTGTATGCCCTGGCCATGGACAATTTCCCCGGCTTCAACGCCGCCATGGCCCTGGCCTTCGTCAAGGTTTGCGCCGCCGCCAGCGGTGACCCGGCCATCGAGGATTTCTACGAAAACTGCCTTTTGCAGAGGGGAGGGGAGGTGGATTGCCTGCACTGGCCAAGCGAGCAACCCCGCCCCTACACCGACTACCTGGGCCAGGCCGGGCTCTACGTGGGTCAGGATTCCTGCTTGTCGAACTGGAACAACATCTCCATGCACTTCGCTTCCCTGCACGACCTGCTGCTGGTCGAGTTCGACCCGCAGGTTCGCGCCGCCGTGCAGCGGCACCTGCAGGTCGAGGCCTTCGCCCCGCCGGATACTCCGCGGCCGGTGGCCGAGCAGAACAACGCCTGGTTCGACATCATCTATGCCGCCTGGAAAGCCCTGGGGCCGGGCAGCGACGGGCCGGCCTACGGGGCGGTGGAGAACGCCGTGTGCATGCTGCGGCAGTTTCCCTCCTCCCAGGCCGTGCCCGACCTGCAGTGTCCGCCCGACAAGTGCCAGGAGGTGTGCACCGACCGGCTGGGACATCCGCTCGGCAGCTATCCCCGCCAGGTGGCCGAACGTTGCCCGAGCACATTTCTGTGGTGGGGCAACCCCTACAGCCTGGGCTCCTGCAACTCGAACTCCCGCCACATCAAGCCGCCGACGGATTACCTGCTGGCCTACTGGATGGCGCGCTATTTCGGGTTCATAGATGAAGACCAGTGAACCGCGCCGGGTTGAATAACTTCACCACTGGCGTATCATGCTGGCGGCAGGGAGCGTGGGCATGAACGAACCAGGTGGTCGTAAGCGCAGGTACCGCTGGCGAGGCGGACGCCGGGGAGACGGCACCGGCGGCCCGCTGGGTCCGGCCACAGTGGCCCTGCTGGGCAACCTCAAGACCGGAAAGAGTACCCTGTTCGAGGCCCTGGTGCGGGGAGGCGTGAAGCGCCAGCAGGTACCCGGCCTGGGAGCGGCCGTGACCCTGGCGCCGCTGGAGGCCGGTTCCTTTCGCTGGCTGGTCGACCTGCCCGGGGTGCAGGCGTTGGACGAACGTTCGGAAGATGCCCGGCTCATGCGCTGGCTGCTGGCCCGGCAGTTGCTGGGAGCGGCGATCCTGGTCATCGATGCCCGCCGCCTGCGTCGCGGCCTGGCCCTGGCCCTGGAGATAGGCAGCTTCGGCCTGCCGGTAGTGGTGGCCCTGAACATGATCGACGAGGCCCGTGCCCAGGGCCTGCGGGTGGACGTGGAGGAGCTTTCCCGGCGCCTGGGGGTGCCGGTGGTGGAGATGGTGGCGCGCGAGGGCCGGGGGGTGCGCACCCTGAGGCGCGCATTGAGCCAGGCTCGGCCCCTGAGCCGGAAGCTGGAGCTGCCGGCGGGGCTGGTCAAGCAGGTCGACGAACTGGACCGGCGCCTGGGCCAGAACGCCGCGCTCTCGCCCGGCCTGCGTTACCTGGCGGCCGTGCGTCCCGGAGTGGTGCGGCGCCTGCTGCGCGGACTGCTGGGCTGGCGGGAACTGGAGAAGTTCGATTCCTGGGTGGAGGAGATCCACGGTCACATGCCCGATGCCGGCATGCAACTGGCCGAGGCGGCCCGCCAGCAGGCGGCCGACCTGGCCGCGGGGGCAGAGCTGCATATCTCCGGGCGCCGGTCCGGGTGGCTGGAGCGGTTGGGCAACTGGATGCGCCAGCCGCTTACCGGTCTGCCCTTCGCCGCGCTGGTGCTGGTACTGGCCTACCTGTTCGTGGGAGTGCTGGGGGCCCAGGTGCTGGTGGACCTGCTCGAGGGCAAGCTGTTCGGCCAGCTGCTGCTGCCGGCGTTCGAGCGATTGCTGGAGCCGTTGCCCTGGCCCTGGGTACGGGAGCTGCTGGTGGGACCGTTCGGCCTGGTGAGCGTGGGCATCACCCTGGCGCTGGGTATCGTGCTGCCGGTGCTGGCCACGTTTTTCATCGCCTTCGCCGTGCTCGAGGATTCCGGGTACCTGGCCCGGTTGTCGCTGCTGCTCGACCGGGTCATGCGCCGGGTAGGACTCACCGGCAAGGGAGTGCTGCCGGTGGTGATGGGGTTTTCCTGCGTCACCATGGCGGTGCTCACCACGCGCATGCTCGATACCCGCAAGCAGCGATTGATCGCCACCCTGCTGCTGGTGATGACCATACCCTGCGCCCCGCTGCTGGGGGTGATGATGGTGGCCCTGGGCCGGCTGCACTGGACGGCCGGTGTGGTGCTGGCGCTGGTACTCACCGGGCAGTTCTTCCTGGTGGGCTTCCTGGCCAACCTGCTGGTGCCGGGACGACGGCCCGAGTTCATCATGGAGGTACCGCGCCTGCGTCTTCCCAAGATGCGCAACGTGTTGCTGCGCTCCTACCACAATCTGGTATGGTTCATGCGCGAGGCCATACCCTACTTCTTGCTGGGCACCCTGGTGATGTTCGGGCTGGAGAAGATCGGACTGCTGGACGTCATCCGCCACCTGCTGCAGCCGGTATCGGTAAAGTTGCTGGGCCTGCCCATTGAGTCGGCCGACGCTTTCCTGATGACGCTGATCAGGCGCGAGGCGGGAGCGGCATTGCTGGTGCAGCAGCTCAACTCCGGGCTCTACGACGGGGTGCAGGTCCTGGTTACCCTGGTGGTGATGACGGTGATGCTGCCCTGCATCAATACCCTGCTGGTGATGCTCAAGGAGCGTGGAGCGGTGGTCACCACCGTCATCGTGCTGCTTTCCATAGTGGTGGCAGTGCTCGAAGGAGGCCTGGTAGGCTGGCTGTTGCGGCTGGGCGGGGCCAGCTTCTGAGTGGAGAGGATGAAGGCCATGGCCAAAGATACGAACGGCAATCGGCACAAGGAAGATGAGCTGCTGGAGGCGATCTGGGTATGCGAGGAAAACGGCAGTGATCGGCTGAACGAATGCCTGGAACTGGCCCACGCCGAGGTGGATACCGGCGACGCCGAGCGCCTGCGGCGGCAGGAACTGATCGAACTCGACGGCGAGCGGGTGGTATTCACGGCGGCCGGGCGGGAGCGGGCCCGGGCCATCGTGCGCCGGCATCGCCTGGCCGAGCGTCTCTTTACCGACATCCTGGGGGTGGGAGGGGAACAGTCGGAACGGGCCGCCTGCAACTTCGAACACGCCGTGGTTCCGGAGATCACCGAGAGCCTGTGCACCCTGCTGGGACATCCCACCACCTGCCCGCACGGCAAGCCCATTCCTCCCGGGGAATGCTGCCGGCAGGGTCGCAGCAAGGTCACCAGTGCCATCGTGCCCCTGCGGCAGGCTCCCTGCGGCGACTGGGTCAAGGTGGCCTACCTGCGCCCCGAGCACCACGACCGGCTGCACCAGCTGCTGTCGCTGGGCATAGGGCCGGGGGCGCAGCTGCGCTTGCACCAGAAATCCCCGGTGCTGGTGGTGGAGGTGGACGGCAGCGAGGTGGCCATGGACGAGCAGGTGGCCGGAGACGTCTATGTCTGGCGGGAAACGGCCGGCGATTGAGCCGGCGGCGTTGCTGCTGGCGGGCCTGCTGCTGCTGGCGGCAGCTTGCCCGGCTCCCGGTGGGCCGTCGCTACGTGATCCCTGGTGGCCGGGAAACCTCGTCGATTACCGGGGACACCGGCTGCCGGCCGGGTCTCTGCGCGGCCGGGTGGTGCTGCTGGTGATGTTTACCACCGACAATCCCGTGGTCACGCCGCTGCTGGTAGGGATCGACAACCTGGGCCGACGACTGTACGGGCGCGGGCTGCGGGTGGTCGGGCTGGCCTTCGACGAGCAGGAGGAGTTGCTGGAACCCTTCTGCCGGGGACTCGATCTTTCCTTTCCGGTGGGCCTGGCCGGCGGAGAGCTGCGGCGGCAGGTCGGAGTCCTGCCCCAACTGCGTCTCTACGACCGGGAGGGGAAGCTGGCCAAGGTGGTGCTGGGGATGGTGGAGATGGACGGGCTCAAGCACCTGTTGGAACGCCTGTTGTAAGACACCGTTGGGGGAGACGGTTTTCCTACATCGTTTGCTATCGTCCAGCGGTTGCCTGCCGCCGGTGGGGCTGGCGGCGGGCGAAGATGGTGTACATGGTGGGCACCACGAACAGCGTCAGCAGCGAGGCCACCGTCAGCCCGCCGATGACTGCCTTGGCCATGCCCCCCCAGCCGGCCGAGCCCTCGCCGATCTCCAGCGCCAGCGGCACCATGGCCATGATGGTGGTCAGGCTGGTCATGAGCACCGGCCGCAAGCGGATGCGTGCGGCCCGGGCGATGGCCCGGCGGCGGTCGAGACCCTCGGTGCGGAACTGGTTGGCGGCGTCGACCATGACGATGCCGTTGTTGACCACGATACCCACCAGCATGATGGCTCCCACGATGGAGGAGATGTCCATGGTGGAACGGGTGATGGTGAACATCAGCACCACGCCGATGACCGACAGCGGCACGGTGAAGAGGATGATGAACGGCTGGCGCAGTGATTCGAACTGGCTGGCCATGACCATGAATACCAGCAGGATGGAGACCATCAATGCCATCCCCAGCCACTTCATGGAGGTCATGAAATCCTCGGCGGTACCGCCGATGTGGTAGGTGAAATCAGCAAGCTGCTGGCGGTGTTTTTGGAAGTAGCCGGCCAGCAGGGTGTCCACGCGCTTGATGGCCCGGCCCAGGTCCTTGCGGTGCAACTGGCCCTGCTGGTCACGCCATTCCTGCTTCAGGGTGCAGACGAGGCGGGTGACCCGCTCCTGGTCCAGCCTGGTGATGTTGACCGGGCCCAGGCCCACGCTGACCCGCGCCACGGACTTGAGCGGTACCACCTGGCCGGCCGGGGTAGGAATGGGGGCCCGCTCCAGTTCGCCCACGTCCAGGCGGTGCTCCTTGGCGAAGCGCACGCGGATGTCGTACTCGTCACCGCCCTCGGAGTAGCGCCCGGCCAGACGGCCCATGAAGTAGGTGGAGATGGCCTGGCCGGCGGCGGCGGCCGAGATGCCCAGCTCGGCCAGCTTGGGCCGGTCGAACTCCACCCGCACCTCGGGTTTCTGGTCTTGCATGGAAAAGGTGACCTCGGCCATGCTGGGGTCTGCCAGCAGCTGGCTACGCAGCTCCAGGCCCATGTGGCGGGAGACGTCCAGGTCGAAGCCGCGCAGCTGGATCTCGATGTCTCCCTCGCCGCCGAGAGGATTGAAGGGCGGGGCCACGGTGGCGTCGATGCCGGGCATCTTCTTGAGTTCCTCGCGCACCGCCGCCTCGATCTGGGCCTGGGAACGCCGGCGCTGGCCCATGGGCACCAGGGGCACGCGGATGAGCCCGGCATGCACGCCCTTGGCGAAAATGGCCACGAAGCCCTTGCCCACGCCCACATCCAGGGCGATCAGCTTGCGTTCCTCGGGACGGATGACCTTCTCGATGCGCTTGGCCGCCCGGCGCAGGATGCGGGTGGTTTGCTGCAGGTTGTTGCCGATGGGGGTCTCTATCGAGGCGAAGACCATCGATTGATCGTCCTGGGCCACGAACTCGGTGGGCAGGGCTACCCAGAGCAAGCCGGTCATCCCCAGCAGCACCAGCAGCCCCACCCCCACCGTCCAGCGACGGCCCAGCACCCAGTCCAGTGCCCGGCCGTATGACTGGCGCAGACGGGCCAGGGGGTCGCGGGAACGGGCCCGGGTCAGCAGCTCCACCGCGCGGGCGCTGCCCAGCAGGCGCGAGGCGGCCAGGGGGATGAAGGTGAGCGCCACCGCCAGCGACACCGCCAGGGAAAAGCAGATGGTCACCGCCATGTCGCGGAACATCACCCCGGCGATACCGGGCACGAAGAGGATGGGTACGAATACCGACACCGTGGTAAGCGTGGAAGCCGTCACCGCGGTGCGCACCTGGCGGCTGCCGTCCATGGCCGACTGCCAGGCGTCGGCCTGTTGCTCGCGCAGGCGGAAGATGTTTTCCAGCACCACGATGGCGTTGTCCACCAGCATGCCGATGGCCAGGGCCAGGCCGGCCATGGAGAGAATGTTGAGGGTCATGTCGGCCTGGTCCATGACCGCGAAGGTGGTGACGACGGAGATGGGAATGGCCAGGGAGACGATCAATGCCGACCTGACGTTACGCAGGAAAAACAGCAGCACCAGGAAGCTGATCAGCACCCCGATCAAGGCCGTCGAGGACAGGTTGCCCAGGGACAGCTCGATGAACTCGGCCTGGTTGAAGATGATCTTGAAATCGAGCTGGTAGCCGCTCTGGCGGGCGGCCCGGGGCAGGGCCTGCAGCACCGCCTGGGCGGCGCGCACGGTGTTGGCACCGGACTGCTTGCGCACCATCATCCACACCGCCGGCTGGCCGTCGACTTCCAGCACCCGCTGGCTTTCGTAGAAGCCGTCGAGCACCCGGGCCACCTGGCGCAGGCGTACCGGCCGGGGGCCCTGGGCCGTCTGTCGCATCGCCACCACCACCTCGCCGATTTCCTCCACCCGCCGGTACTTGCCCCGCGTCTGGATGGTGAAGTCGAGGCTGCCCTGCTCGAGCGAGCCGCCGGGAACCTGGTTGTTCTCCCGGTAGACGGCGGCCACCACGGCGTTGGCGTCCAGGCCGAAGGCGTTGATCTTTACCGGGTCGAGCACCACGTGGATCTCGCGTTCCAGGCCGCCGGCCGTCTGGGCCGAGGCGATGCCGGGCAGGCGCTCCAGGCGCGGTTCCAGTTCCCGCTCGGCAATCCGGCGCAGCTCGTCCAGCGGATAGGGGCCGGCCACCATGAACATGACGATGGGCTGCAGCGAGGGGTCGAAGGCGAAGACGATGGGCCGTTCGGCGTCATCGGGCAGGTAACCCTCCACCATCTCCAGGGCGCGGCGCACGTCGGTCTCGGCCTGCTCCATGTCCTTTCCCCAGTCGAACTTGACGGTGACCAGGGAGATGCCCTGCTTGGAATCGGAACGGATCTCCTCCACGTCCTTGACCGAGGCCACGGTTCCCTCGATGGGCCGGGTGACCAGGGTCTCGATGTCTTCCGGGCTGGCGCCGGTGTAGTTGGTGATGACGATGACGGTGGGAAAGGCGATGTCCGGGTAGAGGTCGAGCTGCAGCCGACTCAGCGAAAACAACCCGAAGCCCACCAGGATCAAGTACAGCATGGAGAAGGTGACGCCGCGCTTGACGGCCAGGGAGGAAATATCCATGCCTCGTACCTCTCCGCCCCTTACTGGCCGTTTTCGCCGACCACGTGAACCGGCTCGCCATCGCGCAGGCCATGCTGTCCCGAGACGATGACCCGCTCGCCGGCCCGCAAGCCCTTGACGATCTCCATCAGTTCACCCTTGCGGGCACCGGCCACCACCACCCGCCGGCGGGCGGTGTCGTCCTCCACCACGAATGCCAGGCGCAGCCGCTGGCCGGTCTTCTGTTGTTTGAGCAGCTCGTTGTCCAGCAACAGGGCCGGTTCGGGAACCACCAGGGCACCCGGGCGCCGGGCCAGCACTACCTGGGCGGAGCCGAACATGCCCGGCTTGAGGCGGAAGTTGCCCTGGTCATCGCGGGGGTTTTCCAGCACTACCTCAACGGTGTTGGTGCGCGTGGCCGGGTCGATGTAGGGGTAGATGCGGGTGACGCTGGCCGGGAATTTCTCCTCCGGGCAGCAATCCAACTCCAGGTTGACGGCCTGGCCCACGGCCACCTTGGTGGCCTCGCTCTCGGTAAGGCGCAGGGCGATGCGCAGGCGCGCGATGTCCAGCACCCGGCACAGGGGCACCTGGGGCACGGCCATGTCGCCGACCTCCAGGGTGGCTCCTGCCACCACCCCGGATATGGGGGAGCGGATGACGGCGTTGCCGGCCTGCACGGCCAGTTGGCTGCGACCGGCCCGGAGTGCCTGGCGCCGGGCCCGGGTAGCCTGGTAGGTGGTCTTGAGCTTGTCGAAGGCCGGCTGGGTGATTACCCCGGAGCGCAGCAGTTCGCGGGAACGTTCCAACTCCTGCTTGAGGTTGCGCAGTTGCACCTCGAGGGCTTGTTCCTCGGCCACCATGCGTTCCAGGCCTCGCTCCAGCCCCTCGCGGCGGATGAGTGCGATACGCTGGCCCCGCTTGACGAAATCGCCGTCGCGGAAGGGAAAGAAGAGGATGCGGTCGGGGATCTGGGAGTAGATACGCACCTCGGTGTAGGGCTTGAGTTCCGCCGGCACCTCGATGCTCTCAACGATGTCGGCCCGGCTCACCATGGCTACCCGCACCGGACGGCGGGCCTGCGCGGCGGCGTCTTCCTCCTGGCCGCGTGCCTGGCAGCCCGCCGCCAGCGGGGTCAACGCCAGGACCGCCAGCATCGGTAACACCGGGCAGGTTGTCTTCTTGGCAGCTATAAGCATGTTCCTTCCCTCTTCCCCCCCCGGGCACACGTGTCGAGTGATTGTGCTGTTCCCGCCCCGGGGTGTCAAGGAAAGTGGATGCCGGATTCAGATGGTGCGCCCGGTCTGCAAGCCTTCTGCGAATGCCTGCTCGATGGACGCTGGCTCGTGGGCATCGCCCACGAGCAAGGTCTGGAACGACTGGTCTTGCAGCTGGGACAGGAGAGATTCGTCAGGCTCCATGCCGGCCGCGCTGATGACGGTATCGAATGGTTCCAGGAAGATCTCTCCATCCTGGTTGCGTAACCTGACCTTGTCCGCCTCGAAGGCCAGAACCGTCGTACCCGTCATTACCTGCAGCCTGTCCTGGCCGGCCAGGCGCTTGTTCATCAGGGCCCGGCTCAGGGGATCCATGTCGGGAGCGATTTCCTCGCCGCGCTTGGTGGCAACTACCTGGTGGCCCGTTTGCAGCAGTTGCTCGGCGGCCTCCATTCCCACCATGCCGGCACCTATTACCAGGACACGCTCACCCTCGACCCGCCCTGGATCCTCGAAGTATTCCACTCCGGTGAGCAGGTGCTGGTCGTGAATACCGGGTATGTCCGGGATCCGTGGCCGCGGGCCATGCGCCAGCACCACCACGTCCGGTGTTCTTTTGATGATAAGGTCGGCATCTGCCTTGATTCCGGTTGTTACCTTCACCCCGGCCCTGGCCACTCGCCTGATGAGGCTGGCCAACATGGTTGCCATCATCTGTTTACCCGGGGCCTTGACTGCCAGGGCGAACTGCCCCCCGAGCACGTCGTGTTCCTCGATGAGTTCAACCTGGTGTCCGCGTTCGGCGGCTCCCAGCGCCGCGCCGATCCCTGCCGGGCCACCACCGATCACCAGTACCTTCCTGGCGCTGTCTGCTTTTGTTACATTGTCCTGAACGGTCCAGGGGTTCAGGGCACAGGTGATGGGTTGCGCCTGTTTCACGCGGGGCAGGCAGGTTTGCAGGCAGGCACCGCAGAGAGCAATGTCGTCTTCCCGGCCGGACAGCAACTTGTTGACGAAGCTCGGATCGGCCAGCAAGGGCCTAGCCAGTGCCACCAGGTCAGCAAGATTCTGGCGCAGGATGTTCCTGATGCGTTCCGGGTTGCCCAGGCGCCCCACGGCTATCAGTTTCAGTTTCGTCAGGCCGCGAATCTCCGCCAAAACCTGTTCCTGGGCTGGCAGTGGCAACGACATGTGATGGAAGTACCAGGGAGGGTTGTCGCAGGCATTACCCATTCCCACGTGCAGTGCGGCCACCTGGTGTCGCTCGAACATCTCCAATAGGGGGGCCATGGTTTCCGGGGTCAGGCCACCGTCGACGAATTCGCTGCCGGAGATGCGTACCACCACCGGCAGCGAACCCGCGGCCGCCAGTACACGTTGCAGCACCAGCCGGGGTAGGCGTAACCTGCCCGCCGGGGTGTTGCCCCATTCGTCCCGGCGCTTATTGGTACGGGGAGAGAAGAACTGTCCCAGCAGGTAACCATGTCCGAATTGCACCTCGATGGCATCCGCGCCGGCCATGACGGCTCGGATGGTGGCGGAGGCAAACTGGTCGGGAATGCCGGCGATCTCTTCGACTGTCAACTCGCGGGCCGTGGCTCCGGTGGCCGGACAAGACATGGCACTGGGAGACACCGGCTGTGTTCCTATTGCCTTGGGGTTGGCCGCCCGCCCGGGGTGGTTCAGGTGAACCATGGCTTTGGAGCCGTTGTCGTGGACGGCGGCGACCAGACGAGCCATCGCCTCGGTGTGGCTATCGTCGAAGAGACGAAGTTGGCGGGGGTGCTCCAGTGCCAGCCTGTCCACCGCTGCCGGCTCCAGTGTCACCAGTGCGGTTCCTCCCGCGGCTATCCGGGCGTAGAAACGCTCCGATTCTTCTCCCGGGTTACCTCCCACAGCTGCCAGGGATGTCTTCACCGGGGCGAATACGAAGCGGTTGGCAAGCTGCAGGCCGCCCACGCGGACTTCATCACTGGGCTTTTTTTCTTCCATGGCCGGGTCGCCCGTTGCCGGCCGTCAGTGACGCCCGTGACCAGCCTGGCGGAATCCCGGTTGCCAGGGAACATCCAAGTCCAAGCCGGAGGGTTCCACTTCCATGATGGCTTCCTGGGGACACTCGTCGATACAGGCCAGGCAACCCCGGCAGTGTCCGGTAATCTCGGCGATACCATCCACGATCTCGATGGCTCCGAACTGGCAGACCGCCGCGCACGCTCCGCAACCCACGCATAGATCCTGCTGGATTCTTACCGCTGGTTCCATGCCCATCATGGCCCATTCCTCCTCTGCTGGCTGAAAAAAGGGATTCAAGAAGAAGTTGCTGCCACGAGCCGGGGCTGTCCAGCCCGCCAGTCAACCACCCCCTTCTCGAGGCAGACCGCCGAAAACCCCATTTTTTGGAGCCGATTCACCGCCTGCCGCGCCAGGCGGCAGGCAGCCCCACGGCAATACACGACCATGGGCTTGCCCGGGACGAGCTTGCCGGCATGGTTCTCCAACTTGTCGAGGGGCACGGACACGGCCCCGGGCAGGTGATCGAAGTGATATTCTTCCTCGGGCCTGACGTCCAGCAAGGCTATGTCACCTCGTTGCACTTGCTCCAACAGCTGTTTCCAGTTGTCGGGAACCTCTTGGTGCTCGTCTCTTTCCTGCAGCACCACCAGGCGTAGTTCGGGAAGGCGACTTTCGGCGAACGAGCGCATTGCCGACCACATGGAAGCGACGACGGAATCGGCTGGCCGGTACAGTATCCGTCGGCCCTGGCGCCGGCTGGTCAACAAACCGGCCCGCTTCAACTGCTGCAGGTGGTGCGAGGTGTTGCGTACCGGCTCGCGCGCTACCCGGGCCAGCTCATCCACCGATCGCTCGCACTGGCACAACATGTCGAGCAGGAGGATTCGCACCGGATGCGACAGTGCCTGGGTGACCTGGCTGACCAGCTCGTAGTACCTGCGATTGATGTCCTCGTGACTCATTGTACTTTCCTGTTGACAGTGTAATTCTCCATATGCCAATATTCCAACGTTGATTGGTATATTAGAAACAAAAAATCGAGTCAAGTGTTTTTTTCTGTAGGTGTTTCAAGTTGTTAGGCGACATACGGAATAGCCCCGGAGGATGTGAAAAATGCTAGCCGAGCTTCCCCACCGCGAGATCTACTGGAACGTCGACCAGGGAAAATACCTGCTCTATCCCCTCTTCCTCGTGGCCGCAGTTATCTTCACCGTTGGCGTGGTACGCCGGGTGAGGATGTGGCGCCAGGGGCAGACCGAGCAGGGACTGACCGGCACGGGACAGTGGAACAAAAGGGTAATCCGGGCCGCCTGGGACGTGTTCTCCCAGCGTCTCCTGCTACACGAGCCGGGCCCGGGCCTGTTTCACTTCCTGTTGTTTTGGGGGTTTGTCTTTCTGTTTCTGGGAACGTTGGTCGTTGCACTCGATGCCGACCTGGGCATTTCCATCATCAGCCGGGGTAGTTCTTTCTACCTGTTCTTTACCCTGGTGCTCAACATATTCGGGACGGCGGCCGTGCTGGCCCTGCTGTACATGTTCACCCGCCGTTACCTGGTGCGTTCCGATTACCTGGATAGACGGGGTGACGACCTGCTGACGCTATCGTGGCTGTTGCTGATCCTGCTGTCTGGGCACCTGCTACAGGCCCTGAGGTTGGCGGCGTTGCACCCCTCCTGGGCTTCCTGGTCTTTTGCCAGCTATGGCCTGGCGCGCCTGTGGTGGGATGCGCGGCTGGAGCAACTGGCCGTAGTACACCGGTGGGCGTGGTGGGGACACTTGCTGCTGGTGATGGCCTGGATAGCCTGGCTGCCCTACGGCAAGCTCTGGCACATCTTCACCGGGCCGCTCAACCTGTTGCTGCGCCAGGACAAGCCCAGCGGCAAGATTACCAAGATGGATCTCGAAGACGAGGAAGCGGAACAGTTCGGAGTGGGGGAACTGGAACATTTCACCTGGAAGCGACTGCTGGATGCCGACGCCTGCATCCGTTGCGGACGTTGCCAGCAGAATTGTCCGGCCTACCTGACCGGAAAGACCCTGAACCCGAAAGAAATAATCCAGAGCATACGCGGCAGCATGGAAGAGGCGTATGTCGCTCGTGGCCGGACCGCCGGGCAGATTCGCCGCCTCCACGGCGATTGGATAGGACAGGACGAACTGTGGTCCTGTACCACTTGCCTGGCCTGCGTGAAGAACTGTCCCATGGGGGTGGAACACCTGGAGAGCATCATCGGCATGCGCCAGCATCTGACGCTGATGGAGTCCGCCTTTCCCCGGGAGGCCGTGGCTGTTTTCAAGGGCATGGAGAACAACGGCAATCCCTGGGCCATCGGTTCCGGGAAGCGACTGGACTGGGCCGCCGATCTGCAGCTGCCGACGCTTGCCGAGGAGCCCGAATACGAATTCCTGTTCTGGGTAGGCTGCGCCGGTTCGTACGATGATCGGGCCATGAAGGTCAGCCGGGCCCTGGTGAAGATCATGCGTGCCGCCGGGGTGAAGTTCGCGGTGTTGGGAAAAGAGGAACGCTGCTGTGGTGACAGCGCCCGGCGCCTGGGCAACGAGTACCTGGCCCAGGAACTGATACAGCGCAATGTCGAGACCCTGGCCCGGTATGGAGTCAAGCGCATCGTCACGACTTGTCCCCACGGCTACAATACCTTCAAGAACGAATACCCGGATTTTGGGGGTAACTACCAGGTATGGCACCATACCGAGCTGATAGCGGAGTTGCTCCATGCCGGTCGTCTGCGCCTTGCCGGGAACGCCTCCCGGGACGTGGTCTACCACGACTCCTGTTACCTGGGACGTTATAACGATGTCTACGCCCCCCCCCGCCTGGTTCTGCGGGCGATCCCCGGGCTGGTTCTCCACGAGGCCAACCGCCACGGGGACAAATCCTTCTGCTGTGGGGCCGGTGGTGGGCGCATGTGGCTGGAGGAGAACCAGGGCACCCGCATCAACCTGGCCCGCACCGGGCAACTGCTGGCCAGCGGTGCCGAGACAATCGCCGTGGCCTGTCCCTTCTGCATGACCATGCTGGGCGATGGTCTCAAGGACAAGGAACTCGTGGAAAAGCACCGGGTGCTGGATGTGGCCGAATTGGTCGCCGCTTCCCTGACGGCTTGAAAAGCCAATGGAATGTGGTAGCATGCCGGCGTCATGATGGATACCATTGTCCGTGGCGGCTTCATGATGGTGCCGATCCTGCTGGGATCGGTCCTGGCGCTTGCCATAATCATAGAACGATTGTGGGCGCTGCAGCGGGGCCGGGTGGTTCCCGAGGGCTTCGTCCGCCGCATGAACGAGATGGTGGCCCGCGGCCGGCGGGCCGAAGCCCTGTCCGCCTGCCGCGAGAACGACTCGTCCATCGCCCGGGTGATGGAGGTGGGGCTGGAAAACGCCGGCCGAGCCCGGACCGAGATCCAGGAGGCCCTGCAGATGTCCGGCCGGCACGAGGCGGCCGAACTCAACCGCTGGGTGGGGGCCCTGGGGGCCATCGCCGCCCTGGAGCCGCTGATGGGATTGCTGGGCACGGTGCTGGGGCTCATCCAGTCGTTCCGCGAGGTGGAGAAGCTCAAGGTGGTTGGCAATCCCTCGGTGGTGGCCGCCGGCGTCTGGCAGGCGCTCATCACCACCGCCGCCGGCCTGATGATCGCCATTCCCACCTATGCCATGTACCGCTACTTCCGCTCGCGCATCGGCGGCATGGTGATGGAGATGGAACGCAGCACCTTCCTGCTGCTGCAGCAGCTCGAGCAGGCCGAGAGCAGCGAGGAACATCCGTGAGGTGGCGGAAATGAACTTCGCTTCCCAGCAGGACGAGGAAGTCACCCTGGAGCTGACCCCGCTCATCGACATGGTCTTTCAGTTGCTCATCTTCTTCCTGCTCACTACAACCTTCGCCGTAAATGTCCGGGAGGGGGGCCTGGAGGTGGACCTGCCGCGGGCCAAGTCGGCGCAGATACCCTCGTTGTCGCGCCAGGTAGTGATTGCCATTCTCAAGGACGGGCGCATGGTGGTGGGAGGCGAGACCGTCTCCGACGAGCAGCTGCGTAGAAAGCTCGAGCAGGTGGCCAAGGAGGATCCCCGAACCATGGTGGTGGTGCAGGCCGACAAGGCCGTCGATCACGGCCACGTGGTTCACGCCATGGACCTGGCCGCCAACCTGGGCCTCAAGCGCCTGGCCATTGCCACGGTACAAGAGTAGGGCCGGGGTGAACACGCGGGTCAAGATCCTGTTTCTGCTGGCGGCGGCCCTGGCCCTGGCCTGGATGGCCTACACGGCCATGGGTCCCGGTGGCGCCCGGCAGGACAGCCTGCGCCGCCAGCTCGACCGCTTGCTGGAGCAGAACCGGCGCCTGAGTGAGAAAAATCGCTTGTTGTTGTTGGAGATCGATGCCTTGAAGAAACGCAACGACTACATCGAACGCCTGGCCCGGGATCGCCTGGGCCTGGTGGCTCCGGGCGAACTGGTGCTGCGGTTGCCCGACCAGCCGGATCCGACTGCCTCACCTGACGGCGACGCCGGTCCGGCTCCGGCGGCCGACCGGCAAGCACCCCGGCGGGGCGAGAAGGGCAGGTGAGCGGGTGGCCGTGGGCCGGAAACTGGGGCACGGACTCAAGTGGCTGGACGTCCACCTGCTGGCCGAGACCACCTGTTTGTTGCTGGTGCTGGTGGTGGCCTTCCGTTGGGATGGCTCCCGGCCCTGGTTATGGCCGCTGCTGGCCCTGTGGCTGGCCTGGCAGTTGGGGCGTCTTCTCTACCGGGTGGCGCTGCGCTACCGGCCCGAGGCGGTTGCGGTGGGCGGAGCGGGGCACGATTTCCGCCAGCTGGAAATGTACCTGCTGGGGGCGGTGTTTTTCCTGCTAAGGGTTACCGGTGGCCTGTACAGTCCGCTGTACGCACTCCAATACCTGTTGTTGGCCGCAGTCGGCGGGTTCGACTCCAGCTGGTACAACCGGCTGCTGGTACTGGGCATGGCCGTGCTCCTGGAGGTCGGACAGGTAGTTGGCCTGGCCGGTCCGGTGCCCTGGTCCCTGGTGGCGGTACACCTGCTGGCCGGCGGCGGCTTCTGTTTCGCCCTGGGAGCAATGGAGTGGGCCTGGGCGGCGGCGGAGCGAGCCCGCAGCGAAGCCCGCGTGCAGCAGCGGCTGGCGCAGAAGGATCACGAGGCCGAGGAATACCGCCTCATCGGCATGGAGGTCAGCCACGTCGATGCGCCGGCCGCCAAGCGCAGCCAGGATCTCAAGCGCAGCTCGGTTCGCGAGGTGGGCCTGGGCATGGGCAACATCATCGAGATCCTGGAGAACGCCCTCTTGCCCAACGTGGTGGCCGTTTACTGGCTGTCGGTGGACGAGAGCCAGGTCAAGCTAAAGGAGGCTCGCCCGCTGGAACGCCGCGGGCTCCTGCAGCCGGTGCTGGATGCCCGAAGCGGGCTGGTGGGAGCCGTGTTGCAGAACCGGGCGGTGGTGGAACAGAAAAACCCCCGTCCCTCCGAGCGTGGGGCCAGCTATTATCGCAAGCCTCAGGGCATTCGCTATTTTGTGGGCGCACCGCTGTGGGAGGAGAAGGGCGACGGACACCGCTACCTGCGCGGGGTGCTGCTGGCCGACCGCGTGGCCGACGTACCCTTCATCGACGAGAATGAAAGGCTGATCCAGGCCGCGGCGCGGGAACTGATGCGTATCGTCATCACCGAGCGCAAGCTCAACCAGCTCGATCGCCTGCGCCACCAATATCAGGAGTTGTACTCGGTTACGGAGCGGTTGCTGCGTCTGACCGCGGTCCAGGAAGTGGCCGAGCAACTGGCGGGCTCGCTGCGCCTGGTGACCGGCGGTGCCGACTTCGCGGCCGTGGTGCTGGCCGAGGAGACGGGGGAACTGGTCCTCAAGGCAGCCGAGGGTGCCGAAGACCTTGCCGACTGGTGCCAGCGCCACCTGGCCGCCGAGGTTCCCCCCGCCGGTTCGCTGTGTGCCCTGGCCATGCAGAACGGCTTGATCATGTCCGACCACGCCTTTGCCAGGCGCGGCCGCGGGCAGCGGGTGGTGCTGGGCGAGGGCCTGGATCCGCCCGGCCTGGCAGCGGTGCAGGTGGCTCCGTTGCTGCATCCCTCCCAGGGCGAGAGCCGGCCCCTGGGAGTGCTGCTGGTGGCCAGCCGCCGGGACAGCTTTTTCAGCGGCCGCGATGGTCAGGGAGCCGATGTCAAGCGCACCCTGGAGGTGTTTTCCAACGTGGCCGTGCTGGCGTTGCTCAACGCCCTGCAGTACGAGAAGCTGGAACGCATGGCCACTACCGACGCCCTGACCGGGTTGTACAACCGGCGCCGTTTCTTCGAGATGCTGGAAAACGCCGTGGCCGATGGGTTACGCTATGAGCGACCCCTGGGATTGATCATGTGCGACATAGATCACTTCAAGAGCATCAACGATACCTACGGCCATCCCATGGGCGACGAGGTGTTGCGCCGGGTGGCGCGGGTGCTCAACGATGTGGCCCGCACCACCGACCGGGTCTGCCGCATCGGCGGAGAGGAGTTCGCCATCATCCTGCCCCAGACCGATTACCAGGGTGCCGAGCAACTGGCGGAACGCTTTCGCCAAGAGATTGCCCGGCAGGAATTCCGGCACCAGGGGCGGGATTTTTCGATTACCCTGTCACTGGGCATCTGCGTGTTGCCCGAGCACGCACGCCACAAGGAAGAACTCATCCAACGTGCCGATCAGGCGCTCTACCAGGCCAAGGAGGGCGGTCGCAACCGGGTGGTGCCGTTTAGACCATCTTCGGGAAAACAGGCACTGGCGGGAGAACATAAATGAAAAAGAACTTCATTCTCGACACCAACGTCCTGCTGCACGATCCGCGGGCCATCTTCGCCTTCGATGACAATGACGTGGTCATTCCCATCTACGTCATCGAGGAGATCGACCGCTTCAAACGCGATCAGTCCGAGCTGGGACGCAACGCCCGGGTGGTGGGTCGCTACATCGACGAGTACCGGAACGACGGCAAGCTCAGCCAGGGCGTGCAGTTGCCCACCGGGGGCGTGCTAAGGGTGATGTTCGCCACCCGCGATATCCCCGCCGAGATCGGCTTGGCCCAGAAGATGGATCATCGCATCCTGGCAGTGGCCTTTGAGTTGAAAGAGGTAGAGGCGGACAAGCCGGCCATCTTCATCACCAAGGATGTCAACCTGCGCATCAAGGCCGACGTGCTGGGCATCACCGCCCAGGATTACGATACGGAGAAAGTCACCGTCGACGAAATCTACACCGGCATCACCGAGCTGCAGGTGCCCGGCCGGGTGGTGGACGATTTCTACCAGCAGTCGGGCCTGGCCGTGGAGGTGTTGGAAGGCCTGGAATCACAGCCGAACATGTTCGTCCACCTGCGTGATGAAACCGATTCCGGCCATGCGGCGTTGTGCCGGGTGACCCCCGAGGGTGACCGTTTGGTACCGGTACGCAAGGCCCGCTCCGGGGTGTGGGGCATTCACCCCCGCAACCGGGAGCAGATCTTCGCCCTCGACGTGCTGCTAGACGATCGCATCAAACTGGTCACCCTGGCCGGCAAGGCGGGCACCGGCAAGACCCTGCTGGCCCTGGCCGCCGGCTTGTTCAAGACCGTCGAGGAGAGTGCTTTCCAGCGCCTGTTGGTGTCGCGTCCCATCTTTCCCATGGGTCGCGACATCGGTTACCTGCCCGGTGATGTCGAGGACAAGCTCAATCCCTGGATGCAACCCATCTACGACAACGTCGATTTCCTGCTCAACACCGGGCAACGGGAGAAGAGACGCGGGCGCAGCTACCGGGAGTTGATGGACATGGACATGATCGAGATCGAACCGCTGACATACATCCGCGGCCGCTCCATTCCCAACCAGTACATAGTGGTGGACGAAGCACAGAACCTGACCCCCCACGAGGTCAAGACCATCATCACCCGCGCCGGCGACAGCACCAAGATCGTGCTCACCGGAGATCTCTACCAGATCGATAATCCCTACATCGATTCGTCGAACAGCGGGCTCAGTTACATCGTCAATCGCTTCCGGGGCCGGTCGCTGGCCGGCCACGTAACCCTGGTCAAGGGCGAACGCTCGGAGCTGGCCGAGCTGGCCAGCAACCTCTTGTGAGCCGGCGCCCGGGGAGGCGGGGATGAGCGAGACTGCCAGGTTGCATGCCGTCATTCACGGGCGAGTGCAGGGAGTGTTCTTCCGGGCCAGTGCCCGCGACCAGGCCGAACGCCTGGGGGTAACCGGCTGGGTGCGAAACTGTCCCCAGGGCACGGTGGAGCTGGTGGCCGAGGGCGAACGAGGGCAGCTCGAGCAACTGCTGCAGTGGTGCCACCGAGGCCCGGACTACGCCCGCGTGGAGCGGGTACAGGCCGAGTGGCTACCGCCCACTGGTGAGTTCGCTTCCTTCATGATTACCTACTGAAGAGGAGAAAGAGATGAAAAGGACGGCGAGCACGGTGCTGCTGGTTCTGTTACTGGGTTGTGCCGGCCCGGCCGGAGCCGCCGGCCACGACTATCCCGTCCTGCGCGAGGTGCTCAGGCACCTGCGATTGATGTTCGTGGATCAGCCCAACCTCAACGCCCTGCTGCTGGGAGGCCTGCGCGGTCTCAAGCAGTCCCTGCCGGAACTTCGGGTGGAGCTGGGCCCCCGGGCAGGACAGTATTTTCTTCGTGCCGGCGCCAGCAAGCTGGCTACCGATGCCCGGGCAGTGGAGTCCTTTACCGGGCTGGAGCGGGCGCTGCTGGGGGCGCTGCGCCTGGCCCGGGCCGCCGGGGGCAAGAAGGGAATGGAACACCAGCTCATCCGCGGCTTGATCAGCCACTGTGGAGACCGCTGGACGGTGTTTCTGGAATCGGCGTACTACCGGCGCTTGCTCGACGACGGCACCCGGCAACTGGGCTCGGTGGGCTTGTTGCCGGCGGCCGGGCGGGGCGGATTGCTGGTGCTCGATGTCCGGGACGGTTCGCCGGCCGGGCAGGCGGGAATTCGCCCCGGGCAGGTCATAGACAGCATTGCCGGCCAGCCGTCGGAGAGGCTAAACGAACTCGAGGCCCTGGCCCTTTTGCGCGGGCCGCTGGGGCAGAAGGTGACGGTGACCGTGGCCGGACGCAAGCACCGGCTGGCCTATGCCTCGGAGCCCAAGCGAAACATCTCGGTGGATCCCCCCGAGCAGGGCATCGCCCGGGTGCACCTGCTCAACTTCCGGGCCGGCACCGCCCGGCGCCTGCGGGCGGTGCTCGGCAAGCTCGAGAACATGGGCATGCGCGGGTTGGTACTCGACCTGCGCGGTAATCCCGGTGGATTGCTCACCGAGGGAGTGGCGGTGGCCGGCTTGTTCATGGATGCCGGGCCGGTGGTCAGGGTGGTCGGCCGCGGCCGGCGCCACGGCGAAACCTCTGAAAACCCCGCGCCCGGTTCGTGGCGTGCCTTGCCTCTAGTGCTGCTGGTGGACGGCCGCTCGGCCTCCGTCAGCGAGATGGTGACCATGGTCTTGCACGAACGGCGTGGAGCGAAGATTGTCGGCAGTACCACGCTGGGTAAGGGGGTGGTACAGGTGCTGATTGAATTGGAGGATGGTTCGGCGCTCAAGCTTTCGACCGCCCGTTACGCCACCCCGGCCGGCCGGACCCTGCTCGCGGGAATCGAGCCCGACGTGCCCGTCGCCGCCGGCCCCGGAAGCGGTGACCTGGCACTGCAGGCTGCGCGCCGGGTCCTGTCGGGGCGTTGATGGCAGTTTTCCAGAAGGGTGCAAACCATTGCGGAGGTGTCTGGCAATGAACAGAACGGTTACCTCCCTCCTTTCGCAAGGTACGCCGGGTGGCCGGCTGGGTGAAGAAGCGGAAGTGACCAGGCTGGTTGCCGGCACGCCACTACCGCAGCATCTGTCCGGTACTGCTTCAGCGGGTCTTGCCACCGCGGCGGGTAAAGCGCATGGGAATGCGGCCGGCCAGTTGACCATCCACCTCGACCTCGAACAGGTAGCGGCCGGGCTTGTCGACGGTAAGGTGTTCCCAGCTCAACGCCTGGCTGGCCAGGCCGTTTTCGCTCAGCGCCAGCACGCCGTCGATTTTCTGCAGTACCTGGCCGTTGACGTCTTTGATGCGCATGACGAAGTCGACCTCGCGGCTACCCTGTGAGGACTTGATGGTGGTGCAACTTTCGAAGGCGGGAATGCGGGCCGGGAAGCCGGGCAGTCGCCAGTGCTTGAGAGGTTTTCCCCGCTGAGCCAGGCAGTGACCCTGGGAGTCGAAGCCTACTCGGGTGGCAAAGATATTACTCAGGATGCGGTATTGGTTCTTACTGGCCGGCTCGCTGGCAGCCACCTGTTCAGCCGACGGCCAGGGCAAGAAAGTGCCGAAGCACGCCACGGCCAGGTACAGAACCCAGGACCTGTTCATGTTCTCCTCCCGGTTGTCATTATCCTACTACAGGCGGTTGTCCCCTGACCAGCCTGGACTTGTCATCGAGCCCATCATTGTGTCAAGATCCCGCTGTTGGCAGCAGCATGTCGCCGCGGAGGCGAGGGGAGGCGGTTTGGAAGATCAGGACAGGTGGGTGCGACTGGAATTCAGCAATCGCCGGCAACTGGCCCGTTGCCTGGAGCAGCGGCAACGACGCATTCTCTTCTACCCGGCAGTGGGCAGGATGCAACTGGGCCACCATCTGGACGTGGATGTGGCAGTGTCGGAGCTGAACACCAGCATTCCCCTGCGAGTCCTGGTGGTGGGACGCCGGGCCCGTCCTAGGAGACGGGGAGCACCGCGGGGAGTGTATCTGGAGATCGTGGAGGCCGATGCCGAGCGTTACCAGAGGCTTTGTGATCTTGCCGATGGCAAGTGGCAGCCGGGCCAACTGCGTCGCTATCCGCGTGCCCGCACCCGGCTGGCGGCCCGTTACTACGTACCCGAGCGTTTCCATTCCGGGATAGTGGCGGACATCAGCCTGAGGGGGATGTTCTTGCGAACCAGCGGACCGTTGCTGGAGCAGGGCCAGGGCGTGCTGGTGAGGGTACGGGCCGGCTGGCTATCGCGGGCGCTGGAACTGGAGGCCCGTGTCTGCTGGTTGGACGAGGTGGAGTCACGCCGGGGAATGGGACTGGACTGTTTCGGCCCCGCGGGGATGTTGCCGCGCTTGCAACACCTGGCCGAGCGCATCCTGCGCCGGCACACCCTTTCGGTAAGCAGCGAGGCGCTCAATCCTGGTGGTAGTACTGCCGGTACGCAAGGAGGTGGATGATGTTACGGCGGCAACTACTGTTATGCTGGTTGCTGTTGCTGCCCGTGGCTGCTTGTCAGAAACACCAGTGGGCGGAATTGCCCTCGGCTCCGGAGTCACAGCTGCGGGATGCCCGTGCTTTTTGGCAGAAATACCTGCAGGCGCTCTCCACCAGGGCCACGGCCCGGCAACCGCTGGAACTGGCGCGATTTTTCTCGGATTCCTTGCTGGCCAGCACCACCAGCAAGCAGTTTTCCACCGGTATGGGCAAGGCCTTGCGAAAGAACGGCGCCGGTGCCTTTGCCGGCGTAAAGGTGATCGATCTGAAGACGGTGCCTGAGGGGTTGTTGATGATCGTCGATTCCCGGGCAGGGGTGGCGGCCCTGCCGCTGCGCCGGCAGCGCCAGCAACTGGTCTTTGCCAGCCTGGCGGCGGCCTGCGGCGACTGGAGCGGCCAGCCCCGCTTCGCCACCGACAAGATGCCGGACAAACCCTCGCTGCTCTACCTCAGGCGCTACCTGGATGATTCCCAGGCGCCGCTCGAACTTCGCTACCGGGCCGCGGTGGCTCTTTCGCGGCCGGAATTCCGCAAGGTGATAATCGGCTACCAGCGGCGCGAGAGCAATGCGCTGGTGCGCCTGGGCCTGGGGTTGGCCCGGGTACGCATCGATGGCTGGGACGAGTCTTTCCTGCGCGGTTTTCCCACACAGACCGACAAACTGGTGGAGTTACAGAACCTAGATGGCGACATTTTCGAGGAGATGCTGGTGAAGTTGACCAACATGGCAGCCATGGTGGAAAACCCGCCCGCCAACGAAGTCCTGTTCAAGGTAGCCCGGGCCGCCCCCCCGCAGCTGGCTGCCCGCCTGGGCCGGGCCCTGTACGACTTCGCCGAGGCCGGACCGGCCCGGTTCGCCAATGCCGTGCACGTGCTGGTCAGTGGTGACTTGGATGCCGACCCGGCCCTGAAGTTGTATCGGCAGTACTACCTGTCCCGGGATCGACAGGCCCCCAAGCTGACCAGGTTTCTCAAGAAGTTCTCCCGTGTCGGCGAGGGTCCGGTGAAGGCCCTCTGCCGCAAGTTGCTGGCCTGGTTGTCCGCCACCGGAAAGAGCGGCGGCCCTTGACATCGCTCAAATAGTAGTCATTTTACCCTCGTGAACGAAAAACCGGGGTCAGGGGGCCCGGGATTAGAGGGAGGAGTGTGTCATGGGCAAGGTAATTGGAATCGATCTGGGAACCACCAACAGCGTGGTAGCAGTGATGGAATCGGGAGAACCAAAGGTACTGGTCAACGAGGAGGGCAGTCGCACCACCCCCTCGGTGGTCTCCTTCGGCAAAGACGGTGAGCGCCTGGTGGGCCAGGTGGCCAAACGCCAGGCGGTGACCAACCCGGCCAACACCATCTTCTCCATCAAGCGTTTCATGGGCCGTCGTTTCCGGGAGGTGTCCACGGAGACCAGGATGGTACCCTACCAGGTGGTCGATGGTGCCGATGGCATGGCCGAGGTCGAGGTGGCCGGCAAACGCTACCGGCCGCAGGAAATCTCCGGCATGATCCTGCGCAAGCTCAAGGCGGCTGCCGAGGCCTACCTGGGTGAGAAGGTCAGCGAGGCGGTGATCACCGTGCCGGCCTACTTCAACGACGCCCAGCGCCAGGCCACCAAGGACGCCGGACGCATCGCCGGCCTGGAAGTCAAGCGTATCATCAACGAACCTACTGCCGCCGCCCTGGCTTACGGGCTGGACAAGAAGAAAGACGAGAAGATTGCCGTGTTCGATTTCGGCGGGGGTACCTTCGATATCTCCATCCTCGAGGTGGGTGACAAGGTTGTCGAGGTCAAGTCCACCAACGGTGATACCCACCTCGGTGGCGACGATATCGATGACGTGTTGATGAAGTATCTGGCCGGCGAGTTCAAGAAAGACAGCGGCATCGACGTGCTGGGAGACAAGATGGTCATGCAGCGGCTCAAGGAGGCGGCCGAGAAGGCCAAGCTGGAACTCTCCTCCACGCTGGAGACGGAGGTGAACCTGCCCTTCCTGACCGCCGACCAGAACGGGCCCAAGCACCTGAACCTGAAGATCACCCGTGCCCGGCTGGAAGAATTGATGGAGCCGATCCTGAACCGGTTGCGTGGCCCGGTGGAGCAGGCCCTGCAGGATGCCGGCCTTCAGGCCGCCGACATCGACGAGGTGGTGCTGGTGGGCGGCTCCACCCGCATTCCACGGGTGCAGCAGTTGGTGAAAGAGATCTTCGGGCGGGAACCCCACCGGGGTGTCAACCCCGACGAGGTGGTGGCCCTGGGTGCGGCGGTGCAAGGCGGCGTGTTGGCCGGCGAGGTGGGTGACGTGTTGCTGCTGGATGTCACCCCGCTTTCACTGGGAGTCGAGACCATGGGCGGGGTGATGACGAAGCTGATCGAACGCAATACCACAATCCCTACTCGTAAAAGCGAGATTTTTTCCACTGCCGCCGACGGCCAGACCTCGGTGGAAGTCCACGTGCTGCAGGGCGAGCGGGCCATGGCCCGTGACAACCGTACCCTGGGCCGCTTCATGCTCGACGGTATAGCCCCGGCCCCGCGCGGAGTACCGCAGATCGAGGTCACCTTTGACATCGATGCCAACGGCATCGTCAACGTCTCGGCCCGGGACAAGGCCACCGGCAAGGAACAGCATATCACCATCACCGGTACCGGGGCCCTGGACAAGAACCAGGTGGAGCAGGCCATCCGCGATGCCGAGCGCTATGCCGAGGAGGATCGACGCCGGCGCGATCGGGTGCAGTTGCGCAACGAGGCCGACCAGACCGTGCACGCCATTCGCAAGGTGTTGCAGGAGAATCGCGAGCGCCTGGACACGGAAACCATCAGGCTGGTGGAAGACAAGCTGGCGCAGACGGATAAGCTCAAGGACACGGAGGACAGCGAGGCCTTGCGCGCGGCCCTGGCCGAGCTGCAGACGGTATCGCAGCGCATGGGCGAGATGCTCTACCGGGGCAGCGCCGGCCAGCCCGGCGTGGAAGCCAGCGACGTCAACGGTGCCCCGGCTGCTGCTGGCGACGATGTCATCGACGCCCAGTACACCGAGCACTGAGTCTGCCGATTCGCGCGCCGCACGTCGCGCGCGATGATGCCCCTTACCTGCCTCGCCTGCGGCAAGGCAGCCTCTCCCAGGCGTCATGACCGTGCCGGGGGTACGAATTCCGCGGGGAGAGGGTGTCAAGAAATGGATTGTTCCGGGGGACATTGACATGGGTCGGGGCTGTGCATACATTGACCGGGAAAGAGAACTCACAAGGAGTGGGTATGGCACCCATGCAGGCGGATCCCTTCGATGAACTGCTGCGGTTGCGGGAATTGTTCTACGACCTGTTCGGTCGCAGCCTGCAGGATTTCAATCCTCCCGAACAGGATGCCGCCTGGACCATTCCCGTGGACGTCTATCGCACCGAAAACGAGATCGTCGTGGAGTGTGATGTCCCCGGTGCCCGGGTCGAGGACATCACCATCGAGATTCGTGGCGGCTGGCTGGTAATCGAGGGAGAACGCCGCCGGCCCGGGCAACCGTCCCGGGCGCACCGGCTGGAGCGGCGTCGGGGCAGCTTTGCCAGGCGTATAGAACTTCCTCCCGACGTCGATCCCGATGGTGTCGAGGCCAGCATGAAGATCGGGGTATTGCGGATTACCCTGCCGTTGCGCTCGGCCGGGCAGAGGAGGAAAGTTGCCGTGCAGTCGGGGGATGATTGAGACAACAGATGGCACGAAGCTACTACGACATCCTGGGTGTGTCCAAGGGAGCATCCGAGGCCGACATCAAGAAGGCCTACCGAAGACTGGCTCGCAAGTACCATCCTGACGTCAATCCCGGCGACAAGACCGCCGAGGAGAAGTTCAAGGAGATCAGCGAGGCCTACGACGTTCTCTCCGACAAGAAGAAACGTGCCCGGTACGACCAGGTAGGGCACCAGGCCTGGCAGCAGGGTTATCGGGACGGCCCCCCGCCGGGTGGAGGATTCCGCTGGAGCAGTGCGGGGTCCGGGCCGGGTGGCTACCGGGTGTACACTGATGGTTTCGGCCCGCAGGGGTTCGACTTCTCGGGAGGAGGCCTGGAAGATTTCTTCGAGGGGTTGTTCGGCGGGCGGACTGGAAGTGCTTCCCGGGGTCGTAGTGGTCGGTCTCGACCCAGGCGCGGTGTTGACAGCAACTCGCGACTGGCCATTTCCATGGCCGAGGCGGTGCGTGGCGGAGAGAAAGTGCTGACAATAACCGACGAGCAGGGACGGCGCGAGACTTTGACGGTCAAGATCCCCGCCGGGGTGAGGGAAGGTCAGAAGATCCGCCTGGCCGGCAAGGGTGGCAGCGGCGTGTTCGGAGGTCCACCCGGAGATCTGCTGATAGAGATCCTCTATGAACCGGATGGGCGCTTTCGGCGCGAGGGGGAAAACCTGGTGGTGCCGCTCAAGGTGCCGTTCTCGACGGCGGCGCTGGGAGGAACGGTCCGGGTGCCCACCCTGGAGGGAGTGGCCGACTTGACCATACCCGCGGGTGCCCAGGGAGGTCAGAAACTGCGCTTGCGTGGAAAGGGATTACCGCGGCCGGGGGGCGGGCGGGGCGACCTGCTGGCCGAGATCCAGGTGCAGGTACCGCGCCGGCTCGATGACCAGGGGCGGCGCCTGGTAGAGAAATTACGGCGGTACGAGAAATGACCCGCTTGGTTACACGCAGAACGGTGCTCCGTCGCTTCGGGTTGTCGGGCCAAGTGCTGGACCGGCTCGAGGAACTGGAACTGCTGGTACCGGTGCGCCGCCCGGGCCGTCCCAAGGCCTACCACCCGGAGGATCTGGACCAGGTGCGGGTCTGGTGCCTGTTGGTAAAAGAACTCGAGGTCAATCCCGCCGGGGCGGAGATCATCCTGCAGCTGCGCAGCCGGGTCATGAGCTTGCACCGGGTGCTGCGGCGCTTGCTGGAGAGCATACGCGACGAACAGGCCAGTGCGCAGATCCGCCGCCTACTGGATGACTTGCTGGACGATTCCTGGGACTAGAATTCGATCTCCAGGGGACTACGATTGCCGCTGAGGGCACACTCGGCGATGGCCTGGGCGTGCGGCAGGTAGGTGTCACAGAAGAAGCGGGCCGAATGCAGCTTGCCGGAGTAGAAGCGGGCTTCGGGATTTTCCTGCTGTTGTTGCCGCCGCTGCTCGTCGCTGGAGACCCCGGCCTCCTTTTCGATCTGCTCCAGCTTTTCCTGGGCCACCAGGGCCATGTCCACCAGCAGGTAGGACACGCTGAGGATGCCGCACAGTTCCAGGAAGGGAGTGGCATGCAACAGCGGGTAGTAGAAATCCCCGGCCGCCCCCTTCTGCTGGAAAGTCATCACCACCTGGGTCAGGGCGTCACGAGCCTTGGCGATCTTCTCCACCAGATCACCCAGGGTGGGGTGCGCGGAGTTTTTCTCCAGCCAGTTGTTGAGCATGTTGAGGAAGGTCATGAAGCTGGCCGCACCCTTACCGGCCACCTTGCGCCCCAGAAGGTCCAGCGCCTGGATCCCGTTGGTACCCTCGTAGATGGAAGCGATCTTGGCGTCGCGCAGGTACTGTTCGACCGGGTACTCCTTGGTGTAACCGTATCCGCCGAATACCTGCAGAGCCTCGTTGGTCATGCGGAAGCCCTGGTCGGAACAATAGCCCTTGCAGATAGGGGTGAAGAAGTCCAGCAACAGTTTGTTTTCATTGCGTTCCTGTTCGTCATCGCTGTAGAGTGCCACGTCGGCGCAGCGGGCGGTCATCAGCAGCAGCGCCCGCATGCCCTCGATGCTGGCTTTCATGTTCAGCAACATGCGGCGCACGTCGGGATGACGGATGATGGGTACCCGCGGGGCGGCGGCATCCTTCATGTCCTTCATGTCCACGCCTTGGATGCGTTCGCGGGCATACTGCAGCGCTTCCTGGTAGGCAGCCTCGGCCAGTCCCAGGCCTTGCAGGCCTACCCCGATACGGGCCTCGTTCATCATCTGGAACATGTACCTGATGCCCTGGTTGGCTTCGCCGATGAGGTGGCCGTAACAGGGGCCGCTGTCGCCGAAGACTATGGTGCAGGTAGGAGAACCGTGGATGCCCATCTTCTCCTCGATGCGCGAGCAGGTGACGTTGTTGAACTCGCCCAGGCTGCCGTCGTCGTTGACCCGGATCTTGGGCACCAGAAACAGGCTCACCCCCCGGATGCCGGCCGGGGCGCCCTCGATGCGGGCCAGCACCAGGTGGACTATGTTCTCGGCGGCGTCGTGTTCGCCGAAGGTGATGAAGATCTTCTCCCCCTCGATGCGGTAGAGATCGCCATCGGGAATGGCCTTGGTCTTGAGATCGCCCACCGCCGAGCCAGCCCCGGACTCGGTCAGGCACATGGTGCCCGTCCACTGGCCGGTGTAGAGCTTTTCCATGTAGCGGTTCTTCATCTCTTCGCTGCAGTTGCTTTCTATCAGGTGACCGGCCGAGCGGGTGAGCCCCGGAGCCATGATGAAGGCCATGCAGGCTGCTCCCTGGATGCCGGTAACGGCGGTGTTCATCAGCATGGGCAGGCCCTGGCCACCGTAGTCCGGGGAACCCGAGGGAGCCGTCCAGCCGCCCTCGCAGAACTTCCGGTAGGTCTCGTGGAACTTCTCGGGGAGGATTACCTTGCCGTCTTCGAATTTCAGACCCTCGCGGTCGAGAATGCTGTTCAGGGGATCTAGGAAGTCCACTGCCACCTTCATGGCCTCGTCAAGCACCATATCGTAAACTTCCTTGTTGAATTCACTGTATTTTTCCAGTTTGCCGAGAGATTCGATGTCGAGATACTCGAACAGGCAGAACTGTATGTCGCGCTTGTCCACGGTGAAACTCATTTTCTTCCTCCTTGGCCAGGGATTTTTCGCTCCCCACTCATGACGCAACGAGTCTAACTGGTGTTGACTCTGGAGTCAATCTTTCTTTTTCGGGGGTTTTTTCTCGGCGGAGCGAATGGCCCCGGCGCGCAGCAGCCTGAAAAAATGCGGCCAGCCATAGATGAGGGGGTGGCGGCGCTGGCGGGCGGTGATCTCCAGCTTGATGCCCTTGGTGCGCTCGATCTTGGCCAGTATAATATCCACCCAGCCTTCCACCGTGACCAGGAACTTGGGCCAGCGCAGGATGCCGCGGATGCGGCTCTTTTTCAGAAACCATTGGAATCGGGCCCGGCGTAACCAGCGCAGCAGGCGTCCACCCCGGGGGCGCCAGCTGTCGGCGCCGGTTGGTTGTACCAGCTTTCCCAGGGCTGCATCCTGCTCGAGCAGGCGCGGGTAGATCGCCAGGTAGAAATCGCGTTCGGCCTGGAAGAGCTTGGGCACCTTCGATGAGGCCTCCACCCTGGTTTCGCCCCGGTAGGAGATGTTCAGGCAGTCCAGGGCGAACTGCTCCCCGGAAAAGCTTCCCTCGGCGCCCCGGGCCGTCCAGCGGGCCACGTTGCGCATGGCCTGCAGGCAGCACTCCTGCAGGGCCGTTCGTGCCTGCTCCCCACGCGCGTAAACCAGGGCTACTCGCTTGCCAAAGCGACCCAGGATGTAGATGTCGCTGGCGCGGTGGGAGCATTCCCGGCGGAAGCGGCGCAGGGATACCAGGTTGTACTTGCAGTGTCGGCCGTCGGGCAGGTTGAGATGGTAGATGTGCGGGGGTAGGGGATAGGCCAGCAGCCAGTGCAGCAGACGATTGAACACGCCTCGGTAGCCGGCGGTTATGACGAAGAAATCGGGGAAGCTGGTGCTTGAGCGGGTCATCTGGCTGAGAACCGATCCGTACATGAATATGCCCAGCACCCGGCTGCCATACCTTTCCAGGATGGGCTGCAGGAACGGGGCGTAGTTCTCCGCCGGGGGCAACTCGGAGGTCTTTCGATACACCGTTTGGCGGATCTCTTCCACGAGGCGTGGCTCTATCAGGGTATGGGCGGAGATGTCAACTGGTGGTGGATTCAGGGAAGTGCCGCGGTCTTCCGGGTGCTCCAGATCAAAAAGATGCCCGCAGGTAGAAGGTCACCAGCCGAGCTAATTTCTCTCCGGCCCAGTCCGAGGCGCTGACGGTGGTCTGGTCCGGCTCCGGCACGGGCAGGCCGGCGTACTCGCGGAAGGGAGCACCGAGCGGGGTACGAATGGTCAGGCCAGTCTCCAGGTGTACCTGATCGTACCAGCTGGTACGGTAGCCCAGCCGGCCGATGAGTAGCCAGCGGTCGCCCAAGTTCTGTTCGAACTCCAACGATTCCTCGAAGGGGTTGGTCATGGCCAGCAAGGTAACGGTGTAAGAACTCACGTAGTGCAGGGCCAGATCGATCACCAGGCCCCGGGCCGGCGTGTAGCTGCCGCCCAGGTTGGCGCGCAGTACCGGTTCGGAGGGCAGGCGCTCGCCGGAGGAGTAGGTGACCCGGCGCAGTCCCAGGTTGCCCCACAGCCTGGTGCCGGCAGACAATGCCACGGATACCTCGACCTCACCGCCACAGGCCTCGATGCGCGTGGTGTTGTTCTCGTAGCGGAAGGTGGAGTTTGTGATGTCCGGTGCCCCCATGGGACCGAGCGCCATGACGGAGACGAAGGAAACGGTATCGAGGTAGAAGTTGTAAAACAGGTCCAGCGCGGCGGTAACCCGGCTGTCCAGAAAGTGACCGCGCCAGCCGGCCTCGAGGGAATGGACCTTCTCGTTCTTGAGATCCTCGTTTCCGATTGAAGTCCTTAGCTTGTCCACAACCTCGGGCATGGCCGGATTGTAGTCGTCGACCTGCATGTGCAGCTGACCCTCGACGAAAGATGGCTTGCGAAAGGCCAGGCCGTAGCCCAGGCGAAAGGCCTGGTCTGTCCAGGGACGCCAAACGGCCGCCAGGCGCGGGCTGAAGGCCGGCTCGGTCTCGGAGTTGAGATCGAGGCGGAAGCCGCCGGTAACCTGCAGGCTGTCGAGTGGACGCCACTCGCTGTTGGCGAACACGGCGCCGCGCAACTCGTCGATGCCGCTGGCGATGACTTTGTCAGATTTCATGTAGGAGTAGCGCAGGTTGGCACCGCTCACCAGGTGCAGCCACTCGGCCACCCGCCAGTCGAGCTGCAGCTGCCCGTCGAAGGTGTGGGTGTCCATGACGAAGTCGGGAATGTCCGAAATCCAGGTACCGTAGGCATAGAAGTGTGAGCGGTAGTGGAAGTTGCCCCGGTAGCGAATGTGATACAGCTGGGCCTTGAGTTTCAGATCTTCCGTCAGCCCGAACGTGGCCCTGGCCATGACGTAGTGATTGAGAACCGGCCGGGCCTGGAAATCGCCGACGATCATGTACAGCGGGCCGTCCCCGTCCAGCAGGCCACCGTGCAGCGACAGGTCCAGGTCCTGTCCTCGCTGGTAGCGGACAAAGGAATGGAAGCGTTCGCGCGAGCGCAGTATCTGGTCCGTGCGATCGGAAAAACTTCTGGTTCCGCCTGTGCCCAGGCTGGCAGAGAAGGAAAGCACCCCGCCGGCAAGCGGCCAGGCGCCTCCACTCCTGCCAAAAAGTCGCCACCGGCCCTGCTGTCCGGCGGTGATGTAGGCGTTGGCGGCCAGCCGGCGTGGTTGTTCGCTCATGGTGGTAATATTGACCACGGCGGCGAAGGCGTTGGCGCCGTATAGGGTGGAGCCGGGACCGCGGATGACCTCGATACGCTCGATCTCCTCGATGTCGATGGTCATGGCTGCCCAGATGCAGAAGCCGGCCAGTTCCACCAGCGCCTCGCGACCGTCCACCAGCACCAGTACCAGGTTGTTGGAATGGTCCGTCAGCGCCCGGGCTCCCACCAGCGGGAAGGAGGGCTTCATCTCGTAGACGTCGAAGCCGGGTACCCGGCGTAGCAGGTCGGCCAGGTTGGTGGCCCCCGAGGTCATGATCTGTTCCCGGGTGAAGACGGTGATGGCCGCCGGACTCCAGAAGATCGACTGGCGGTGCTTGGAGGCAGATTCCACCTCGTCCGGCTTGATCTCCTCTTCCAGGATGGCAAACTCATCTGCCAACTCGTCAGCTTCCTGGGAACGAGCAGAGGAAGCCACCAGTACCAGCACCAGCACCAGGCCCAGGCAGACCCAGGCGACTCTTGCATGGCGACCTAACAATGTGTCCTAGAATAAACCACAATCGTGGCCCGTAGACAATAATTCTTGTCGGTTGCGTCGGGGTGGTGGGCGGCATAGAATAGACCTGGTCAGGAGGACCGCCGGTGAACTGGAGCATTCTGGTAATTGTGGTAGTGGTGGCACTGCTGGTGTCCGCCTGCCTGCTGCTGCCGCTGTGGTTGATGCTGCGGGTACAGCGCCGGCAATTGCTGGTCGGCCTGCACTACATGCTCGACCGCCTGGCGGTGACCGGTTGCGACCTGCAGCGCCTCGCCGAGGATCTGCTGGTGCTGCGGGAGGTCATGGAACGCCGGGGACTGCTCGATGCCGATGAGTTTACCCGGCTGCGACGCGAGTTGGTTGACATTCCTCGCCAGCGACAGGCGGAACAGGCCGAATTGCTGGAAGGAGTCGTCGACGAGGAAGAGTTGGGCCCCTTGGTCAAGGATTTTCCCGACACCGTTCAGTAGCCGTCGTAGCGGCGGCCGGCTCCGGCCGGTAGGTTCTCTCCGTAAGCTCCTGCAGGAAAAGATCGGCGACCGCAGCCGGCATGAATCCCCACTGTGCTTTTCTCTGGTCCAGCAGGTTCCCGCGCCGGCGTTGTCGGCCTTCGACCTGGAGGCACAGTTTGGTAACGGCTGTCAGGTGGTCTTCCAGGCGCTGGCGGGCATAGGCGGCGCTGCTGCTGCTGTTCAGCATGAAAGCCCAGTCGCTCGACTGCGCCAGGGCCAGTTCGCAGGCTGCCTGGCGCAGCAGGCGCCGCTGACGGGTGTGGATCCCGGCCACGCCGGCTGCCCGGCGCACTCGGTCTGCGGCGTCCCGCAGCCGGGGCAGCAGCCAGTCGTTGTTTTCGTTCAGCCAGGTGTGATGGTAGCCGCCCTGGCCCCAGCTCGAGGGGCTGGGCCGGCTATGGAAGTGGGGTGGCCAGCGTTCCAAGTAGCCAGCCAGGGTGTCGAACCGGAATGCCCCCTGGTGCTCGCCCTCCATAAACGCCTGCTCCAGAAACAGCGGGCCCTCGTGCCACCAGTGTCCGAAAAGCTCGGCATCGTAGGGCGCCACGATCACCGGCGACGGCAACAACGACTGCAACCGGGCCAGCCGCCGGCGGCACAGCCCGACGAAGTGGCGGGCATGCCCGGCGGCAACCAGGCGGGCCTGCTCGGGACGGTAGAGCCGCTTTTGCTCCGTGCAGCCGGTAATGCGCCGTAGCCTGATTCCCGTGGGTCGGTGGTCTCCACCCGGCAAGGCGAAACTGCCCAGCAGGTCGGGAGCGATTTCCCCGGCCAGGTCCCGGTGAAACTCCAGATACTCCCCGTGTCCCGGGTAACCTTTCCGGGTGCTCCATACCTGGCGGGAGACGGCCGGATCGCGTCCGAACACGGCCAGTTCGGCAAAGGGTCGTATCGGGGCGAAGACGCCACAGGGAGGTCGCGGTACACCCAGCAACAAGCCATGACTTTCGGCCACGGTATGTCCCACTCCCAGCCGGTGCAGGATGTCCATGACGTGATCGTCCAGGCCGCACTCGGGAAGCCACACGCCAGCTGGTAGACTACCGAAGACCAGCCGATGCATTTCCCGCCCGGCCGCCAGCTGGGCCCGAACCACGGAAGCCTGGCACAAGGGCAGGTAGGCGTGGGTGATGGCGGTGGTCATCAACTCCACCCGGCCTCCCGCAGCCAGGCGGCTCCAGGCACCCGCCAGATCGCCATCGATTGCGGAAAAACGGCGCCGGGCCAGTCGCAGGCGGCGCAGGTGCCAGCCGAGCAGCCGTCGTTGCCGCGGGGTCAGGCGTTGCCGGCGCAACACCCGCCGGCACAGGGCCTGTAGCTGGTCGAGATAGTCATAGAAGCGGCCCTGCAGGTACTTGTCCCGGAGCATTGACACCAGGGTGGGGCTGAGCACCAGGGTGAAGCGAACCGTGCTCCGCCGCTGTTGCAGCCGAGTGGTCAGGGCGAGAAGCGGCAGGTAGCATTCCACCAGGGCTTCGAACAGCCAGGCCTCCTCGAGCGAACTTTCGAGTTCCGGGTGGCGTACCAGGGGCAGGTGAGCGTGCAGCACCAGGGCCAGGGTGGGAAGCTGCTTGCTGGAGGTTGGCAACGCTCGACGGATCAGCCGCGGCTGGTGGGCAGGGAAAGCGAGGTGCCGGTCTCGTCGAGTCCCGGGGCGGACAACTGCTGCAGCACTTCGCTGTCGGTCGGGGTCGGGTGACCGGGCGTAGTTGCTTGCCTGCCCGCTTGCCCCGACGGAGCCAGGACGGTGTTCGAGGTAGCCGAGGAGGGAACCGCGGCCGGGGTGCTGACGACGACCGACTTCAGCAGGGCGTGAAAGCGGCCCCGACTATCCTTGCTGCCCAGCAGTGCCTGGTAGCGGGCTCCGGCTTGATCGACGCGAAGGTGCCAGGAACGAGCATGCAATGGTAGTTCCACCTGGGCCACGGTGTGTCCTCCTGCCTGACCCTCTTCCAGGCGCACCACCCGCAACAGCGGTACCGCTCCCGGTTTCGCCAGCTTGGCGGCAGCGGCCGGATGCAGTTCCCACCAGCAATACAGCCAGAGCGGCTCGCGGGGAACTACTTCCAGTTCTCCGGCAGTGACGGCCGGTATCTCCTCGGTTGTTCCCCGCCGCTTCCGCCTGGTCTTGCCGGGTGTCCTGCCCCGGCGGGGCTTTGGCCTGGCCGTCACCTGGCGGCGCAGCTTATCGGCCTTTTTCACGACCGCTCGCTGCAGTTTGCTCGCCCGGCTGGTCACCGGCCCGGCCAGTGCACGCAGGGAGCGAGCCAGGGTCGCCACCAGCTCGTCCTTGCGTGCCTTGCTCAGGCCACCCAGGCCAAGCCGCCGGGCCAGCTCGGTCAACTCCTTGACGGTGCGCGAGCGCAGGGCCTTGGCCAGTTCCCGTCCCAGTTCGCTCTTGCGCAGGCGGGAGACCCGTTGCAGTCCCCAGGCTCTGCCCAATTGCAGCAGGTCATTCATGGTGATTTTCTTTTTCATGGTTTGCTCCTCCCTGCACGAGGAGGCGGCTGCTTCCGGGCGAATCACTTGCGCCGGAACAGTCCACCTTTCTTCTCGGTTCGTTTCTGCAGCAGGCGCAGTTCCCGGGAAGCCTCCAACAGCTTGCCATCCAGGCGCAGCGCCTTTCTGAACATCTTGGCCGCGCGTTCGTTGTCTCCCGCGTGCTTTTCGATCAATCCCAGGAAGTAGAAACCTATCGCCAGCTGGTTGTCACGCATCTGCAGGCCCTTGAGTATCATTTCCTGGCAGGTGCGCCGATGGCCGGCATCGTCATCGCCCCTGGCCATGAACATGGCGAAACCGCGATAGACGTGGAACTCACCCTCGTCCGGGTTGAGTCCCACGGCCTGGCTGAACGCCTCCAAGGCGGCCTGGTACTTCCTGGCCTTGAGCAGGTTCTCACCGCGCTGGAAGAGCGATTCGGCTTCCAGGATGCTGGACACGTCGATGTTTTCATCTTCCAGGCCTGCCTCCAGCGCCTGCAGGTATTCCTGGCGTTGTTGATCGTCGCTCAGCTTTTGCTGGGCTTCGTTGAGCAGGGCGAACACCTGGGAAGTCAACTCGCGGACCGCCTCGGAGGCGTCCGGGGGAACATTATCGGGATGGTATTGCCGGGCGGCCTTGATGAAGGCCTTGGAGACGTCGGACGAGCTAGCATTGCGTTCCAGCCCGAGACGTTGGAAGAAATCCTGCTCCTTGAGCTGGTTGAGCTGCTCCAACAACATTTGCTCCTGGCGGCTCACCGGGGGTGAGGCCTGGAGGTTGGTGTCGCTACCCTCCAGGGCTCCGATGTTCATCTCCTGGGCCCATTCGTCCTCTGCCTGCTCCCCGATGGGTTCGAATCCTTCATCCGCCTGCTCGATGGACAGCAACTCCAGCTCCAATCCCAGGTACACCGTGTACAGGACCACTCGCATTCTCTCGTCGTCGTTGTTGCCCAGGCGGCGCAGGATCTCTTCCAGCAGACGCCGGTAACCTGCTTCACGGAAGACCTTCTGCTCGAGCGGGTGCAAGCCCAGTTCGTTGGCATGCAGTACCTGGTTTTCCCGGGGGGCCAGAGCGTGGTGGAAATATGGCGAGAACAGCTTTTCCAGCTCGCTCAGCTGGTAACCCCGGCGAACTCCCTCGGTCACCAGTTCCCAGGGATTCTGGTTCATGGGCAACAGGGCTCCCTGGTACTGCTCACCGTCGAAGAAGGCATAGGAGCCCACTCGCCAGTTGAATACCTCGTACACCTTCTCCTTCAGTTGTTCCTGCAACAATTGGTACATGGCATTGGGCTCGATCAGCTTCTGCTGCAGCAGTAGTTCACCGAGGCGCAGTCTAGCCTGCGAGGCCTGGCGAACCAGCTTCTCCAGTTGCTCGTCGGAAAATATTCCCGCCCGCAGCAGGTGCTGGCCGATCTGGTCGCGCTTGAGGTTCGAGGCTGCTCCCACCACCTTGCCGTTGGACAGGTAGATGTCCTTGCGCACTGACTGGTTGATCACCATCAACCGGCCAGTGGTGCGGCCGGCGATGAAGTGATACATCAGCTTTGGCAGGCTCACCTCGGCGATGGAGCCCGAGTAGCTGGGAGATCGTTCCTCGGCCAGGACCTCGTCCAGGTCGCCATCGGCGGCGATCTCCTCGACGTCCACGGACAGTAGGATGGCCAGTTCAGGAAGTGACTTGGTGGGTTGAAAGGTCTGCCCGTCCAGCGAGATGGGAGTGGCCGCCCGGACCTTCTCGTTGCGGATGAGTTCGGCCACGGTATTGAGGTTATAGGGCCCTACCAGCGTGCCATCGGTGGAACGGAAGTAGTACCGGCGCGGGGGCATGGCTGACCTGTCCTCCTGGAAGCTGGTGATCGAACCGATTTCTACCACAACTGGCCGCGACTACCCAACCTAATATTTGATTTACGAGTTGTTACAATCCTTTGACCTTGTCGACGGGCTCGATTACCCTGAAACGGTGCGAATGATGAGAGAAAAAAGCTCCCTGGCGGCAGGGGGTGCGCTGATGGTGCTGATGGTTTGCGGAACAGCGCGGGCCGCTGATGAAGCGGCACCCTGGTGGTCGGGGCCCCGGGCCGGCAGCATCCTGGTGGAACCTTCCCTGGGCTACAGCCAGGGAGACGGCCTGGACGGGGTCAACCTGGCCCTGCGCATTTCTTTTCCCTTCGAGTACCTGCTGGTGGGGGTGCAAGGCCGGGCCCTGTTCCTGCCCCAGGGGGTGTTCTACCAGGCCAGCCTGGACGTGCTGGGACGCTGGGGCCCGGCCTTCGCCGGGTTGGCGCTGGGAGGCGACTTCCTGCCGGGAGACACGGGAAATCCCCGCCCGGGGCTGGACTTGCTGGTCGGGGCCTGCCTGCCGCTGGGGCTGGCAGGCGTCTTCGTGCAATTGTATTACCGGCCCAGCATGATCTTCCTGCATTCCCGCACCCTGGTGGGACACGGTGTGTTTCTGGGGCTGGTGTTCGAGACCGGCTCCTGAGGTTCGGGGACATGGACGAATTGCAATTCGAGATTCTCACCGTGTGTCGCAATCCCATGGAGAGTGAACTGTACACGGCAACCTTGCGGGAGCACGACATACCTCACCGGGCCCGCGCGCAGTCCGACGGCAGCATGGTCATCGCCGTACCGCCGGAGTGGTTGCCCGAGGCCCGGCAGGCGCTGGAGCGGGCCGAGCAGATTTTCTTCGGCAATGCTTCCGGCCCGACAACCGACAGTCAGGAATCCGGGTCCGCCGCCGGCGCTCCACCGCCGGTGGGTGAAGAGGCCGCGGGGCTCGATTTCGAGCGCTGGCAACTTTTCGACCGTGATGGACCCATACTCGAACACGAACTCAAGACCCGGCCGGTGTGGCCGGCCCGGGTGCTGGCGCTGGTGCCGGGGTTGGGGCTGGGGCACCTCTACGCCGGTCGCCTGCAGCTTTTCGTCTATCTGGTGTTCGCCTCGCTGCTGGGAGTTCTCTTTTTTGCTTATACCAGGTCGTGGGCCTCGTTCCTGCTCAACCTGTTTGCCTGGCTCATTGACCTGGGCTTCGCTCCCTACCATGTCAGGGAACACAATCGCCGGGCTGAGCGGCTCCGAGCCCGTCAGGGAGCATCTTCGCCATGATCGACTGGTGGGTACGATAGTCGGGAGGGCATATTGCGCTTCTCTTCCGTCAAGCAGATCGGCCAGCGAGGTCCTTTCGATGTCTTTTCCGCCTGGCCGGCCGGTGGTCCCGTGGAACAGGCGGTGCTGCTGTACCGCCTGCGCTCCGGATTCCGAGTCGACCCTCGCCAGGTGACGGCCTACCTGGCCGACATGCGTTCCCTGGCCGAGGCATCCCCTCCCGGGGTATGGCGCATCATGGAAGCCGGCACCGAGGAGGGGCGCCTGTATGTCATGGGTGAATACCGCCATGCCACCGCCCTGTCGTCGGTGCTGGGCAGGCTGGTCAGCCGGGGCCTGGAAGTCGCCGCCGTGGTAGAGATCCTTTCACAAGTGGCCCGGGCGTTGCTGGCGGCCCACTCCTGTCCGGGTGCCGGCGGGGCGGTGATCCACGGTACCCTGGGTCCGGCCCAGGTGCTGCTGGACTTCGACGGCACGGTATGGGTGCGCGACTTCGCCCTGTACCGACTGCTCGGTGAGCGGGTCGGGGGCTCCTTCGGTGGGGTGTTGCTCTCGCCCGAGCAGAAGCGTGGAGCCCGGCCGGACCAGCGCTCCGATGTCTATTCCCTGGGCCGACTGGGACAGGAACTGCTGCTGCTGACGAGTTCCGGCGAGGTGCCGGAAGGTTTGACGCAACAGCTGGCCGCCATGGCTTCTTCGGAACCTGGCAAGCGGCCGGCTAGTCCGGGTGAATTCCTGGAACAGTGGCAACAGGAAGCGCCAGGTGGCAGGATGGCCCTGGCTCGGCTGGGGCAATTGCTGGCCGAGCAGATACGGCGGCAGGCAGGACCCGCGAGAACGGCAAGGGGGAGTGACACGGCGAGCAGCAGCTCGACGGATGACGGCGACCTGCTCGATCCGGCCAGCTTCTGGCAGGGGGCGGACGGCGAGGAGGAAACCGCCGAGGTCGAACTGGAGGCACGGGGCCTTCCCGCTGCCGGCGCGGCAGCAGCCGATCCGTCACCGGCCCCTGCCAGCGAGTCCGCGCACCCGGATGTGCGGGGCTCACCTGCGACCGAGTCGCCGACGCCGGGTGGTGACGGCAACCCGGTCAGGGAACCAGGCCGCGTGTCGTCAGCGGAGAGGTATCCGCGGCATCCACAGGTTCCGGAACGGGAGAGAGCGACCCGGCCCGCCTCGGCTCGGCCCTCGTCCGCGGCGGGCCGGAAAGAGGCGGCGCGTCGCTGGCCGGTGGTACTGGTGATGGTGCTGCTGCTGGCGGCGCTCCTGGCGTTGATCCGCTGGCTGGCCGATGGTGGTCCGGCCATCGAGCAGGACCGGCTGTCGGCAGATGGTCACCCGGCCGTGGACGGTTCACCAGAGCGGCCCCGGCCTGGGGAGCGAACAGCGGAGGCCAACCGGCAGGCGGCAACAGCAGAGAAGGAACAGCGTCTGGACGGTATCTTCAACATCGTCTCCACGCCCCCGGGAGCGGTGGTCTACCTCGATGGACGCAAGCAGGGAGTCACACCCACGGTAGTGCGCAAGCTACCCCTGCAGAAACGTATCAAGGTCAGGCTGGAGCTCGAGGGGTACCGCTCCTGGGAGGGCGAGTTCATGGCCACTGCCAAAGAGCCACGACGCGAGATCGAAGCCGGATTGTTTCCCGCCGAGAAGTGCCCGGCCGGCACCGGCTGGCTGTACGTCAGCTCGGAGCCGCCGGGAGCGACGGTGGAGGTGGATGGCAGGCGCTTTCCGGGCGCCACCCCGTTGATCATCAACCGCCTGTGCGCCGGCAAGCGTTACACCGTAGGGTTGCGCCTGCCGGGCTACCTGCCCTGGCGCCGGGAGAACGTCGCTGTCGTGCCCAACCAGGTCAACAACGTGCGGGCGCAGCTGACCCGCTAGCCTGACCCGGATTTCCCACCTCGGCCGCAATCTCCGCGTCGCTGCTGCGAAAATGGTCCTCGACGTAGTTGCACTACGACTGCGGCCATTTTCTTACATCTCCTTGATCTTGCTGGCCGATCTGGGAAATCCGCAAGTCCCGGGTGGGAGATTCTGGCCTGACCTCGGCACTGGACGGCAAGTGCCCGTTCACGCTAGATTAGGAGTAGTAACCTTGTGGAGAGCGGATCATGAGAGTGATGTCGATATGGCCGTGGCTGTTACTGCTGGTCATCGCCGCCGGCTGCAGCGGTTCCACCACCATGGACGGCGGCACCCCCTGCACCGTGGACGACGAGTGCGGCATCGGCCAGTACTGCAACAACGGGGTGTGCACCCCCTTCGGGGGAGACAAGGGACCCACCTCCTGCCTGAGCGACGACGAATGCGCCGAAGGCTGGTGGTGCAACCAGGGCATCTGTACCCCGGGCAGCCGCCCCGACGGCGGCGATGGCACCGACGCCGGCGATGCCGGTGGTGACAGCGGTGGCGATGCGGACGCGGGTGGCGATCAGATCCAACCCGAACCGCAGATCTCTTTTACCGGCGACGTGATAATTCACCAGGACCAGCAGGGCAAGACGTACGAGATCAACTTCGGTTCGGTATCCTTTGGTACCCCGGTGGAAGCCGATCTGGTCATCAGGAACCTGGGCGAGGCCGACCTGGTGGTAAGCGTGGTTACCATCACCGACGACGCCAACGGCGAGTTCGGCATCGCGCCGGAAGTACCCCCGGAAGTCGTTCTGGAGCCAGGTGAAGAGACTACCCTGCTGGTAACCTATACCGCCGCCGACGGTCTCACCGACAGGGCCGTGGCCCGGGTCTTCTCCAACGATCCCGACGAGGGCCAGATCGACATCAACCTGGTCAGCGAGTTCAAGGGCGAGGCCGTACTGCACGTGGATCCCGCAGTTCTCGACTATGGCACGGTGGCCCTGGGCCAGCCACTGGAGAAGTCATTGTCGCTGTCCAACCAGGGTACCGGCAACGCCGTGCTGCGCATCGACAGCGTGGAGCCGGAACCGGCTCTGGCCGCCGCCTACGCCTTACAGCTTGAGGATGCTGCCGGAGCGGCGGTCAACCTGCCGGCCTACCTCAACCGGGGTGATGCCCTGACCGCCCGGGTGACATTCCTGGCTCCCTCTCGCGGCTCCTTTGACGGCAACCTGGTGGTTACCAGTTCCGACGAGGCCAGCGGCGTGGTGACGGTTACCCTGCAGGCCAGCTGCGGACTGCCGCTCATTGAAGTGGAGCCCGGCAGCATCGATTTCGGCGGTGTGGCCACTGGCGAATCGGCGGTGCAGACGATCACCGTGCGCAACAAGGGCGTGGGACCGCTGACGGTCAGTGCCATCGAGCTGGCTTCCGGCAGCTCACCGGACTTCGTCCTGGAAAACCTGCCGGCACCACTGCCGGCCCAGCAGTTGGTCATAGACCCGGAGGCGGCGGCATCTTTCGACGTGCGTTACAGCCCGCTGGAGGTGGCCAACGACATGGGCACGGTGCTGATCGACCATGACGACCCCGAGCCCGGACAGCAGTTTCAACTGCTGCTGGCGGGAGTGGGTTTCCAGGGCAACGAACCTCCGGTGGCGCGGATCCTGGCCAACGGCCAGGAGGTGGAGCGTCTCGATGTCATGCTGGGAGACGTGGTTACCTTCGACGGCCGGCAGAGCCACGACAATGACGGCAGCGTGACCGGTTACCTGTGGGAGGTACTCGATCGTCCACCGGTGACCACCTGCGGTCCGGCGGTGTCGTTGCCCACGCCCGACAACTCCACCACACTGGTCACCATGAGCGAGGCCGGTCTGCTGCGCTTCGGCTTGACGGTGACCGACGACGACGGGGCCCAGAGCTCGACAGACACCATCGATGTCATGGTGCACGCTGCACCCAGCGCGCTGATTAAGGCCGGCGGCAACGACACCGGCTTCATGTCGGTGGATCTCGGCACCGAGGTGACTTTCGATGCCTTGCTGGCGAGCGACTGTGACGGCAACATCACCAGCTACCAGTGGCAGTTTACCGGCTTCCCCGCCGGCCGCGGCGCTGCCCCGGCCATCGGTGGCGGCCAGCAATACGCCACCGTCACCTTCGATTTCCCGGGAGACTACCAACTGGGACTGGTGGTGGGAGATGACGACAATCCCCAGAACCTCTCGCCGCAGGCCACGTTCGACATCCACGTGCGTGGACCCAAGGCCTTCCGGCTCACCCTGGACGTGTTCGACCTGGGCAACGAGGATCACCACGTGGATATCGACATGCACCTGATGAAACCGGGTTCGGGTTCCACCGATATCGGCACTCCCGACGATTGCTGTCCCGACAAGGGTGGAGTGGATACCTGCTATCCCAACCCAGATTGGGGTGTCTACGGCATGCCCAACTACACCCGCGATGTTTTCGAGGATCCCGATGGTACTTCCGGTGACACGCCCGGTGAGCCCCAGGATGAGATATCATTTTTCACCCCCGGCATGGGAGAGTACAAGCTCTACGTCTTCTTCCGCTGCCATTCCTCTACGAGCTGGGGTGGATATATTTGTTGTGAGAACCTGGACAACATTTTGCTCATGTGTCCGATTACCCCCTGGTGCACGGGCTCGGACGAGTTCAACAAGTGCGAGCGTGTCGGTCACGGCGTGGTCCGCTTCTTCGTAACCGGCGACGACGACCAGGAGCAGGAGATCACCCAGAAGACCTTTGCCTTTCCCGCCGATGCCACGGGAGACATCATCGAGATCGGCACCATCCGCTGGCCGCAGGGAACACTGCAATAATCATGGCGCGGACCGGCAACTGCGCTTTTTCTTGACCCTTGCCGGAAAGCGAAATACTCTCGCATGGTTAGGATGTAGGCGAGAGAATTGGCAAGGCACAGACAGGAAACCCTGCGCCGGCTACCGGCAGTGGATCGCGTGCTCGGACGCCCGGCCGTGAAGGACCTGGCGGCCGAACTGGGGCGTGCAGCGGTTTTGCAAGCGGTACGCGAACTACTGGCGGAGAGGCGACGGCGGCTGCAGGCAGGCTGGCAGCCGCGCCCGCAGGAACTCGACCTCGCCGATGACGAGATCCGCCATGCTGCCGAGCGCTGGCGCCGGCCGCCACTCGAACAGGTGATCAATGCCACTGGTATCGTGGTGCACACCAACCTGGGCCGCTCGCCACTGGGAGGGCAGGTGCTCGAGCGGGTGGGCGAAATCGCCGGGGGATACTCCAACCTGGAGTTCGACCTGGAAAGCGGCGAACGCGGGCAGCGCATGCAGGCGGTCAGGCAACTGTTGCTGGAACTGTCCGCTGCCGAGGAGGCGCTGGTGGTCAACAACAACGCCGCGGCAGTGTACCTGGCGCTGCGGGTACTGGCTGCCGGCGGTGAAGTGGTGGTGTCGCGTGGTGAACTGGTCGAGATCGGCGGCTCCTTTCGCATCCCCGACGTGATGGCGGCTTCCGGTGCTCACCTGGTCGAGGTGGGCACCACCAATAGAACCCGTATAGACGATTACCGGCGGGCAATGGGGCCGCAAACGGCACTACTGTTGAAGGTGCACCGCTCCAACTTCGAGATGGTGGGGTTCGTCCAGGAGCCCGGCATCGAGGAGTTGGCCGAACTTGCCCAGCGCAGCCAGTTGCCGCTGCTGGTGGACATGGGGTGGGCCACTTTTTTGCCGGATCCCCCCCTCTGGCTGGGCCCGCAGCATCGGCCGGACTGGCTGCTGTCGCGGGGGGTGGACGTGGTCTGCTTCAGTGGTGACAAGATTCTCGGTGGTCCCCAGTGCGGGATCATTTTAGGCCGGGCCGATCTCGTTGGGGCCATGGCCCGAGATCCCATGGCTCGGGCCCTGCGCGTGGGTAAGCTGACGTTGGCCGGATTATGGGCCACCCTGGATGCCTACCGGCAAGGATTGGCCCGGCAGTTGCCGGTAGCGGACATGTTGCTGGCCGGGCCGGAAGAGTTGAAGCGGCGTGCCCGGCGGCTGGCCCGCCTCCTGCGTGCCCGTCAAGCCGACCTGCCGCTGGAGGTCGTGGCCTCGGCCGGCAAGGTGGGGGGAGGAGCGCTGCCTTTGCTGGATCTTCCCGGTTGGGCCGTGGCCGTGCATGCTCCGGGCCAGCTGGCCGACCGACTGGCCGAGACCCTGCGCCGGGGAAGACCACCGGTGGTGGCCCGGGTTCACGACGACAGTGTCTGGCTGGATGTCCGTACCCTGAGTGCGGGTGATTTCCCAACGTTGGTGACCGCCCTGGCCCGGGCCTGGAACACCTGCCGGCGAGAGGAAGCTAGATGAACGAAGGTGAAGGCAGCAGCGCTGAACGGCGTCGGCAGCGTGGTTCCGGCCAGCGCTCGGAGCGGGCAACCATGATAGCCGTGGGCGGCGGCAAGGGAGGCATTGGCAAATCACTGCTCACCGCCAACCTGGGAGTGTGCTTCGCCCGCAGCGGCAAGAGGGTGGTGCTGGTAGATGCCGACCTGGGTGGCGCCAACCTGCACACCTGCCTGGGTATCGACCTGCCTGCCGCCTCGCTGAGTGACTTCGTGCAACGGCGAGTGGCGAACCTGGAAGACGTGGTCGTTGATAGCGGTATCGACGGACTGGGACTCATCAGCGGTGCCCAGGATTTCCTCGGCTCGGCCAACATCAAGTACACCCAGAAATTGCGCACCCTGCGCCAGATCCGCCGCCTGCAGGCCGATGTCATCCTGCTCGACCTGGGCTCGGGAACCTCCTTCAACGTGCTGGATTTCTTCCTCAGTTCCCACCTGGGTATCGTCATCATCGTACCCGAGCCCACCTCGTTGGAAAACAGCTATCGCTTTCTGCGCAGCGCCTTTTACCGGTTGCTGCACCACCGGGAGTCGGCTCGCCCCTTTTTGGAGATCATCGAGCAGGCCATGCTGCCCAACAACGACAAGGCCATCCGCACCCCGCATGACATCATTCGCCTGGTCGGGCGCATGGATCCCGAGCGTGGAGATCGTTACCGGGCCTGGCTGTCTTCCTTTCGGCCCCTGCTGGTGGTCAACCAGGTTCGTAGCCCCGAAGACGCTGAACTGGGCCCGGCCGTGTTGCTGGCCTGCCGCAAGTACCTGGGCATCGAGCTCGACTTGCTGGGTCACATCGATTACGGAGACAATGTATGGCAGGCGGTGCGAACTCGTACCGTGTTGATGATGCAGGACGTCGAGTCCCCGGTGACCCAGCGAATCTGGCACGTGGCTCGGCAGATCGAGAAGAGAATGGAGTCGCTCGAAGTGGCGGGGCGGGAGAGGCTGAAACTGTGATGAAGGACTTCCGCGAACAGAATTACTACGAATTGCTGGAAGTTACGGTGCATGCCTCCCAGCAGGAGATCGAGGATTCCTATCGCCAGGCACGCCGGGCCTTTGCGTCCGACTCGGTGGCCACGTACGCCTTGTTCTCGCCGGAAGAACTGGTTTTGTTGCGCCGGCGTATCGAGGAGGCCTACCGGGTGCTGACCGATGCCGAGCGTCGGCGTCTCTACGACCGTGAACTCAGCCGGCTGGATTCCACACAGTGGCCGGATGGAGAGACCCCGGCGGATACGAAGCAGCAGGAGCAGCGAGCGGACGAGCAGCGGCAGCAGCAAGAGCAGGAGCCGGATAACGAAGACCAGCCCCGTCTGCCCCTGGTGGAGTCGAAGCCTCCCCCGCCGGCGGATGAAGTGGCCGAGGTGGACCCTGTGGTGACGGAACCCGCGGAACCAGTGGAGTCGGAACCAGTGGAGTCGGAACCAGTGGAGTCGGAACCAGTGGAGTCGGAATCCGCGGAGCCGGAATCCGCGGAGCCGAAATCCGGGGAGCCGAAATCCGGGGAGCCGGAGACTGTAGTGCTGGAATCCACGAAGCCAGAGCCCGTGGGGCCGGAATCGGTTGCACCCCCGGCCGGGCCGGCGTTGCCCCGGGTAGAGAAAACCGAGTCAGGGCCGGCAACGGATGCTCCCTCTGCGGGGGAAGCAGCCAGCACCCGGCAGGAGGAGCAACTACCGCCCTTGCCTCGTATCGACGACGATACTCCCATTGATGGCGAGCTGCTGCGCAGGGTTCGCCTGGCCCGCGGCCTGGAACTGGAGCGCATCGCCGAGATTACCAAGATCAGCATCTACTATCTGCGCAACCTGGAGATAGAGGACTTCACCAACCTGCCAGCCCGAGTCTATGTACGCGGTTACCTCAAGCAACTTTGCAGTATCTTGGAGCTGGATGCCAGTCGGATAGTCGATGCCTACCTGGCGCGCCTGGATGCTGGTGGCGGTCGGGAGGGGGAAGGTTAATCACCGGCCGGGGCCTTGCCGCCAGCCGCCTGCTGCTGCCCGGCCGCTTTTTTCCCGGCTGGTTCCGGCTTGTCCTTTTGCTCCTGTTCGAGTTTCTCGTGCACCGCCCGGGCCGTCTTGCGTGCCAGTTGCGAGGCACCTTGCTTGAGCTTGCGGCCTGCCTGGTTGAGCTTCTTTTCGATCCTGGCCTTGTCGCGGGGACTCAGGTGCTCGGTCCATACCAGCCAGCCGACGTAGCCCAGGCCGGCCAGCACCAGCAGCAGAAACAGCTTCTTGATCATCTCCAGGCCTCCAGGGACGAATCGTTACAGCTTTGCCAGAAATTGTAACAGGTTTCGGGAATCATCCGCCTGGCCGGTTTCCCGGCGCACGATGATGAGCAAGGGACCACGCTGCAAGATTCCTCCCTCGTGATGATTACGCAGCAGTTCGTCCACGTGCCGGTAGTGATCATCGCTTGCCAGGCGGGCGGCCTGCTCGGCGTCACCGCAGTGGTACACGGAAATGCGAAAACGTGCTTTTTCCCGGGCAGCCAGGTACTCGGCCGCCTGGCACCCGTGTCGCGAAGGATGGGGTTTTTCCTTGCTAATCACCCAGCCGGCATCATTCAGGGCCCAGAAGACCTCGGTGGCAGCCCTTAAGTGGCTCGGAGGACGGGCGTCGGTCCGGTCGCGGTTGCAGGTTAACGACAACCCGCCGAGTGACAGACAGGCCAGTAACGGCAGCAGGTGACGCATCATTTGACCAGGCTCGCAAATGGTTTGTCCAGGTTGGCCTCCTGGTCCGGGACCGGACCTTCCTGGAAGGCGTATTCTCCCTGCTCGGCGGCCAGCAACAACTGCAGGGCCAGTTCACCGGAGTCGGTACCGGTCTGGGCGTGGGTGAGTTCTCCCTCGTTCATCACCAGTTCTCCTGCCAGTTCCCCGGCCCGGATAGTGATACGTCCGGTCTTGTGGTTGGCGTGCAGGAAGCACAGCACGTCCACCAGTTCGGTGGCGCGAAAGGGCCCGGAGAACGTTGGGGGAGCGTCTGTGCCGGTGGGAGCAACGCTCTGACCCTCTTCCAGTTGGCCTGCCGGTTCCCCGGTTTCCGCTTGCAGGGAGTTGTTGATGGTCAGTTCTTTTTCTTGGCGACTGTCTTCATCAATGGCCTTCACGTGCAGGATGCCGGAGGAATCGATCTCGAAGGCTACCTTGATACGGGCCTGGAAGCGTTCTCCGGCGTTCAGGTCGGCCAGGACCACCTCGCCCAGGCGTACGTTTTCCGAGGCCACCGGGTTGTCTCCCTGGAGAATGGCCATGCGAGCCGTGGTCTGGGCGTCTCGGTGGGTTGTGAAAGTATGTTCCTGTCGAGCTGGTATCTTGGTGTTGCGGGGGATGAGCGGGTAGAGGCGGTTGCCCACGATGTTGATACCCAGGGTCAAGGGGGTGACATCCAGCAGAAGGGCTCCCTGGCCGTGGCGCAGCATGGCTCCTTCGCGGGCCGCTCCCTCGGCCACGGCGGTGTCGGGATTGATCCCAACCGCTGCCTTCATCCCGAAAAACTCTTCCACCAGGTGGCGCAATAATGGCATACGCGTTTGTCCGCCCACCAGCACCACGTCGTGGAGTTGGTCGGTGGTCAACTCGGCCTGCTCCAGGGTGCGCTGGCAAATCTTCAGGGAGCGTTCCAGCAAGGGCCGGGCCATCTGTTCCAGGTGGTCCACGGTCAGCTCGGCGCTGAGTGCCTGGTCTCCCACCAGCCGGGGCAGGTACACGGCGCAGTGGGATGAATGACTGAGTTCGATCTTGGCCTTCTGGGCGGCGTCACGCAGGCGGTACCAGGAGAGGGGAAAATTGCGGATCTTGACATCGGTTTGTGCTTCAAACTGGCGGGCCAACTCGTCGCAGATGAGTCCGTCGATATCATCTCCTCCCAGGAAGGTGTCACCGTTGGTGGCCAGTACCTCGTAGACCGAACCCTGGATACGAATGATGGAAATATCGAAAGTTCCGCCGCCGAAGTCATAGACCGCCAACAGGCGTTCCTCTTGACCGGTGGGTTCAAGGCTGAGAGCGGCGGCAGTGGGTTCATTGAGCAGACGCAAGACCTTCAAGCCGGCCTGCCGGACGGCATTCTGGGTGGACTCGCGCTGGGCGTGGTTGAAGTAGGCGGGCACGGTGACCACCGCCTCCTCGGGAACCATACCCAGGGTGCTTTCACAGCGCTCACGCAGATCGCCGAGGATTGCTGCAGAGACCTCCTCGGGACTCATGGTGCGTTCGCCCAGTTCGATCACCACCCCTCCCTCGGGACCCTGATTAATGGTGTACGGGTAGAGTTCGCGGGCCTTCTGTACAACCTGTTCCTCCCAGCGCCGGCCGATGAGGCGCTTGGCGGCATGTACGGTACGGGCGGGCTGGATCGCACCCAGGGCGGCTGCCTGGCGACCTGTCCAAATCTGGCCTGAATCGGCAATGGTCAATACCGAGGGGAATAACACCTGTCCCTGGTTGTCGGCCAGTAGTTTCATGCGACCATCCTGCACGGTGGCCACCACGGTATTCGTGGTTCCCAGGTCAATTCCCAGTATGGGCTTGCTAGTCATGCCAACCTCAGCTGGTCAGAGTTTCATAGGCAGCGGTCAGGCGTCGGAAGAGTTCGTCAAGCTGCTTCTGCTCTGCTGCCGGTACCTTGCCCCAGTAACGATCGGGGTGAAAGCGATCTACCAGTGCAAAATAGGCCCGGCGGATATCGAGCACACTGGCCTGCTCGTCGACGCCCAGCAGGTGATGGGGTGATTCCTGCCCCAGTTCGAGAAGCTGCCGAGCCTGTTGCACGACCTCGTCCACTGGCCCGCGTGGTTTTTGGTGGGAGCTGATGAAATCGGACAGTAAACCTTTCAGTTCCTCGGGAGGCAGGCGGAACTGCACCCCGACTCCGTAACGAGGCTGACCACTGACGGGATCCGCCGAGGGTGCCTGGGAAGCATGGGCTACCCGGCCCAGCAAGGTCAACCGGCCACCGTGCACGGGGTGAATCAAGGTCACCGCCACTTCCTGGCCGGCCTGGTGTGGCTGCCGGGTATAGGTGAATATTCCTCCAAAGGAGATATTGTGTGTGAACTCCTTGATCAAGGAAGTGAGGTTGTCGAAGCTGATGGGTATGGACTGTTCGAAGCGTTGCCCGTCACGACGTTCGGGTGGTTGACCACTGGCATCGAGCCGGGCCGGACGCGGACGGGTAGGTTCCTCTGTCACTGCGGGATTGCTAACAGCCTCTTCCGTTGGCGCGGGGTCATCGCTCTGCTCCCGCGCCGGAGGTGGTGGTTTCGCCGGCAAGGTGGACGGTGGGCTAAGGGTAGGCAACTTGCGCCAGGCGGTGACCGGCCTTTCCTGCTCTGGAGGTGGTACCAGGCCGGAAGGCGGCGCCCACTCGTGAACCTGAGGATCCGAGGCGGGGGGTTCCCAGTCATCGGCTACGGAATCCAGCCGCAGCCCCCGCGGGGCCTCTACCTGGACGGCTGAAGGTTCGGACGAGGCTGGTTGTGCGTTGCCCAGGCAGGCCAGCGCTTCGAGTTGACTCAGTTCCAGTGGATTGAACGTCAGGGCTATGCCTTCATGGCCGGCCTGCAGGATCTCGACCGGAACCTCGAACTGGCCCTGGGCATGCTCCAGCACCAGCACCGCGCGTCCCTGCAGATGCGGGGCCGAACATTCCAGCCAGGCACCGCGGGGTGACAGGTCACGCAACTGGCCCTGGTATTCCTTGCCTCCACTGAGCAACCTGCCCGTAGTCATGGTCTGGTATTGAACAGGTTTGCCCGCAAGCTGTCAACCTGGGGGATCATCAGCAGTTATGTGATTGTTGTCGCCGCCGCCGGGGCTAGGTGTGGGCGTCGTCACGTTCGTCCGGGGGTTGATCGCTGTCACCCGAATCGTCGTCGCTTACCTGGTCGGCCAGCAAGGTCAGGGCTATTTCCACGGCCTTGCGGGCCTTCTCCTTGACTTTTTCATCATCCTTGATCTTCTGGTAGGCTTTTACCACTCGCTGTTCACCGCGTTCCAGCTTCTCTTCCAACTCACTGGTTTTCTGCTCCAGCCGTTCGATATCGGCGCGGGCAGCTTCCAGGTCACTTTCCAGTTGGGGAACCGCCTCCGCCTGGCTCCTGGTTTGCTCGTGTTCCTGGCGTTCCTGTTCCAGTTCCTGGCTGGTTTGCTCGACCTGGTTCTTGAGTTCGTCCATCTCCTGCTGCAGCTTGTCGATCTCGTTCTTGTAACGGGTGCGCAGGCCGTACACCTCGTCGTTGTGACGCTGCTTGGTGTCCTCCAGGGTCTGTTCGAGCTGCTGCAGCCGCTGTCGCTCCTCGTCCAGTTTCTGTTCGAAATCCTGCTTCAGGTTTTCCATTTCCTCGCGGGCTACCTGGGCATCATGCTCGAGCTTGGCCGTCTCATTGGTATAACGCTCTTCCCACTCGGCCATCTTGGCCTCGTGGCGTTCCTGCAGGTCGTTTTTCTGCCGCAGCATGTCGTCAAAGCGATTGGAGACCTCCTTTATCTCGCGGTCGCGTTTGGCGATGGACTCCTGCAGACGCTGGATCTCCTCGTCACGCTCGGCGATTTTCTCCTGGACATCAAGGATCTCCTGGTCCTTGCGGTTGAGCTCTTCCTTGAGATCGAGGATTTCCCGGTCCTTGGCGTTGATGGTGTTTTTTAGTGCCAGGACATCCTTGCCCTTGGCGGTATCGGGGCGGCTCGAGGAAAGCTCGGCGATGCGTTTCTCGTAGTCCCGGTGCGTCTCTTCCAACTTCTGTTCCAGCTTGCCGACCTTCTCGCGCAAGTGGAGACACTCGGACTCGGCGTTTTCCAGCTTTGTCAGCAATACCGGATCGGCAGCGGGACGGGACTCGGGCTGTGGTTCCTCATCTCGTACGGCTGCTCCCGGCTCGCCTGCCGTTTCCTGGGGGGAGGGTACTTCGCTGGTCTCGCCGGGCTCCTCCACCGGTTGCAGTGCTTCTTCGATGTCGATATCGGCTTCCCCCGCGTCATCTTCCAGGCCTTCGCTGATCTCGATACCAGGAGGTTCGGTGAGGTCATCTGCTTGAGGTTGGCCCAGGTCCGGGGCTTCTTCAAGGTTGGCCACCAGAGCATCCACGTCCTCGTCGGCCTCGGAATCTTCGATTTCGATGTCCGGCAGATCGTTGTCGGCCGGAGGGGCCTGGGGAAGTTTTTCCAGGTCCAGTTCCTCTTCGTGCTTGGACAGGTCTTCGAGATCTTCCAGTTTGGCGTCATCCTGGGGCTGGATGAACTCGCCGGGTTCCTCGCCCAGGACAACATCGTCCCCGGGCATTTCCAGGCCGTCGAAAACGTCGTCGATGTTTTCCAGGTCGGAATCATCGGAGTCAAGCAAGGGGCTGGACATTACCTGGGTCGCCCCCTCCTCGGCACCGTCCAGTTCCAGGGGTTCATCCTCGATGTCGGGCAGGTCTTCGATGACCAACTCGTCGTCATCGTCGAGATTGATGATCTCCTGTTCGGCGGGAACCTCTAGTTGCTCGAGTTGTACCAGAGCGGAGACCTTCTCCATGATCTGTTCGGCGGAAAAGGGTTTGATGATGTAATCCTCAGCCCGGTTCTTGAGCTTGCGATGCTGCTCGAAGGTCTCCTCGGTGGCTTCGGAGGACATGATAATCAGGGGAGTCTTGTTTGCCTTCTTGTCCTTCTTGATCTTGGTGCATATGGAATAACCACTCATCTTGGGTAGTTCCACGCACAGCAAGATGAGATCGTACTGGCCGCTCTTGGCTGCCTCCAGCCCCTGCTTGCCGTCGGCAATCACGGTGATCTCGGTGTCGTAAGCCGAGAACATATCGCGGATAGAATCGGCGTAGGCCTCGTCGCTTTCAATTACGAGAATGTTTTTACTTGCCATTTCCCTAAACCTGCCTTGTGATGGTCAAATATAGCTTGTCGGAGGCAGTGTAGGATATACCAAGGCTTGCTGTCAACTTCCTAACGAGGACAAACTCGACGGAGAAGATGGTCACCAGGAGTGATTTTCAAGCGTAGAAATCAGTACTCCCGGGAGGCCGAAGCCAGCAATTTCATCATCCGGCCGGGGGTGGCGTCACCAACGAAGGAATAGACCAGGCCCCGTGAACGCCACATGAGTACCGTGTAGCCCCGCTGTTCGGTCAGGCATACCCGGAGGGAGTGAATCCGTTGACACACCGAGCCGGGCAGTTGCTGGCCGCCATCGGCGAAGACAAACAGGCTATAGCGCTCCGGACCGCTGGCATAGCGAACCAATGCTGCCTGGCGCTTGGCCAGCCGGCTTAGCCGGGCTCCCACCAGCGACAGCTTGCCGGATCCGAAGCTGGGCAAGGCCACGTGGAAATCCACCTTGCGGCGGAACCAGTTCTCCACCGCGGCAGGATCATTGGCGGCCAGTTCCACCCGCGGTTGCCGGGAATGTTGTTGCACGGCCTCGTCGATCACCGGCGAGAAGGCTGAGGTAACGGTCCAGGTAAAGGTTACCACCAGCGCCAAGGCAGCGGCGGCCGGCAGTGATCCCCACAACAGGCGCCGGGGCAGGAAAGGGCGCTTTTCCGAGACCAGCAGTTGCCGAACCTGCTCGCGCAGGTGTTCCGGGGCTGAGTGGCGGGGCACCCGGGCCTTGACGGCGGCGATGAAACGGCGCTGATACTCGGACCGGGCCCGGCAGGACTGGCATCCGGCCAGGTGTTGTTCTACCAGCTGGCGATCCTGTTCGTCGAGCTCACCGTCCACGAATACCTGCAAGAACCTGTCGACTTCTGCGCAATCCACTTCTTCTCTCCCGGTCTCCGTGGTTGCCTAGGTTCCCGACTTCTTGCGACGCCGGTATGCCTGCAGATCGGTGGTGTTGTCCTGCTCCCGTTTCTGGGTTGTTTCCTTGATGTAGCCTTCCTCCAGGGCGAATTCGTACAGTGCCGATCGCAGCAGCTTGCGTCCCCGGTGCAGCCGTGACATCACCGTGCCCACGGGGATGTCGAGGATGCTGGCCACCTGAGCGTAGGAAAACTCCTCGATGTCCACCAGCAGAACCACCAGTCTGAAGTCCAGCGGAAGCTGCTCGATGGCCTGGACCACGTCCTGGCTGAACAACTTCTCGAAGAAGAACTCCTCCGGTTGCTCGCTGGCATGCAGCTTCTGCCGGGCGTAGTTGCGTTCCAGCAGGGCCTGTTGTTCGGCCCCGTGGCTGATATCTTGCCCGCGCCGTTGCCGCCGGTAGTTGTTGGTGAACAGGTTCACCATCATCTTGAACAACCAGGCCCGCAGGTTGGTACCGGGTTCGAATCGATGACGAAAACGCAGGGCCCGAACGAAGGTGTCGTGAACCAGGTCTTCGGCCTCGGCGGGCTGGCCGGTCAGACGCAGGGCCGTGGTGTAGAGTGAGTCCAGCTGGGCCGCCGCATCTTCGGAGAACATCTTGTTTTTTCTTGATTTTTTGCCGCTACCGAACAAGCTGCCTCCTCGCCGCTCTTGCCCTGGCTACCTGTGAAACCGCCAGGCCGGCCGGCCTATTCCCACTATTCAGCCAGCATTTTGGCCAATTCCCGGCAGGGTTTCCCCAGCGACTCCGCAACCGCGGGGCAGGTCACCGCTCCCCGGTAGGTATTGACGCCACGCGCCAGGGCACGGTTGCGCCGACATGCCTCCTCGGCGCCCAGATCGGCCAGGGCCAGGGCATGACCGATGGTGGTGTTGGTCAGGGCGAAGGTGGATGTCTGGGCCACGGCCCCGGGCATGTTGGTCACGCCGTAATGCACTACTCCCTGGTAGAGAAAAGTGGGGTTGTCGTGAGTTGTGGGTTTCATGGTTTCGATGCAACCGCCCTGGTCCACGGCAACGTCGACAATGACCGAGCCCGCTTCCATCTCGCCCACCAGGCTCTCCGGTACCAGCTTGGGTGCCCGGGCCCCGGGAATGAGTACAGCGCCAACGACCAGGTCGGCCTGGCGTACCGATTGGGCGATGGTTTCCGGGTCGGAATACAAGGTGGTTACCCGTCCGGAGAAGACATCGTCGATGTAGTTGAGAGTGTCGAGATTGATGTCCAGGATGTCCACCTCGGCCCCCAGGCCCACGGCCATCTTGCAGGCGTTCATGCCTACCACCCCGGCGCCGATGATGGTCACCCGGCCGCGCCTGACCCCGGGAACTCCTCCCAGCAGGATACCCTTGCCGCCACGTTCTTTCTCGAGGGTCGCGGCGCCCACCTGGATGGACATGCGCCCGGCTACCTCGCTCATGGGCTTGAGCAGGGGCAGGCGACCGTCGTCTTCCTGGATGGTTTCGTAACCGATGGCGGTACACCCTGACTCGAGCAGACGCTCGGTGAGAGCCGGAGCCGCGGCCAGGTGCAGGTAGGTGTAGATTATATGGCCCTGCTTGATGAAGTCGAATTCCTGCTCGATGGGCTCCTTGACCTTGACGATCATTTCCGCCTGAGACCACACCTGCTCGGCCGAATCCAGCAGGTTGGCACCGGCATCGCGGAAGGCCTGGTCGCTGATGCCACTGCCGATACCGGCCCCGCGTTGCACCAGGACCTGGTGTCCCCCATGTACCAGTTGCCGGACTCCAGCGGGGACCATCCCCACCCGGTACTCTCTCACCTTCACTTCCTTGGGAACGCCGATTATCACCGGGGGCCTCCTTTCTGGCCGGAAATGCTGCCGCGTTCGTCCAGTTCGAACACCTGGCCATCGTATGCCAGCTCGACGCCTGGGGGAAGATCCTTTTGCACCTGATCGTGGTCGATCAGGTGCGACAGGTGGGTCAGGACTGTGCGGCGTGCCTGCAGGCGCTGAGCCAACTCCACCGCTTGATCTATGGACAGATGGGTTGGATGTGGCCGGGGGCGCAGGGCATCGAGCACCAGCACCTGCAGATCGGCCAGCAGCGGCAGGGATTCATCGGGCAGGCGGTTGGTGTCGGTCAGGTAGGCGAAGTCTCCTATGCGCCAGCCCAGCACCGGCAGGCTGCCGTGCCACAGGGGTATCGGCACGATGGTGGTTGCGAACAATTCAAAGGGGCCTTCTACCTGGTGAGGCTGCAAGAAGGGTCGGAAAGACTCCCCCGGCTCGCTGGCAAAAATGTAGTCGAAGTAGGAGGTGATGCGACTGATGGTATCCCGGTTGCCGTAACAGGGGATCTCGTGCAGGTGGCGCAGGTTGAACACCCGTAGTTCATCGATACCATGGATGTGGTCGGCATGGGCATGGGTGTAGAGCACGGCATCGATGCGCGCAATGCCGAAGCGCAGGGCCTGCTGGCGCAGGTCAGTGGCGGTATCGATAAGTAACGCGCGCTGGTTGAATTCCACCAGGGCCGAGCAACGCAACCGCCGGTTGCGGGGATTGTCGGAAGTGCACACCGGGCAGGTACAGCCGATGACCGGCACACCCGAAGAAGTTCCGCTGCCCAGCAGGGTAACCCGCATGGGTAGGGAAGCTAGCAGAGGCGAGAGAGGGACGCAACCTCCCTCGTCACTTGTGGCCCATGCCTCCGCTTATGGCCTTGAGCATCTCGATGGGGATGGGGAACACCACCGTGGAGGAGTTCTCCGAGGATATCTCCATCAGGGTCTGCAAGTAGCGCAGTTGCAGGGCGGCAGGCTCCTGCTGGATGACGGCGGCGGCCTCGGCCAGCTTTTTTGATGCCTCGTATTCGCCCGCGGCGTGGATCACCTTGCCGCGCCGCTCGCGCTCGGCCTCGGCCTGGCGGGCCATGGCCCGCTGCATCTCCGCCGGCAGGTCGACGTGCTTGATCTCCACCTTGGCCACCTTCACTCCCCAGGGATCGGTGTCGGCGTCGAGAATCTCCTGCAGGCGCTCGTTGAGCTGTTCGCGCTTGGTGAGCAGCTCGTCAAGTTCCACCTGGCCAAGGACCGAACGCAGTGTGGTCTGGGCCAGCTGGCTGGTGTTGTAGAGGTAGTTGTCCACTTCCAGGATGGCCTTTTCCGGCTGCATCACCCGCATGAACACCACCGCGTTGACTTGCACGGTGACGTTGTCCTTGGTGATGATGTCCTGGGGAGGGACATCGCGGGCGATGGTGCGCAGGTCCACTTTCACCAGCTGATCGACGAAGGGGATGATCCACTTCAGGCCCGGGCTCTTGATCCCCGAGTACTTACCCAGCCGGAATATCACGCCCCGCTGGTACTCGTAGATCTGGCGGAATCCCATAATGATGAACAAGCCCACCAGGATGACCGGTAACAATACGGCGTACGATGGCATTTGCCTACCTCCCGTCGGGGTCGCCGGACAGGCCCCCCGCTTCCATTACTGGTTTTTTCCCTTCACGTGTAGCAGTAGTCCTTCGGCCCTTTCCACCACCACCTTGGCTCCCTTGGCGATGGGTTGGGTGCTCACCGCTCGCCAGTGCTCGCCCCGCACGAACACCTGTCCTCCCTCGCTGTTGATGTCGCTGCGGGCCTGCCCTTCGAGCCCCACCATGCCTTCCATGCCGGTCTCGATGCGCCGGCGCTGGGTCCTGATGACCTTGTAGCCGATGAACACGATTCCCAGCGCCAGCATTACCACGGTGGGAATCATGACGCTCCAGTCGACGGAGAGGGTGGGGTCCAGGTAATGGGGCTGGCTGGCCGGGTCCACCAGCATGATTCCACCCAGCAGCAGCAATATCGAGCCGCCAATGGCCAGCATTCCGTAACTAGTCACGAAGGCCTCCGCGATCAACAGGCCTACCCCGGCCAGCACCAGCAACAGGCCGCCGATGCTCACCGGGAGAACCTGCATGGAGATGAGGGCCAGCAACAAGCACAGACCTCCTACCGCCCCGGGTACGATCAGACCCGGGTGATAGAACTCCATGGCGATACCGCCCAGGCCGATGAGGAACAACAGGTAGAGCAGGTTGGGGTGGGCCAGGGCGCCCAGCAGCTTCTGCTTGAGGCTCTTGCCCCAGCGCTCTACCCGGGCCCCGGTGGTATGCAGGGTGACCGTCCGTTCGCGTCCCAGCTTGACCTGGCGACCGTCTATTTTCTTCAGCAAGTCGTCGAGATCTTCGGCAACCAGATCGATCACCTTGAGCTGCACCGCCTCGTCGGCGGTTATCGACGCCGATTCCCGTACCGCCTTTTCCGCCCATTGTTCGTTACGGCCACGCTCCCTGGCGATGGAGCGAATGAAGGAGACGGTGTCGTTGGTGACCTTCTCCTGCATGATGTCCTGTTGCTTCTGCTTCTGTTGCTGTTCATCCTTCTTGTCGTTGCCCCCGCCGGGCAGGCCGGGCAGGCCGCCCAGCATGACGGGATGGGCCGCACCGATACGGGTGCCCGGGGCCATGGCGGCCACGTGCCCGGCCATGGTTATGAAGGTGCCGGCCGAGGCTGCCTGGGCCCCCTTGGGGCTGACGAACACCACCACCGGCAGCGTGGCCGAGAGAATACCCTTGACGATGTCCTGGGTTTCGTCGAGCGCCCCGCCGGGTGTATCCATCTCGATCACCAGGGCGGTAATGTGCTCGCTGGCGGCTCGCTCCATGGCATCGGTAAGGTACTCGGCCGTGCCCAGGAAGATACCGCCGTGGACGGTGACAACTGCAACCACCGGCCGGGCCGCCTCCCCGCCGGTGTCGTCGGCGGGTGGAGGAGCGGCCAGCGAGGCACCTACCACCAGCAACCACAGTCCCATGCCGGACATGACCAGCCGGCGGCGGAATTTCCTGCCTGCCAGGGAGGATATCATCTTGATTGCTCCGCATGGCCGGGAATCCGGGCCATTACCTTCTGCACGTCCTGCCAGACCTGTTTCTTGGCCGCGGGATTGCGTAGCAGGTAGGCAGGGTGGTAGGTGGGAAGAATCTCCGCCCCGCAGGGATGGGCGAAGAAGCGTCCGCGCAGCTTGGACATGGAGGCCTTGGAGCCGATCAGGTAACGCGAGGCGGTGGCTCCCAGGGCGATGATGAAAGCCGGGCGGATTATCTCCAGTTGCCGGCTGAGGAACTGCCCGCAGGTGAGCATTTCGTCGTCGCGGGGAACACGGTTATCGGGGGGACGGCACTTGACCACGTTGCAGATGTAGCACTCCTCGCGGGAAAAGCCCATGGCGGCGATGATACGGTCGAGCAACTGGCCGGCCCGGCCCACAAAGGGACGGCCGCTGGCGTCTTCGTCACGGCCCGGCCCCTCGCCGGCGAATACCAGGCGCGCGGCCGGGTGTCCCTCGCCGAAGACCAGTTGGTTGCGCCCGCGATGCAGGCGGCAGCGCTGGCAGTCGCCTATTTCCTGGCGCAGGGCTTCCAGCTGTTTCCGGGCCTGGGCGGGATCGGGAGGCGCCGGCAAGCCGCCGGCCGATTCGGCTTCATTGGCGGATGCCGGGGTGGTAAACAAGGTAACCTGGATGTCCGTTCCAGAGTCTGCCTCGCCATCGTGCCGGGAGTCCAGGTTGACACGAGCATTTTCCTGGGCCAGCAGGCGCTGGCGTTCTCCAAAGCGAAGCCGGTCTGCCGAAGCCGGACGCGCGGGATGGGACGGGTCACCTGCCGGGGTGCTCGCCGGGGCGACGGCCGGCAGCAGGCGAACCCCGGCGTCCAGCCACCAACGCAGGTAATCGGCCAGCTGCCGGGCGACTTGCCGGGGCCCCTGTTCGTTCCACTGTTCGGTCATTTGATCTCCCGCCTGGTTTGACCCGGCTCTGTTGCCCGGTATAACATCATCACCGTATGGGTACAAGCTCATTTCATCCCGGGTTGACGCTGGTGGTGCTTTTTCTGGTACTGCTGGCGGGGGAGCATTCGGCCCTGGCCTGGGGTCCGGCCACCCACCTGGATTTCGGCCTGCAGGTGCTCAAGGAGCTGTTATTGCTGGCTCCGCCGGTGGCCGCCCTGATCAGGCGCTTCCCCCTGGATTTTCTCTACGGTACCCTGGCTCCCGACATCACCGTGGGCAAGAACCTGTCCCCCTACGCCCTGCACTGCCACAACTGGCGGGTGGCCCGCTCGGTACTGGAACTGGCCGAGCGCGATCACCTGCGGGCTTTTGCCTGGGGCTACCTGTCACACCTGGCTGCCGACATCGTGGCCCACAACTACTTCGTGCCCTTCAAGATGGTACAGCATTTCCACCGGCGCCGGGCGGCGCATGCCTACTGGGAGATTCGTTTCGATACCTGGGTGGGAGAGGAGACCTGGCAGGTGGCCCGGACCTTGTCTACCCGGGCCTTCAGGGAGCACGATAGTCACCTGCGTAACATCATCGTCGGACCGCTGTTTTCATTTCCGGTGAACAAGCAGATATTCAATTCCCTGATGCTGGCCAACCGGCTGCTACGCCGGAGGCAGGCGGTACGCGCCGTGCAGCGCAATGCCAGCCTGGTTCTCGATGCCGGGGAGGTGGAAGAGTGTCGGCGGCTGTCGCTGGAGAGGATGCGGGCCCTGCTGCGGGATGGACTGGATGCGGAGATCCTGCAAGTAGATCCCACCGGACATCGCAACCTGCTCATCGCCCGGCAGTTGCACCGCGACCTGTACCAGTGGCAGCGCCAGGAACAGCTGATCGATCGCCGGCTGGTAGAGCGGATATACCGGCCGCTGTTCCGGGCCTCACTGGATGCCCGGCTGGAACTGCCTGCGGCCACCGAGCTGCTCCAGGCCCTGGAGCAGGGACCGGAAATTCTGGCAGGGGCGGGTAGAGGGCAGGCTGCACGGCGGCCGGGACCTCGTTCCTGGATGTTGTTGATGGCCCGGGCCAAGCGACGCTGGAGAAAGCCGAGCGCCAGCCGGCGCCAGAAGGCCTGGCGCCAGCTGATGCCTCGGGGGCTGTTCGAAAAAGTCTCCCGGCGCCGTCGCCGGAAGCGCAAGCGTTAGCGCGGGAGCATGCCGCCGGGAAAGAGTCGGGGTTAGCCCCGCTTGCGGCTGGAGGTACGCCTCCCAGGCAACAGTCTTTCCACCCGGTCGAGGATCTGTTCCGCCACCTCTTGCTTGGGCAGCAAGGGCAGGCTGTCGACGCGGTCCTGCCCCCTGCCGAGGATGTGTACCTGGTTGTCGTCGCTGCCGAAACCGGAGCCGGCCTGGCCCACGTCGTTGGCGACGATCATGTCGAGGTTCTTGTCAGCCAGCTTGCGGCGGGCTTCGCCCAGGGGCGAGCCCGTCTCGGCGGCGAATCCCACCAGCAGGGGCCGGTGCTTGCGCTTGCCGGCCGCGGCCAGGATGTCTGTGGTTGGCTGCAGCTCGATTGTCAGGTTCTTGCCGGCTTTCTTCAACTTTTTTCTGGCTGGCCGACTGGGAGCGTAGTCGGCCACGGCGGCGGTCATTATCAACACGTCGCTGCCGGCCAGCCGGCGACTCACCTGGCGGGCCATCTGGGCCGCGGTCTCCACGGCCACCAGTTCCACGTCCCAGGGGGCGGTCAGGGAGGTGGGTCCGCTGATCAGGCACACCCGGGCCCCGCGCCGCCGGGCCGCCCGGGCCAGGGCGTAGCCCATCTTGCCGCTAGAGCGGTTGGCGATCACCCGCACCGGATCGATTGGTTCGTGGGTGGGTCCGGCGGTGACCAGCAACCGGCGACCGGACAGGCTGCCGGGGCCAAGCAAGCAGCGGGAAGCCTGGAACAGCTCCGCCGGCTCGCTCATCCGTCCCGTTCCCTCCTCGCCGCAGGCCAGCTGGCCGGAAGCGGGACCTACCACCTGGAAGCGTTTCAGGGAACTGAGAATTTTCATGTTGCGGCGGGTAAGCTCGTTTTTCCACATGCGCGTGTTCATGGCCGGGGCCAGGAGTACCGGGCAGGTGCTGGCCAGCACCGAGGAGGTGAGCAGGTTGTCAGCCAGACCGTGGGCCAGCTTGGCCAGGGTATTGCCCGTTGCCGGGGCAATGATGATCAGCTGGGAATCACGGCCCAGGTCGATGTGGGTCATGCCGGAGGCGGCCAGCTTGCCGCCTCGCCCGACCTCGACAGGACGACCCGTCAGTGCCTGGAAGGTGAGCGGCCCCACCAGCTCGGCGGCGGCCTCGGTCATTACCACCTGGACGCGGGCGCCGTCCTTGACCAGCAAACGGGCCAGTTCACAGCTACGGTAGGCGGCGATGCCACCGCTTACGCCCAGCAGCACCGTCTTGTCGCGGCATAGTTGCATTTTCCCTCCACGCTTCAGTGGCGCAGCCACAGTTTCCAGTGACCGTCGATTTCTATCAGGAAAAAAGGCATGGGTCGAGGGGCATCGTTCCTGCCCGGTACCGAAAAACTGGCATGGATTACCGCCAGTACCAGCCGGCGGCGGTTTTTCTTGCCCCGGGGCAGAACCAGTACATCTGCCAGGCGCGCCTGCTTCAGCGACACCCCGGAGTTCAACTCGGCGGAGAACCCCCGCAGGAAGTCCTCGAGGCGACGCTGGTAGCCGGCGTCGTCCACCCGCCAGCGGGCAAAGCTCTTCAACTCCTTCACATCCAGCATGAGCTGGCGTGCCCGGCCCAGGTCTTTTTTCTCCAGTGAGCGGTACAGGTTGAGGAATGTCTGGCGGGCCGAACGGGGGCTCTCGTCTGCCCGCAGCGGCATGCCGGCCAGCAGCACCAGCAGGATCGTGGCTAACCTGTTCATTAGGCTACCTCCGGGTTGCGGCCGGATCTCGCGGGGAAACCCGGCCGGCCGGGGAATTATCACTTGCCCGGGTCACCGGGCGCAAGGTAGTTTCGATACCTGGTAGCGCTGGCAAGCATGGCCGCCCCGGGAAGGTGATGGCAGAACAACGACAATACCAGAAGCTGGTCAGTCGCCTGGGTGAGCTGGAGAGCGTGGTGGTGGCGTTCTCGGGCGGGGTGGACAGTAGCCTGTTGCTGGCGGCCTGCGTGGATGCCCTGGGACGGCGTGCCTTGGCAGTGACCGGCAGGTCCCCGTCGTTGCCGCAGCGTGAGCTGGAGGCCGCACGGCAGCTGGCCCGGGAGATCGGTGCCCGCCACCTGGTGATCGACACCGATGAGATGCAGGACCAGCGTTATCTAGACAACCCTCCCGAGCGATGCTTTCATTGCAAGCGCCACCTGTTTGCGGCCCTGCGACAGGTTGCCGAGAGGGAGGGTTTGCGGCACGTGGTCGAGGGCAGCAATGCCGACGACAGCGGCGATCACCGGCCGGGCCTGCGCGCGGTGGAGCAATTACGAGTGATATCGCCACTGCGGGAGCTGGGACTCGACAAACAAGCCGTACGTACCCTGGCCAGGTACCGGGGCCTGTCGGTATGGGACAAGCCCGCCGCTGCCTGCTTGGCCTCGAGAGTGCCCTATGGCAGCACGATAACGGCGGAGCGACTGCACCGCATAGAAATCGCCGAGGCCTTCCTGGACGATCTCGGCTGCCGGCAGATCCGGGTTCGGGACCACAACGGAGTGGCGCGCATCGAGCTGGATGCCGCCTCGTTGGAAAAACTGCTGGATGCCGCGGTGCGCGAGCAGGTGGTGCACAAGCTGAAGTCGCTGGGATTTTCCTGGGTCACCGTGGACCTGGAAGGCTTTCGCTCCGGGTCCATGAATGTCGGACTTTCCGGGCAGCGGCACTGAAGCAAGGTGACGGCAGGTGGCGGAAGCGAACGGACTGGTGAGGTTGGGAACGAGAATGCCACGAAGGGACGAGGGCGGCGCCTGACGACAACAATGTTGACACGCCGTCTCGCTGGGCTAGAGTGTTGCCAGGGCCGACAGCGGCCAGCCAGCGGAGATGTCGCCAGCGGATCGCGGCCGGGTGGCGGCTGCCGCCCGTTACACGGGAGGGTATCATGCGTGAAGGACCATCGCTCGCCTCGGTGATTCTCACTTCCATCATCACCTCGATCATCACTGCCGTGATCACGGTGCTGCTGGTGCAGCGCCTGGGGTTGGGAGGGGCCGGTGAGATCGTGCCCGATCTCACCGGCCTGAGCCAGGCCGACGCCCGGGCCAACGTCGAGGGCAAGGGGTTTATCTTCCTGATCTCCGGGCGCAAGCCTTCTCCCACGGCGGTGGCCGGCACCGTGCTCAGCCAGTCGCCGCCGCCGGGCAGCCGGGCCAAGTCCGGGGCCACCATTTCCGTTACCCTGGCCGGCGAGACTCCCCGGGTCCCGGACCTGGTGGGCCGGTCGGTGGCCGAGGCCACGGTGTTGCTCGAACAGGCGGGGTTCAAGATCTCGGTAGGTCCGGAAACGGCCTCCGACAAGGTGCCCGAGGGCAAGGTGGCCAAGCAGGAACCGGCAGCCGGGTTGCCCTACGAGCCGGGCCGTACCATCGTGGTCAACCTCTCCAGCGGACCGGAGCAGAAGCCGGTGCCCAAGGTCACCGGCATGGGACTGAACCGCGCCAAGCGCCTGCTCGAGGAAGCCGGCTTCAAGGTCGGCAAGACCACCTATCGCTACGATGAGGACTGGAGCCCCTACGTGGTGCTGGGCCAGCAGCCAAGGGCCGGTGACAAGGCCCGGCCGGGATCGGCAGTCGACCTGGTAGTCAACGAGGATTGAACCTGGGGATTCTCCTCTTTCCGGCCCGTCCGCTTCGCGGTTATTGCTTGATGGCCCAGCTTTCGGTCACCATCTGCAGGCCGTTGATGCCTCCCACGGCGATGATGCGTGAAAACAGCCGTACCATGCCGAAGTAGGCCCGTTCGCTATCCATGTGACCCGCCGCCGAACCGTCCTTGAGCACCACGTGGGCGGCGTCGGCCGGAGCGATGTCGAAGGGCGCGCCCCAGACGTGCCGGTCGGCCGTCACCGAGCCGGTGGAGATGTTCTCGGCGCTGGCGCCGCCGAAGCCGAACACGTAGTCGATGTAGAGCAGGCCTTCCAGGCCCCAGAGGGTGTGGTTGCCGGCGGTGTCCACCTGCAGGGTCCAGGGCGACAGTTGGCCCAGCGGCGCGGCCTGGGGGTCTTCGTTGACGGTGCAGACCTCGTAGGTGTCCAGGCCCTGGCTGTTGTTGGGTGTGCTCAGGCGGTCATCGCCTTTCACGGCCACCAGGTAGATGTCCTCGTCGGGGCCCTTGTTGCCGCGCGGGTGCCAGAAGCACACCGGGTCGAAGCCGTCGCAGTTCTGGTCGATGAAATCGTCGCACCAGTCGAAGGCGCCCGGGTGGATGGTGGGATCCTGGTCGTTGCAGTCGGTGCCGCCGCAGGTATCGTCTTCGTAACCGTCGCCGTCGGCGTCGGGGCAGCCGCAGGCGGGGTCGTCGCCGTCGCAGTTCTGGTCGATGCCGTCTTCGCAGATCTCGCTGGCCCCGGGATGGATGTTCGGGTCGTTGTCGTCGCAGTCGGTGCCGCCGCAGGAATCGTCCTGGTAGCCGTCACCGTCGGCGTCGGGGCACTGGCAGGCCGGGTCGATGCCGTCGCAGTCCTGGTCGATGCCGTCTTCACAGGTGTCTTCGGCCCCGGGATGGATGTCCGCGGCATTCTCGGGACTGCAGCCGGGGCTGGACTCGTCGCCGCTGTCGCAGCAGTCACTGCCGCCGCAGTCGGCCGCGGAGATGAAGCCGTCGCCGTCGGCGTCGGTGGTACAGTCGCAGGGGGTGTCCTGGCCGTCGCAGTCCTGGTCGATGCCGTCGCCGCAGATCTCGTCGGCCCCGGGATGGATCTCCGGGTCGAGATCGTCGCAGTCGCTGCCGCCGCACTCGATGTCCTCGTAGCCGTCACCATCGACGTCGTCGCAGCGCTGGGGTGGCTCACCGCCCCCGGAGGGGTTTTCCATGCGCCCCTGGCTGGTTACCAGGGCGAACCAGGCCCGGGGCACCTGCAGCAGTTCGGGCTCCAGGTTCCAGTCGCCGTCGGTATCACCTGAAGGAATTAGCTCACCAGTGAGCAGGTCGATTTCCGCCCGCTCCACGGTGTTCAGGTAGTCGACGCCGTCGGTGTTGTCGGGGCGGCCGCCGGCGGCGTAGAGAAAGGCCCGCTGTAGCGGCGGGGTGTCGGGATCGTCGTCGTCGTCGAAGGGCAGGGTGACGATGAGACTGCGGTGCCCCTCCCTGGCCTGGTGCAACTCGAAGGGGTTGCCATCGCCATCTTCGAGAACCCGCCACTTCGACAGGCTGCCGGGAGGCAATGGCCGCACGCCGTCGGGAGCCACGATGTCGGCGGACGTGGATCCGCTGTCGACGTAGTTGGTGGTACTGTTGCCGGTGAGCAGGCGATGGGTGATACCGCTGTCGTCATCGACGGTCTGGGTACGATAGATGTTGTAGGTCTGGGCGTTGGGAACCGGATCCCAGTTCAACTCCAGGGCGTTTTCCCCGGCGGCCACCTCCGCGACCAGGGGATAGCTGGCCAGGGTCTCGCCGAAGTCGGTCACCGCCGTTACCCGGTAGGTCCACTTGCCCACGGCCAGGGAACCACCGTTGACGTTGATACCGCGGGCGCGCAGGTTGGCCGGGGCCGGGGTGTAGGGGCCGGTGCCGTCGTCGGTGAAGCTGGTGCCCGGCACCTCGACGGCCAGGCGCCGCTCGGTCTGGCTGCGGCCGTCGGCGGCAGGGGTGCGGTAAACCACGTAGCTGGTGGCGCCGTCCACCGGGGCCCAGTGAATGGTGAGCGACCCGCCGGTATCGCGGGCTATGGCCTCCTGGCTGGGCAGGCTCTCGCCCCAGGGGCCCACCGCCGCCACCTGGTAGTACCAGGAGCCGCGGGGCAGGCTGCCGCCGGCTCCGGGGACCGGGTGGGCGTTGAGGTAGGGCATGGTGTCGATGCCCAGGATTTCGGCCATCTCGGTGGTGCGCAGGGCGGTGATGCCGTTCGCGGTGCCGCCCACGGCATAGAGGTAGGGACCGATGCGGGCAACCGACAGCCCCGCCCGGGGTTGGTTGAGGGTGTTGGGGCGGCGTTGCCTGCCGAACAGCTGTTCGGACTGCTGCCAGACACCGGGTTCACCGAAGACGCTGACCTGGGTGTACTCCACGGTGTCGAGCTCGTTGCCGGTGTCGTCCAGCCCGCCCACGGCATAGATGTAGCCGGAGCCGAAGATGTCGAAGCCGTAGTCCACACCCAGCTTCCAGCGGCCCTGCTGCATGCTCGACTCGGGAAAGATCACCCAGCCCTCGGAGTCCTGCAGCTTGCCGTCGGCGCTCGAGGTCACCGAGAACAGGTAGAAGACGTCCCACTGGCCGTCGGGATTGGTAACCTTGACCGGGTAGGAACCGTTGCCTGCGTTCTGGCCGCCCGGGGAGGCCAGCAACTCACCGGAGGCGGCGTTCTGGTCGTCGGTGGCCAGGGCCTGTTCGCCGCCCCCGGGCAGCAGCAGAGATACCAGCGCGCCGGCCTGGAAGTTGCGCCCGTAGACGCCCAGGGCGGTTGTGCCGGTGTTGAACTCGTTGCCGGGCAGGCGCATGGGTGAGATGTAGGTTATCTGCGGCGGCGGGGTGGCGGTTACCTCGAAACGCCCGGACCACTCGGCGCCCTGGCCGTCGGGGTTGGAGACCTGCACCCGGTAGAGCCCGGCCGGCATGCGAGCCGATTCCACGGGAATGATGGCGGTTAGCGTCTGCGAGTCGGTGAAGGCCACCTGCCGGGCCTCGAAGACCCGGCCGGGGTCCGATTCCAGCACCCAGCGCACTCCGGGAGTGGAGAGGAAGTTCGAGCCCTGCACGGCGATGGCCCGGTCGGAGAGCACGCCGTCGGCCGGGTTGCCCTGCCAGGCGAAGGGCGG
>Ga0190359_1000003_pt1 | contig 135590 bp, 130 predicted proteins | sample 48721823_MG_FD_161269 | JGI IMG/M metagenome (GOLD analysis project Ga0190359, IMG submission 161269) | Hydrothermal vent microbial mat bacterial communities from Southern Trench, Guaymas Basin, Mexico - 4872-18-2-3_MG | ecosystem: Environmental > Aquatic > Marine > Hydrothermal vents >...
CGGGTTTTCCCTGTCGGACAAGTCGGACCGGTCCGGCCCTGTCCGGCCGAACCGAGGGCGCCAAGGGTGAACGGCGGCCGTCACGGCCCACGGCGGATTCGGGGGTGTTGAAAGCCGATACTGACTTTAGCCCACCCCGCTTTCCCGCGCTGTCGGAGCGAGCCGCCTACCGGTTTCTTTCGATCTTGGGATTGAGTTCTTCGCGCAGCCAGTCGGCGAAGAGGTTGATGCCCACCACCAGCAACACCAGGGCCGTGCCGGGAAAGACGATCATCCACCACATGCCGGCGTAGATGTAGTTCTTGCCGATGGAAATCATCATTCCCAGGCTCGGTTCAGTCAGCGGGACGCCGACCCCCAGGAAGCTCAAGGTGGCTTCGAGCATGATCACCACAGCCAAGTCCACCGCCACCACCACGAAGATGGGCGTCAGGGCATTGGGCAGGATGTGGCGGAACATGATGCGCAGGTCGCCGGCGCCGGCGGCCCGAGCGGCCAGGATATAGGCTTCCTCCTTGACCTCCAGGACGCTGCCGCGCATGGTGCGCGCGTAGCGCACCCAGTCGGCGATGCAGATGGCTACGATTACCACGCCGATCCCGCCGTGTTTGAAAATGCCTAGCAGCAAAAAGGCCAACAGGGTGGTGGAGAAGGAGAAGACCGTGTCGGCCAGGCGCATGGTGGCCACATCCAGCCAGCGGCCGTAGTAGCCGGCCAGAAGTCCAATGACCACGCCCAGGGTGCCGGAAATCAGGACCACGGAAAACCCCACGATCAGCGAAGTGCGGCACCCGTAGATGATGGTGCTGAGGATGTCGCGGCCCTGGTCGTCGGTGCCGAGAATAAATGGATGAAGGCCGCCCTCCATCCAGACGGGCGGCTTGAGAAAATGCTCCAGGCTCAACGTGTTCAGGTCGTAGGGGTTCTGGGGCGTGATCCAGGGGGCGATCAGGGCGGCGACGACGAACAGCAGCAGGAGAAAGCTGCCGGCCAGGGCCGATGGGTCGTGGAGGTAGTTCCACAACAGGCGCGATTTGATGCGTCTTTCAGTCATAGCGGATTTTGGGGTTGAGCAGGGCGTAAAGGATGTCCACCACCATGTTCAAGGTGATGATGATAACCGCCGCCAGCATGATGTAGGTGACAATCACCGGTTGGTCGTTTTCGTAGATCGAGGTGAGCAGCAAGTTGCCCATCCCCGGCCATTGGTAGATGGTTTCGGTGACGATGGAAAAGGCGAGCAGTTCGCCGAACTGCAAACCGGTGATGGTTACCACCGGGATCATCACGTTGCGCAAAGCGTGTTTGAGTACCACCACGCGGGGCGGCAGCCCCTTGGCCCAGGCGGTCTTGATATACTCCTGGGTCAGCACCTCGCGCATGCCGGCGCGCGTCAGGCGCAGCAGCACCGCCAGTTGGTAGCTGGCCAACGTCAAGGCGGGAAGGATCAGGTGTTTCAGGCCGTCGATGGTCAGCATGCCGGTGCGCCAGAATCCCAACTGGACCGTTTCGCCTCGGCCGAAGGAGGGGAGCAGGGGCCAGAAGACCGAAAAAATCATGATCAGCAAGATGCCGGTGAGAAAGGTGGGCATGGAAATCCCGCCGAGGCTCAGGGCCATGATGAACCGGTTGCGCAGGGCATAGGGCTTGAGCGAAACTAAAACGCCCAGGCCCAGACCAACGCCGAAGGCGATGCACGCGGCGCAGACCGCCAGCTCGAAGGTGGCGGGAAAGCGTTCCAGGATCAGGCCCAGAGCCGGCACGCGGCTCACGTAAGATTTGCCGAAGTTGCCTTGGACGGCATTCCAGATAAACAGCACGTAGCGCTCGTGGATCGGCTTGTCCAGGCCGAAGGCCTGGCGCACCTCCTCCTGCTCCTGGAAGGTGGCGTAGCGGCCGGCCATGGTGATCACAGGATCGCCCATGAACTGGAAGATGAAAAAACAGATCATCGAAACGGCCAGCAGCACCGCGATGCCCTGCAAGAACCGTCGGGTGATATACGTCAGCATTGTTTCCCGCCGATAATGGGAAAATGCCGGGAGGCGGCACCGGGACCGGCCCCCCGGCCGGTTGTATCAGGCTACTTGAAGCTCAGCTCCTTGTAGATCATCCAGCGGTCGGGACGCGGCTGGAAGTTCAGCTTGCCGTCCTTGCGCACGGCGTACACATCCATCTGGTAGTGCAGCGGGATCCAGACGATCTTGTCCACCATGGCCATACGGTTGAGCTCCTGCAGCGCTTTTGCGCGCTCGTTGTAGTCGAGCATCACGTTGGCGGACTCGATGAGGGCATCAATCTCCGGGTCGCTGTAGTTGGCGCCGTTGAGCTCGCCGAAGCCGCGCTCCCTGTCGCGGGTGTGAGCCAGCTTGGCGTAGGTGCGGCCCATGTCGAAGGTGCCGTCGAACCAGCCGATGAGATAAAACTCCAATTTGCCCTCATTGACCTCGGGGAAGAAGATCGACTTGGGTTTGACGTCCAGGGTAACCTGGATGCCGACCTTGGCCAGGTACTTGGCTACGGCCTCGGCGATCTTGGCATCCTGGATGTAACGGTCGTTGGGGCCGGCCAAGGTGATGGCGAACCCGTTTTCGTAGCCGGCCGCCTTGAGCAGCTCCTTGGCCTTTTGCGGGTCGTATGGCAGGCGCTTGAGGTCTGGGTTGTGGCCGATGGTGGGCGGATCGGGGATCTGAGCCGCCGGGGAGGCCAGGCCGCGCATCACCTTGGCGATGATCTCATCCTCGTCGATGGCCATGTAGATGGCTTGGCGCACGCGGATGTCGGCCATGGGCGTGCCCGGGGCATTGCCCAGCGCCAGGAAAATCGACCGGCGCGCCGGCTTGCTGACGATCTCAAGCTGGGGATTCTTGCTGATTTGGTCGTGGAGTTCCACCGGAACGCCGGTGAGCATGGCCACCTGGCCGGAGACCAGTGCGGCAAAGCGCGTGGAAGACTCGCTGATAGGGCGAATTTCCACGTTCTTGATGGGCGGCGCCCCTTCCCAGTAGTCCTCGTTGGCCTCCATCTTCACGTAGGAGCCCTTGACCCACTCGACGAGCTTGTAGGCCCCGGTGCCGATGGGCCGCACCATCACATCGCCCGGGTCGCGGGTGGTGGTGTCCTCCTTGTCCATGATGAAGATCTGGTGCAGGTTGTTGACAAACCAGGGCACCGGCTTTTTGGTCTTGATGGTAATGGTGTAGTCGTCGTGAATGGTGATGCTGTCGATGGACTTGCCGGTGTTGACCATTTCCGAGACGTTGGGGTCGGAAAGGCGCTCGAAGGTGAACTTGACATCCTCGGCGGTGAAGGGGTTGCCGTTGTGGAACTTGACCCCCTTGCGCAGCCAGAATTTCCAGTTCAGTTCATCGACGCGCTCCCACTTGACCGCCAGGGCCGGAGAAAGAACGCCTTCGGGGCCCTTGCGTTCCAGCAGGCCGTCGAAGAAGTTGGCAAAATACTGCAAGCCGGCGTCCGAGTCGTCGCCGTGGGGGTTCATCATCCGTGGGGCCTCGTCCTGGGCCACCACCAGCGTTTTCTGCGCCCAGGCGCTGCCTGCCCAGAGCAGGACGGCCACTGCCAAAACAACGGTGAGTGTTTTTTTCATCTCGCCTCCTTGAAGTTGGGTGATGCGGTTTAAATTCCGGCGCTGACGTTGGCCGGAGAGCCATGGAGAAAACACGCCACGGCGTGGCCCTCGCCAACCTCCTTGAGCGTTGGCGTTTCCACGCTGCACCGTGGCATGCGGTGCCGGCAGCGCGGGTGAAAAGCGCATCCGCCAGGCGGCTGGATCGGGCTGGGCACATCGCCGCTGAGCAGGATGCGTTGTTTTTGATTGCGGGGATCGGCCACCGGCACCGCCGAGAGCAGCGCCTGGGTGTAAGGATGCCTGGGGTTGCCGTAGATGTCCGCGTAGCTGGCCGTTTCCACGATTTTACCCAGGTACATCACCGCGATGCGATCGCAGATATGCTCCACCACCGCCAGGTCGTGGGCGATGATGATGTACGAGAGACCGAATTCGGCTTGCAAGTCGATGAGCAGGTTGATGATTTGGGCCTGGATGGAGACGTCCAGGGCCGAGACCGGTTCGTCTCCGATGATCATGTCCGGGTTGAGGGCCAGGGCCCGGGCAATGCCGATGCGCTGGCGCTGGCCGCCGGAGAATTCATGGGGGTAGCGGCGGCCCTGCTCGGGGGTCAGGCCGACCTTTTCCAGCAGGAAGGCGACCCGTTCCCGTTGCTGGGCCGGGGTGTAGACCCGATGGATCACCAAGGGCTCGGCCACGATCTGGTTGACCGTCATCCGCGGATCCAGCGATGAGTAGGGGTCCTGGAAGATGAACTGGATGTCGCGCTTGAGCAGGCGCAGGGAAGCGGCATCCAGGGCGGTGACATCCCGGCCGGCAAAGTGGATCCGCCCGGCGGTGGGCTCGATGAGGCGCAGGACCGCCAGGCCGGTGGTGGTCTTGCCGCATCCGCTCTCGCCCACCAGGCCTAGGGTTTCCCCCTTTCCCAGGGTGAAGGAGACGCCGTCCACGGCATAGACATGGCCCACGGTGCGTTTGAGCAGGCCCCGGGTAATGGGAAAGTGGACTTTTAGGTCTTCGACGGTCAGCAAAGGGTCCATTGGCGCTCGATCGCTTCCAAATAAAAGCAGGGGGTCAAACATGCAGCCAGCAACGCACGCCGTGCCCGGCGCCGGTGTCCACCAGATCGGGCAGGTGTGCCAGGCATTTTTCCATCCGCTCGGGGCAGCGCGGGAAGAACCGGCAGCCCCGGGGCAGATCGTAGAGACTGGGTACCATCCCCTCGATTTCGCGCAGCCGGCGGCGGCCGCGGCGGGCCCGTTCGCCCAGCCGGGGAACGGACTGGAGCAGGCCGCGGGTGTACGGGTGCTTGGGATCGTCGAAAAGGGCCTCCGTGGAGGCGGTTTCCACCACCTTGCCGGCGTACATCACCACCACCCGTTGGGCCATTTCGGCGATGACCCCCAGGTCGTGGGTGATCATCATGACGGCGGTCTGGTAGTCGGCCCTGAGCTGCAGCATCAGGTCGAGAATCTGGGCCTGGATGGTGACATCCAGGGCCGTGGTCGGCTCGTCGGCAATGAGGATTTCCGGGTTGCAGGCCAAGGCCATGGCGATCATGGCACGCTGGCGCATGCCGCCGGAGAGCTGGTGCGGGTAGGCCTGCACCCGTTTTTCAGGTGCCGGGATCTGCACCTTGCGCAGCATCTCCACCGCCCGCGCGAGGCTGTCGCGGCGCGAGAGGCGAAGATGCTGCATGAACATCTCGGCGATCTGCTCGCCCACGGTGTAAACCGGGTTGAGGGAAGTCATCGGCTCCTGGAAAATCATGGCGATGCGCCGGCCCCGAATGGTGCGCATCTGCTCCGGGGGCAGGCTGACCAGGTCCCGGCCGTCGAAACGGATCTGTCCCTGAACGATCCGGCCGGGCGGATCGGGGATCAGGCGCATCACCGACTGGGCGGTGACGCTCTTGCCGCAGCCCGACTCGCCCACCACCCCCAGGATTTCTCCCTTGGCCAGGTCGAGCGAGACGTCGTCCACGGCCCTGGCCACGCCTTCGAAGGTGAAGAAGTACGTTTTCAGGGACTCGATTTGAAGAAGGGGAGCGGCGGCGTTCATTGGCCTCGTTGCCGGGCGGCTTCGGTGAGAAAGGCCGCCAGGGCGTCGTGCACCTGCCGGATGCTTTCAATGACCACGTGCTCGTCGGCAGAATGCTGGCTCATTTCCCCGTCGGCGCCCCAAACGACGCCGACCATGCCGAGAGAAGAGAGAAAGCGGGCATCGCTGGCCCCGTGCTCGAAGACCCGCTCGGCGCCGGCGGCCTGCTGCAACAGATCGAGGTGAGGGGAGTCGCCGGAGGTGAACAGGGGCCAGCGCTCTTGGACCTCGATTTCCCCGTCGATGACGTCACGGATTTCTTTCAGCAAGGCGTCCATGTCGTCGGCTTCGGTAAAGCGGATGTCGAGCCAGGCTTCGGCCACGTCAGGAACCTGATTCACCGATTCGCCGGCACGCACGACGCCCCAGTTGAGGGTGCGGTGCCAGTGATCCCGGGTCTCGGCCTGGAAGAAGGCCTTGATTTTCTGGTAGTCGGCCGTCAGTTTTTCGATGGCGTTGATTCCCAGCCAGGGGCGTGCGCCGTGGGCGGTTTTGCCGCGGGCGGTGAGCTTCAGGCGCATCACGCCCTTCTCCTTGACCACGATGCGCTTGGGGCTGCCGCCGTCCAGGGCGATGCAAAAGTCGGTGCGGATGCGGCTCAGGGCGTGCTGGGCACCGTTGACGCCGCCTACCTCCTCGTCGCCGGTGAGCAGAATGCCGAAGTGCGTATCCGCCTGTCCCCTGCCCTGGTCCTTGAGCCGGTCCAGTTCGTTCTTGAACATCACCAGCGAGAGGGCGGCGGCGTATTTGTCGTCGATGCTGCCGCGTCCGTACAGGCGGCCGTTCTGGATGCGAGGCTCAAACAAGTGATCCGGTCCGGCCACCACGTCGAAGTGGGCCATGAGCAGCACCGGCGCAAACCCCCTCTCGGGCAGGGCGGCGATGGAAGGAACGCCGTTGTGCTCCATGCGGTCAAACCGGATGCCGTGTTGATCCAGGTAGCCGCAGATGAAGTCGGCGCACCGGGTGATCTCGTCCGGGCGAGCGGCAGTGGACTGGAAGCGGATCAGCGCTTGGGTCAACGCAACAATTTCATTGATCGGCATAAAATTCTCCACGGTGATCAGATGAACCCGAAGACTCCGTTGGCGAACCCATAGTGACCTTTTTTGGGCGTTATTGCAAGCCGGGGAAGTTGAAAAGAGACGCCGGGTTTGACTTTTTAGCCCATGATTGGTACGCGCTCCTTTTTGATTTGCTAGATACGCTTCAGGCTTTTTGGGGTAACGCGGTTACTAAGGGGGGCTTCGATGGGGAGGGTTCACCAAACCCCGCTTTCCTGAACGGAAGGACGGGGGGGGGCGGGGCAAGGCCTCGGAAGACATCGTTGGGGAATCGATATTTTTTGCCGGATCCCGAAACCGGGAAAGGAGAGTGGAATGTTTAGACGTCTGACCCAGTTTTTCGTCGCCCTCGTGCAGAAATATCTGCCAGACCCGTTTCTTTTCGCCGTTATCCTCACCTTTGTTGTTTTTCTGGGGGGCGTCTTTCTCACCGACAACGGCCCCTACCAGATGGTGCAGCACTGGGGCAACGGCTTTTGGAAACTGCTCACCTTCTCCATGCAGATGGTCCTGGTGCTCGTTACCGGCCACGCCCTGGCTAACAGCGCCCCGATCAAGGCGGTGCTCCAGGGGATTGCCGCGGCGGCCAAGACCCCGACCAACGCGGTGATGATCACGGCCTTCGTGGCGGCCATCGCCAGCTGGATCAACTGGGGCTTCGGACTCGTCGTCGGCGCCCTGTTGGGACGGGAGATGGCGCGGCAGGTCAAGGGGCTCGACTACCGCCTGATCATCGCCACCGCCTACATGGGCTTCTTGACCTGGCACGGCGGCCTGGCCGGCTCGATCCCTCTGTCCCTGGCCACCTCCACCGACTGGTCGTTCAAGTTGACCGGCGGAATCAACGTCGGCCAGACCATTTTCGCCCCCTACAGCCTGATTATTGCCCTCGCCCTCATTTTGACCCTTCCCCTTCTGGCGCGTTTCATGATTCCGCCGGAAGAAGAGGTGTTTGCCATCGATCCGGCGCTGCTGGAAACCAAGGCGCCGGCCGAAACGCCGGCCAAGATGCGAACGCCGGCGGAAAAAATCGAGAATTCGCCGGTTATTTCGTTGGCCCTCACTGCCGTGGCGCTGGTCTACCTGATCCACCACTTCAGCAAGGGAGGCTCTTTAAACCTCAACATCATCAACTTCATCTTCCTCTTCGCCGGGATCCTCTTCCATTGGACCCCCCGGCGTTACATCAACGCGCTTTATGAAGCCGTCAAGGGCTCCGGCGGCATCATCCTCCAGTTTCCCTTTTACGCCGGGATCATGGGCATGATGATCAGCTCTGGCCTGGCCGCCATGATCTCCCAGTGGTTCGTCAGCGTGTCCACCCCCTTCAGCTTTCCCTTTTTCAGCTTTCTCAGCGCCGGCATCGTCAACATCTTCGTACCCTCCGGCGGCGGGCAGTGGGCCGTGCAGGGGCCGATTCTGATTCCGGCCGCCATGGAAATCGGGGTGGATACGGGCCGGGCGGCCATGGCCATCGCCTGGGGCGATGCCTGGACCAACATGATCCAGCCGTTCTGGGCCCTTCCCGCCCTGGGCATCGCCGGCCTGAACGCCAGGGACATCATGGGATACTGCATCATCGCCCTGCTCTATTCGGGAATCATCATTTCCATCGGGCTGCTTTTCCTGTAGATATTTAGACCGACGGTTCAACCAAACACCGAGGCCGCCGTTGAGGCAGCCTCCTTTCGTGGAGCAAAGCGATGAAAGATCCTCAAAAAGACCGCAAGGCGCTTCAGATGTACCAGGACCTGAAGCCCAACCTGGCCGATTACGTGGCCCATTACGCCAAGGCCAAGAAAAAAGACGTCGCCCTGATCGAACACAACACCGGGGCACGGGTCACCTGGAAGGCGTTCGACACCGCCGTTTCGGCCTTCGCCGCCAAGCTGCTTTCCATCGGCCTGAAGAAGGGGGATATCCTGGCCACCAGCCTCCCGTTGCTCAAGGAGCATGTCTACCTCATGTATGCCTGCTACCGGACCGGCATCGTGCTGGCGCCGCTGGATCTGCGCCTGAAGACCAAGGAGATCCAGTACTGCCTCAACCGGCTCAAGCCCAAGGCGTATTTTTTCCTGGGCAAGACGGCGGTGGCGGATTTCCGGCCCATGATCCGGGAGGTGATGGCCCAATCGCCTTTCGTGCGGCACTGGGTGCAGTTTCAGCAGGAGGAAGACCTTGTCGTGGAGGGCGCGGTGAGCATCGGTGCCTTCGTCAAGGACATCAAGAAGGTTTTTATCAAAAGTCTTTTTACCGGCAGTGTGCGCAAGGCGCATCAAGCGGTGGCCAAGCGCGATCCGTGCCTCATCATCTTCACCACCGGCTCCACCGGTTCGCCCAAGCCGGCTCTGCTCTGCCACGAAGGCATCCTTACCCAGAACGTTGGTCTGGCGACGGCCTTTGAAATCCGCAAAGACGATGTCTTTCTCATCAACTTGCCCCCCTCCCACGTGGGCTGCACCACCGAGCAGCTCGCCACCACCATTTTCGGCGGGGGCGTGTCCGTGCTCCTGCATATTTTCGATCCCAAGATGAGCCTGGAGGCCATCGCCGCCCACAAGGTCACCTGCCTGGGGCAGATCCCCGCCCTCTTCAACATGGAGTGGCGCCTTCCAGACTACGAGCGCTACGACCTGTCCAGCCTGCGCTTTGCCATCTACGGCGGCCAGGCGGTCTCGCGCGAGTTCCTCGTCAAGATGAAGCAGATGGCGCCCCAGATCGGCACCGGCCTCGGGCTGACGGAAACCTCGGGTTTCTGCACTTATACGGATATCGATGCCGGGGTGGACGAGATCGCCCGGAGCATCGGTTACGACATGCCCCTGTGTCCCCTGACCATCAGGGAACCGATGAACGCCGACGGCAGCGCGGGCAAGGAGAAGCCCAGGGGGGAAGTGGGGGAGATCTGTTTTTCAGGCCCCCAGATTTTCATCGGCTACCTGAACGATGAGGAAAACACCGCCAAGACCATTTCCACCGACGGGATTTGCTACACCGGTGACCTGGGCTACTACGACGACGAGGGGCTCCATTTCGCCGGGCGCTCCAAGTTGGTGATCAAGCCCAAGGGCTACCAGGTTTTCCCGGACGACGTGGAGCACCACATCGCGGAGAAGCTCAAGGGCAAGATCAACCAGATCGCCGTGGTGGGCGCCCCCCACGAGGTCTACTCCGAGGGGATCATCGCCTTCGTGGAGCCTATCGAGGGGCAGACGTTGACCGCCGAGGAGGTGATGGCGGCCTGCCAGGACATTTCGGCCTATTCGCGCCCAAGCCATGTGGAGATCCTCCCTGCCGGGCAGTTTCCCCTCAACCGGGTGGCCAAGACCGACTACATGTCACTTAAGACCGCGGCCCAGCAGGTCATCGAGCGGCTGCGGGCCGAAGGCCGCTGGGACGCGTCCTGAAGGGTACAGGCGCGCTTGGCCGAGCAAACCTCTTGACCCAAGGGCCGGGCCGGCCTAGCAGAGCCGCGATGGAATCCGTCCCGCAAAATCCTGAAGCGCCCGCTGCGAGGCGCCTGCCGCCGCTGCGCAGCGCCTGGTGGGTCTGGGCCATGGCGGCACCGCTTTACCTGGTGGGCTTCTTTCACCGGGTGGCCCCGGCGGTGATGACCGCCGAGCTGATGCGGACCTTTTCCATCGGTGCCGCGGCCCTGGGGAACCTGTCGGCCTTCTATTTTTACAGCTACGTGTTGATGCAGATCCCCACCGGGATCCTCGCCGATCGCTGGGGGCCGCGCCGGCTGCTCACCGCCGGGGCTCTGGTGGCGGGGGCGGGAGGGATGTTTTTTGCCTTGGCCCCGTCGCTGGGCTGGGCCTGCCTGGGGCGTTTTCTCATCGGCGCCTCGGTGGCTGTGGCCTGGATCGGTCTGCTCAAGGTGGCCTCCGAGTGGTTTCCGCCCCGGCTGTTCGCCATGGTGACCGGTGTGGGTTTGCTTAGCGGCATTGTCGGAGCCGTGGGCGCGGGGCCGCCGCTGCGCCTGCTGATGGATCATGCCCACTGGCGCACCGTGATGCTGGCGGTGGCCGGCGCCACTCTGGCCGTCGCCGCGGGCGTCTGGGTCGTGGTGCGGGACATCCCATCGCAAAAGGGGTTCGCCGATTATCCCCACACCGGCAAGGGCAAGGCCCAGCGGCCGATCTTCGCCGGGCTGGTCGAAGTGCTGCGCTTTCGCAATACCTGGCTGCTTTTTGTCATCCCGGGCGGCTTTGTCGGTGCCATTCTCACCTTCTCCGGGCTCTGGGGCGTGCCGTTTCTCACCACCCAGTACGGCATGTCCACGGCCCGGGCCTCGACGCTGACCTCGATCCAGTTAACGGCCTGGGCCCTGGCGAGCCCCCTGTTCGGCTGGTTTTCCGACCGCCTGGGACGGCGCAAGCCGCTTTACCTGGCTGGCGGTCTCACCGCCCTGGGCGCCTGGTGCGCCCTGATCTATCTGCCCGGGCTGCCGCCGCCGGTGGTGGTGGGGCTGCTGGTGACAACCGGCTGCGCCTCCGGGGCCATGATCGTCAGCTTCGCCTTCGCCAAGGAGTCGGTGCCTGCCGACTTGGCCGGCACGGTTTCCGGCTTGGTCAACATGGGGGTGATGCTCGGCCCCATGGTCCTGCAGCCGCTGGTGGGCTGGGTGCTGGATGCCTGCTGGGCCGGCTCCCTGGTGGCCGGGGTGCGCCGCTACGATGCCGCCGCCTACCGGGTCGCTTTTTCCCTGATGCTAGCCTGGCTGGCTTTTTCGCTTCTCTTGCTCGTGTTTACCCGAGAAACCGGCTGTCGCCATTACACCGAGCAGTCCTGAGCCACGATGTGCGCCCTTGCGCGACAGGGCATCGCCCGGTAAACGAATATCGTTCGTTCTCTCTTGAGTCTTCAAGTCAATGAATTGTAGATTTCGGTATCGTGTCCTTCCTTTCGGCGTCTTCACCCTCAACCCAGGAGGTGATCCATGGGGTTCGAGCGCATCTGGCACAAGCGCTACCCGGCCGGCGTCCCGGCCCAGCTCGATTACATCGACCTGACCATGCCCGAGTTTTTGACCCGCAGCGCCCAGCGCTTTCCCGCACAGCCGGCTCTGGACTATTTTGGCAAGAAAATCAGCTATGCCGAGCTCGACCGGATCGTCAACCGCTTCGCCCGGGCCTTGATGGCTCTCGGCGTTGAAAAGGGGGACACGGTGGCCATGCTGCTGCCCAATATCCCCCAGATCGTCATCGCCGACTACGCCGCCTGGCGCATCGGGGCGGTGACGGCGATGAACAACCCCCTGTACACCGAGCGGGAACTGGCCTATCAGCTCGATCTTTCCGATGCGAAAGTGCTGGTGACCATGGACCTGCTGCATTCCCGGGCCATGAACCTGATGAAGACCACCCCCCTGGAAAAAGTGGTGGTCTGTCATGTCAACGACTACCTCCCGTTTCCAAAAAAGCAGCTCTTTCCACGGGTCAAAAAGGAGATGTACCGCAAAATTCCCCGGCAGCCCGACACCTACGAATTTCTGGACATAGTCCAGGGCCACGACGGGGCGCCGCTGGAAAACCAGGCCGAGTTGGACGCCGTGGGGGTACACCTGTACACCGGCGGCACTACCGGGACCAGCAAGGGGGCCATGATTACCCACCGCAACATGAGCTACAACACCCAGCAGCTGCGGTCTTGGCTGGTCGACATCAAGGACGGCGAGGAGCGGGAGCTGGCCGTTTTTCCCTTTTTCCACGCCGCCGGCTTTACCGGAGTGCAGAACATGTGTGTCCTGAGCGGCTGGACCGACGTGCTGGTGCCGCGGCCCGAGCCGGCCACGATCGTCGAGGTGCTCAAGAAATCCAGGCCGACCCTGGTACCCGGGGTGCCGACGATCTACGTGGGCCTGTTGGCCGACGAGCGCTTCACCCGGATGGACCTGAGCTTCATCAAGGGGTTCCTTGCCGGGGCAGCGCCGCTGCCCCTGGAGATCATCCAGCGCCTGGAAAAGCTGACCGACGGCACCATGGTCAACGTCTACGGCCTGACCGAAATGACCCCCATGGCTACCGCCAGTCCGTGGAAGGGGCTCAGCAAGCCGGGAACGGTGGGCCTGCCTCTGCCGGACACGGACATGAAAATCGTGGACCTGGAAGAGGGGACGCGGCCTCTCGGGCCCGGCGAGGCGGGGGAGGTCTGTTTCAAGGGACCTCAGATCATGGCCGGCTACTACAAGCGGCCGGAAGAAACGGCCAACACCATCCGGGACGGCTGGCTGTACACCGGCGACATCGGTGTCATGGACGAGGACGGGTTCCTGACCATCGTGGACCGCAAAAAGGACATGATCGTCGCCAGCGGCTACAATGTCTATCCCAACGAGATCGATGACATCCTCTTCAGCCACCCCAAGATCCTGGAAGCCTGCACCGTCGGCGTGCCCGATCCCTACCGGGGGGAGACCGTGCGGGCCTACGTGGTGGTCAAGCCGGGGGAAGCCCTAACCGCCGAGGAGGTGGTGGCTTTCTGCAAGGAGAAGATGGCCGCCTACAAAGTGCCTCGGCAGGTCGAGTTCATCGACGCCCTGCCCAAGAGCGCCGTGGGCAAAATCCTGCGCAAGGAGCTGCGGCGTCTGGGAGCGGAACCCGAAAGTTGACTCAACGTTTCGTCCACGATCGTCCCGTCGGGCTGCGGATTTCATTGCGAGAAAACTGAACCCAAGAATGCGTGGAACTGAGCAGGAATTGAAGGAATTTTTCAAAAACGATCGATTCGCCGCCAGTGTCGGGATTGAGCTGCTGGAAATGGCCAAGGGCCGGGCACGGGCCAAAATGGACATCCGCAAGGACCATTTCAACGCGGTGAACATCGTCCACGGGGCCGCCATTTTCACCCTGGCGGACCTGGTGTTCGCCGTGGCCGCCAACACCCACGGCAACATGGCGGTGGCCGTCAACGCCCACATTTCCTATCTGAAGGCGGCCGGGGAGGGAACCCGGACCCTTTTCGCCGAGGCCACGGAAGTCGCCCTGAATTTTAAGCTGGCGTCCTACACCGTCCAGGTCACCGACGACCGGGATGACCTCATCGCTATTTTCCAGGGAATGGTTTACCGGAAAAGGGACAAATTGATGCCTACTCAGCTCCCTCCAACACCCGGATGATCTGAAACAGGGTACGGTTGACCGGGGTGGGGACGCCGTAACGTTGGCCCAAGGCCACCACGGTACCACCGAAGATTTCCACTTCGGTCTTGCGGCCGGCCTCGACATCCTGGAGCATGGAGGTCTTGCCGCCGGGGGAAAGGGTTTTGAGAACCCGGCGCCAGTCGGCAATGTCCGCCTCGCCCAGGTTCACGCCGGCCGGGCCGGCCAAAGCGATGACCTCGTGCATCAGGGCCTCCATCAGGTCCCGGGCCTCGGCGCAGGTCTGAAAGGTGCCGTAGGGCGCGCGCATGACCGCCGAAGCCTGGTTCATCCCCACGTTGATCATGAACTTCCACCAGAGCATGCGGATCATGTCCGGCGGGGTTTCCCAGACGATGCCAGCCCGGCTGAAGGCCTCCTGCACCCGGCGCACCCGGTCGCTGACCACGGTGTTGTCCGCCTCGCCGAAGATGTGCCGTCCGGGGTTGGAATAGGTGAGCCGGTTGCCCTCGCGCACCGCGTCGATGCCCACCGAAATGGTATAGAGAACCTTGTCCTTGCCCACAGCCTCCCCGATGATGGCCTCGCTTTCAAGGCCGTTCATCACCGATAGAATCACCGTGTCTGGCCCCACGAACGCTTTGAGATCCGCCGCGGCAGTGATCAGATGGTGATGCTTGAGGGCCACGATGATCAGGTCGGCCGGCGCCGGCCTGTCTTGCGGCGAGACCACCGGGATGAAAACAGGCGTGTCATTGACGACGAGACCGTTTCGCTCCAGGCGTTCACGGCGCTCACCGCAGGCGATGAGGCAGGTGGTGAAGCTTTGGTTGGCCGCGAAACAGTCGGCAAAATAGGCTCCCATGGCCCCGGCGCCCAGGATGGCGACATCATGGATGGGTTTCATGCCCAACCCCCTTGCATCGAAATCGAATTCCACCATTGTGGATCGTTTGATGAGGGCCTGATTTTTTTTAGCCAAGGATTAATTGTATGCCATCCGGTGCTGGAAAGGAAGGGCTGGGCACTTGATGAGGGGCTGGGAGTGGATTGTCGAACCTAAAGGGGGCGGTTCACGCCCCCCTGGCGTGGACCGCCCCCTTTATCTAAAATTGGTGGCCGAACGGGATCAGACCGCGTCCTTGAGCTTTTTGCCGGGAACGAACTTGACCACGTTGTGGGCCTTGATGGTGATCTTCTCCCCGGTCTGAGGATTGCGACCCTTGCGGGCCTTGCGGCGCACTTTCTGGAAGGTGCCGAAGCCTACCAGCGTGACTTTGCCGTCCTTCTTTTTCAGTGCCGAAGTCACTCCGCCGACGAAAGCGTCCAACGCCGCCGCCGCCGCCGCCTTGGAAAGGCCGGCGTCTTTTGCCATCAACTCCACCAGTTCCGCCTTGGTCATCTCTTCCTCCTCCTTTTTGGTGTTACGTGGGGGACACCTCGGTCGCTTGGCAAGCTTACAACACAAAAATGCATGAATTTCAACAAGAATTTGACTTGGGCGGTTGCGGAGGCCTTTATCGATGCAGTTTTATCGCTTTCAAGGCCGGCAAGACACCGAGGAGCAAAGGTTGCGGCGAGGCGGCGAGGCGCATTTTTGACCGATATCAGCGCCCGCCATCCGAGTTCGCGACAGGGGGTTCCGAAGGGCCGAACGCCAAACGCAGACAGCCCGAAAGACCACGTAACACCCGGAAAACGCTCGACAAGCAAACCTCCATGGATTACAACCCATCGAAGGCTGTGACCCTAAGGCAACCCCGAGCGTTCATGGAATCACCCGCTGCTCAACGCACAAGACTGACTGCCGGCGCGCTGGCTCTGGCGGTGGCCGTTGCCCTGATGGCCGTCAAGTTCCAGGCCTGGCGCCTCACCGGATCATCGGCCATTTTATCCGACGCCCTCGAATCAATCATCAACGTCGTCGCCGGCGGCTTTGCCCTGACGAGTGTCTGGATCGCCGCACGCCCGCCGGACGAGGACCATCCCTTTGGGCACGGCAAGATCGAGTACTTTTCCGCCGGCTTCGAAGGCGCCCTCATCGTCCTGGCCGCCATGGGCATCTTCTACGCCGGCGGTCGGCGCATCCTCCATCCGCAGTCGATGCCCCATCTGGATACCGGCCTGTGGCTGGTATGCGCAGCGGCCCTGGTCAACGGCGTGACGGGCTTTTTACTCATGCGCATCGGCCGGCGGACCCGATCATTGACCCTCGTGGCCGACGGGCGTCACCTGCTCACCGATGTCTATACTTCGGTCGGTGTGGTGGCCGGCCTGGTGGCCGTGAAGCTCACCGGGCGTTTTTGGCTCGACGGGCTGGCGGCCTGCCTGGTGGGCCTGCAAATCCTGGCCACCGGCGGCCGGCTGGTGCGCGAGGCGGTCTTCGGCCTGATGGACCGCACCGATCCGGCCCTCATCGACCGTCTGGCCGAGCATCTCAACGCCCACCGCCGTCCCTACTGGATCGGAGTTCACGAGCTGCGCTGCCGCCAAGCCGGTCGAATGACCTATCTGAGCCTGCATTTCGTCCTGCCGCGGGACTTGATCCTCGAGGCGGCCCACGATGAAGCCAAGCGGCTGGAGGATCTGTTGATGGCCTTTTTCGACAACGCGGCCAGCGTGGTGATTCACATGGATCCCTGCAGGGAGGTCAACTGCGTTGACTGCCGGTGCGATCCTTGCGAACATCGCAGCACCCCGGGTCGGGCGCCGGCGCCATGGACCCGTGCCCTTTTGACCGGCACGGAGGCCTCCCGCCGCAATCCCTGGCCGGCGGATGCTGCAGAAAGCGACAGATGACCCGTTCCAAGAAATTCTACGCCGTAGTGCGGGGCCGTCGGCCCGGAATTTACACTCAGTGGTTCGGCCCGGACGGTGCCCAGGTCCAGGTAGCCGGTTTTCCAAACGCACGCTACAAGGGGTTTCCCTCCCGCTGCGAAGCCGAAGCGTTCATGAAAAACGGCGGCGTTGTCCCGGCCTCCGCTCAGCGGAAGGGCAAAACAGCAGCGCCGCAAGATCCACCCGCCCCGGCGAACGGGCCGCGCGTCGAGGTCTACACCGACGGCGGGGCCCTGGGAAACCCCGGGCCCGGCGGCTGGGCGGCGGTGATTCTGGACGCCGATCCGCCCACCGAAATTTCGGGCGGCTTCCGTCTTACCACCAACAACCGCATGGAACTGACCGCGGCCATCATGGCCCTGCGCCATTTCAAAACCCCGACGGCGGTGCGGCTGCACACCGACTCACGCTACCTGGTCGACGGCATCAGCAAGGGCTGGGCGCGTCGCTGGCGGGACCGGGGCTGGATGCGAAACAGCCGGGAACCGGCCCTCAACGCGGATCTGTGGGCCGCGCTGCTGGATCTTTGCCGGGTTCACGACGTGCACTTCGTCTGGGTGCCGGGGCATGCCGGGGTCGCCTACAACGAGCGCTGCGACCAGTTGGTGCGGGAGATGTCGGCTCGAGCCGAACTGCCCCCGGACAAGGGCTACGAGGAAACGCCGGCGAAGTGATGTCCTGATACCGCTATCCAGGAGGCTTCTTTTTCATGCGTATTGAAGAGCTGGAACCGCGCCCGCTCTGGCGGCATTTTGCCCGTGTTTGCGCCATCCCCCATGCTTCTGGCGACGAGGCCGCCCTCAGGGAGATGATCGTCGCCTTGGCGGAGCAATGCGGGTTGCCCCACCACAGCGACGAGGCCGGCAACTTGCTGGTGCAAAAGCCGGCCACCGCCGGGCCGGCGGACCGGCCGGCCACCCTCGTCCAGGCCCACCTGGATATGGTGTGCGAGCGGCACGCCGCAAGCCGTCATGACTTTGCCGGCGATCCGATTCGCCCGTGCATCAGAGATGGTTGGGTGGTCGCCGAGGGGACGACCCTGGGCGCTGACAACGGCATCGGGGTGGCCGCCATGATGGCTTTGATGACCGAGAAGGGCCTGTGCCACGGGCCGCTGGGGCTGCTTTACACCGTGGCGGAGGAAACCGGGATGCACGGTGCCCGAAGACTGCCTTCGGACTGGTTGGAGGGGCGCTGCCTGATCAACCTGGATGCGGAACGTGACGACACCTTGATCGCGGGCTGCGCCGGCAGTCGCTGCACCGGTTTGAGTCTGCCAGTGGCAGTGCGACCCGTTGATGCCGACCGGGAAGCGGCCAGGGTGGTGATTTCCGGGTTGACGGGCGGACACTCCGGCATGGACATCCACCGCGGGCGGGCCAACCCCCTGAAGTTGATGGTCCGTCTGCTGCGGGCCGTGGGCCGCGGCATCGATGTCGATGTGGTCGAGCTCCACGGCGGGCAGTCCTTTAATGCCCTGGCCCGCCGGAGCGAGGCCGTTATCGGCTTTCCGGCAGGCTCCCGGCACGCCCTCCAGGAGGCGGTACGGGGGATGGAGAAAGTTTTTCGAGATGAATTGCAAAAGGCGGATTCGGGGCTTTGCCTCGAGATCCAGGCCTTGGAACGTCAACCCGACTTCAAGGCGCTGACACCCAACGCAAGGGATCGCTGCCTGGACCTGCTGGCGGCCCTGCCCCACGGGGTGCTGGCCATGGAACCCGGCGCCGATCAACTGGTACGTACCTCCACCAATCTGGCCTGCGTTCGAACCCAGGAGGCTGTGGTTCAAATCGGCACCAAGCAGCGCAGCCTCCTGGATTCCGAGCTGGCCGCGACGGTAGAGACGGTGGCCGCCGCCGGCCGCCTGGCCGGGGCGACCCTTTCCCCGGGGGATGCTTATCCGGCCTGGCGGACCGACCCCCGGTCGCGCTTTCTGAATCACTGTGTTCGGACTTACGAAACGCTCTTCCAGAGCATTCCCCGGGTGGGCGCCATGCACGCCGGGCTGGAGTGCGGACTGTTTGCCGCAGCTCGCCCCGGACTGGAAATCGTGGCCATCGGTCCCGAGATCCGTGACCCCCATTCGCCCCGGGAGCGCGTCGCCATTGCTTCGGTAAAAAAATTCTGGCGCTTCTTGACCACCCTGCTGAGCACCCTTTGAAAGCACGATCTGGCTGGTGTCAGTCGAGAAACAGGGTCTCACCGGGCGCCAGGTGCACGAGGCGGTCGGATAGGCCGGCCTTGGCCATTTCCTTCGCCAATTCTACCGGGGGCAGGTAGACCGGCTCGTCGCCGAGGCGGAAGGCGCCCCAGTGCACCGCCAGCAAGCGCTTGGCGCCCAGATCCTTGAAGGCTTGCACTGCCTGGGCCGGGTCCATGTGGCTGCGGGCCATGAACCAACGCGGGGCGTAGGCGCCCAGGTTGACGATGGCCAGGTCAATGTCCGCTTCACGGCCGATATCGGCGAAACCGTCAAAATACCCCGTGTCCCCGCTGACGTAAATGGTGCGTCCGCCGGCGGAGCGCAGGAGATAGCCGCCCCACAGGGCCGTGTTGGGGCCGGTGAAGGGGTTGCGCATGGTCCAGTGGTGAGCCGGAACCAGGGTCACCCGCCAGCCCCCCACAGTCGTATCGTCGAACCAATCTAGGGCGGTCCGCTTTTTCAAACCGATTTCGTCGAAGACAGCGTCGTATCCAGGCGGCGCGATCACCGCCTGCTGCGGCCCAAGCACCCGGAGGCTGGGCTTGTCCAGGTGGTCGTAGTGGCCGTGGGTGATCAGGACAGCGTCGGGGCGAGGCATGGCCGCCACAGCGAAGGCGATGGGCGAAAAATCGTGGATAAAGGGTAACAGCCCGAAAAAAATCGGGTCCACCAGGAAGCTGGCGGCCCGATCCCGGATCAGGATGCTGGCGTGGTTGATGAAAGTCACCGACAGGCCGTCGCGGTGCATCACCGCCGGCCAGTCGGTGACCACCGGGCGTTCGATCTCGTTGGGGTACAGGTGCTTGTAGTTGTTCTTGGAAAACAGTTTCCAGCGCAGCAGGGCCAAGGGCCGGCGGTAGCCGTCGGGACAAAAGGGATTGGTGAAACGGCCGCTATCATGGTGGAGTTTTCTGTGCGCGACGTCGCGCAGGCTCAGTCCATCGGGGAGGCGGCCACAGGCGCCCGGGGCCGGCGCCGCCACCGCCGGTGGCGCGCCGAACCCGGCCAGCAGAGCCCCTTGCGCCGCAGCGGCCATGCCGCGTAGGAATCGTCTCCGGCTCATCGGTTCTTCGAAAGTATCCTCCTTGCGGATTGTCGGACACGGATCTGCACAGATGGACAATAATACGCCGGATTGGACCTTTGTAAAGGTTCTAGGGCGCCGACCAAGGGGCCCTTTAAGGCTTGTCAAGGCGCTGTGGCTTGTTTATCATCGTCTCCCGAAGCTGAAGAGCTCTTGCGCCGACGCCGCATCCGGGGCCGGGTCGGCAGGCGGATGGAAGGCGGGTTGACCACATGATTTCAGCAGCGCCGGCAAGCCTTTCGGAGGAGGAAGCCCTGCGCGAGAACGAACGCCGTTTTCGGGCCCTGGTGGAAGGCTCCCTCACCGGCATTTCCATCGTCCAGGACGGCCAAGTCGTTTATCAAAATCCTGAAATGGAACGCCTTCTCGGTCCCCTGCCGCGGTCGAGCAAGCTGGCCGATTTCACCAGCATCCATCCGGACGACGTGGCCAAGGTCGAAGCCTTTTACCACCAGTGCATGACGGGGGAGGCCAACCGCAGCGAAATCGACTTCCGCTTCTTTTCCTCCAACGACACCCCGCCGGGCGACGGGTTCAAGCGGGTCAACTGTCGCACCAGTCTCATCCGCTACCAGGGCCGCGGCGCCCTGCTGGTCAACATGATGGATATCACCCGGATGCGCCAGATGGAGCCTCTGCTGCAGATCCAGGATAAGATGGCCAGCCTGGGACGGGTGGCCGCCGGGATCGCCCACGGCACCGACACCCTGCCCGCCGAGGCCCAAGCCGCCGGCGTGGATGGCTACCTCGTTAAGCCTGTGGACATGAAGGCCATCGAATCGGAGCTCCGGCGTCTCGTCAGTCATCGTTCGGGCAACCTTAGACCCGAAAAATCCAAAGAAAGGGGGAATGCCGACCACACTCGTTGATACCGCCACCCGCTTTCGGCGACGCCTCGAGCGCGGTCGGAAGCAGAGCGAACCGAAAGGAAAGGAGAGGGATTCATGGATGCACTGCTGATCATGATCGTGGCCTTTGTCGGCTATATCGCCATGTACAAGCTTTACGGCCAGTACCTCGGCAAGAAGATTTTCGCCCTGTCGCCCACCGCCAAGACGCCGTCCCGGGAATTCGAGGACGGGGTCGACTACGTGCCGACCAGAAAAGAAATTATTTTCGGCCACCACTTTACTTCCATTGCCGGTACCGGCCCCATCGTGGGGCCGGCCATCGCCGTGATCTGGGGCTGGTTGCCGGCCATGATCTGGGTCTTTGTCGGCAGCGTGGTCATGGGGGCGGTCCACGACTTCGGCGCTCTGGTGATCAGCCTGCGCAACCAGGGCAGGTCAATCTCCGACTACACCGCCAAGTACATCAACAGCCGCACCCGCTTCATGTTCTTTTTGATCGTTTTTCTCGAACTGTGGATCGTCATCGCCATCTTCGGCCTGGTGATTGCCGTGATCTTCGCCATGTATCCCCAGTCGGTGCTGGCCGTCTGGATCGAAGTGCCTATCGCCATCGCCCTGGGCTACCTGGTCTACAAGAAAGGCGGCAACGTCACCTCTTTGTCCATCTGGGCCATCCTGCTGATGTACCTGTTCGTCTTCCTCGGTCCCTACCTGCCCATCAAGATGCCCACCGTGGCCGGCATTCCCGCCACCGGGGTATGGACGATCATATTGTTGACCTACGGCTTCATCGCCTCGGTGCTGCCGGTGACCACCCTGCTGCAGCCCCGGGACTTCATCAACTCCCACCAGTTGGTGATCGCCATGGCCCTGCTGGTGCTGGGCGTTCTCGTGGCTTCCTTTACCGGACGATTGGAAATCGTGGCGCCGACGGTGCAGGCCACTCCGGCCGAGGCGCCGAGCATGTGGCCGTTTCTCTTTATCACCATCGCCTGCGGGGCCATTTCGGGGTTTCACTCCCTGGTCTCCTCGGGCACCTCGGGCAAACAGGTGCGCAATGAGGAAGATGCCCTGTTCGTCGGCTACGGGTCGATGTTGATGGAAGGTGCCCTGGCCACCCTGGTAATCATCGCCGTGGCCGCCGGCATCGGCATGGGCTACACCACCAAGGCCGGTGAAACGCTCACCGGCGTGGCCGCCTGGACGACCCATTACGCCTCATGGGCCGCCGCCGCCGGTCTCGGGTCCAAGGTCTCCGCCTTCGTGGACGGCTCGGCCAACATGATCATGACCCTGGGCATTCCCAAACAGTTCACCCTGGCCATCATGGCCGTTTTCGTCGCCTCTTTCGCCGGCACGACCCTCGACTCGGCCACCCGGATTCAGCGCTATGTGCTGAGCGAGTTGTTCACCACCTTGAAGCTCGATTTTCTCACCGGCAAGTACATTGCCACCTTCATCGCCGTTGGATCTGCCATGATCCTGGCCTTTGCCACTGGCGCCAGCGGCAAGGGGGCGCTGAAGCTCTGGCCCATGTTCGGCGCGGTCAACCAAACCCTGGCGGCCTTGGCGCTGATCGTCATCACCGTCTATCTCAAGACCCGGGGCGGGATGAAGTGGATGGTGGCCGGCCTTCCGGCGGTTTTCATGGCCGTGATGACCCTCTGGGCAGCGGTGCTCAACCAGCTCTCCTTCGGCAGGGCACACAACATGCTGCTTCAGTCGATCAACTTCATCATCATCATTCTGGCCGCCTGGATCGTGGTGGAAGGCTTGATCAAATTCTTCCAGACCGATGCCACCAGTTCGGCTGACGCCCAGACGGTAACCACCTGATCGATCCGTCAACGGCGTTTACAACGCAGGCGGGATTCGCTCGACCGCCGGCCAGCCCTCCCTCTGCGGCCGGCGAATCCTACCACAGCCCTTCGGTGGGCGTCGATGTGAACCATCGGCGTCCGCCGGGGGCCACCGCAGAAGTTGCCGGACGAGCGCTGCCGCCGGCCGCTGGCGTGGCCGGATGGTCTTTCCGCTGCCTCGTTCTGATGAACATGGATTGCCCGGATCGAGCCCGGGGCGGGCCTGATCGTGGTCAGGAATGAGGGAAAGAGGCCGGACCCATCCATGGTCCATGACCGCGTGCTGAAGGTTTCCGGAAATTTTTCAGGGAATTAAACGTATTCACAGGCGGAAGCGTGAAAACTGAAGCGGCTAAGAGAAAAACACTTTCCTTGATGGCGACTGATCTCAAGCAAGCCTACTATCGCCGGCTGCTGCCGGCGCTGGCGGCCGTGGCCGCGGCGGCCGCTGTCCGAGGCTTCAGCCAGGCGGATAGTTTAACGCCGGCGGCGGCCAGGATAACGGGCGTTGTCCTTTTTACCGGCGCCGTCCTCGCTGCTGTCGGCCTGCCCATCTGGATCCGGACGGCTTTTGCCAACCGGGTGCGGATGCAGCGCAGCGTCGAAGAAACAGATTTTGCGGGGTTTCAGCGCCGTCTGATCACCGCGGCCTTGGTGGCCCCCTACCTGGCGGCGGCCGCCATCGCCCTGCCGCTGGATGCCTTTTACCAGGGAGGAGCGGTATTGGCCGCGCTCTACGGCGCCTACTATCATTATCCTTCTCAGCGGCGCATCGCTTTCGACCGGCGCCTGTTTCGGGTCAGGGGCCCCAAGGCATGCTGAGCCGTCTTTTGAAACGGCTACGCGGCGTTTACCGGGTCACCGACGCCGTGTTTCGGGACAAGGCCTGCGACACCCTCGAGCACGAACTGGAAGAGCTGGAGCATATCTTCGCGCTGCTGGTGCTCGGCAGTTTCGTGGGGATCCCGTCGCCGCCGATCCAGATCACCATGGAGATGATGCCGGTGATGGAGCGCGAGTTTGCCCTGATGCTGGACAAGGTCACCACGGCCCACGACCCGCTGGGAGAACTGTTTTCGGTGTTTTCCATCGACTGATCGGAGATGTCCATGGCGCCGCAACTGCATTTTTTTGTCGGCAAGGGGGGGGTGGGAAAATCCACTTCCTCGGCCCTGACGGCCCTGTTTCTGGCCGCTTCGGGCAAAAACACCCTGCTGGTGTCGATGGACCCGGCCCACAACCAGCGCGACCTCTTCGAGACCGAGTTTGCCGAAAAGCCGAGGACGGTCCGCCAGGGGCTGGCGGTCAAGGAGATCGACACCGCTCAATGGATTCGCACCTACCTCAAGCAGACCCGCGAGCACCTGAGCAAATCCTACCTCTACCAGAGCGCCTTCAATCTTCAGGACCACTTCAAGGTGCTCCAGTTCTCGCCGGGGCTCGAAGAGTACGCCCTGCTGCTGGCCTTTGAAAATGTGCTGGCCGGCGCCAAGGACAAGGATGAAATCATTTTCGACATGGCCCCCACGGCCCTGACGCTGCGTTTTTTTTCGCTGCCGGCCATCACCTTGACCTGGTTGGGCGAACTGCTCAAGCTGCGCAACGAGATCTGCCGCAAGAAGGAGATCATCTCCAAGATCCGCATCGGCAGCTGCGAACTGGAAAGCGACCGGGTCAGGAGCAAGCTGGAGACGCTCATCGCCGGCCACACCCGTCTGAGGGACCTGCTGCTGGCCGAGTCGGCCTGGATCCACCTGGTGCTCAACGCCGACCGGTTGTCGTTGGCCGAAGCCCTGCGCATCCGCACCCGCATGGCTGAAATCGGCAAGCCGATTCACCGGGTGGTGGTCAACAAGTGCCCCGGATCACGGGTGCCGCAAGCCATCGCCGAAGCCTTTCCCACCGAAGAAAAGGCCCTTCAGCCGCGCTACGAAGACGGCGGCCTGCAAGGCCTGGCCGCCCTGGAGACCTTCGTCAATCGCCACCGGGACGCGTTCCAGGGATTGGCGACGAGCCTGTAGCCTAAAGCAATCCGTTTCCCCGCGGGAGGACATTTGTTTTTTCCCTGTTCCAGCGCCGTCATTCCACGACTTTTTCCATCATCGCCTTCAACGACGAAACCACCGGCGCCTTGAACCGTTCGGCCAGGCCAGCCTCCAGCATCCCGGGGGTGATGACGATGTTTTGCTGTGCCAGCCAGGCCAGGGAAGCCAGGGCCCAGTCCTGGCGCCGGATGCCGGCCTTCTTGAAGTCCACCGTGACCACGCGGGCCCTGGTGTCTGGCAGGGCGACACCGGCTGCCGCCAGGACAAGGGCCTCCGGCCCGGCGGCGGCCAGCATGGCCCGGCGGCGTTCGACCCCTTCGGCCGCCAGAGCGACGATGATTTTCGGCTGGCTTGTACCGGTGTAGTCGATGGGTTCGGGGGAAATGTTGATGTCGGTCACCGACGGCCCCCTGAGAACGGTGATGTTGTAGTCGTTTTTCTGGGTCACATGCAGGCCGCCGGAGAGGCAGGCCAGGGCGAGCACTTCGCCGGCGGTCACGATCCCCTGGCCGGCGGCCCCCAGGATGGCCGCGGCCTGCCTTTGCCGGGCCGGCGGCGTGAAGCGGGCCTCGATCTTTCTCGGCCGCGAAACCGGCTGAAGGCCTGCGCATTGGCGGCGGTAGGCGCTGCCGTACTCCTCGCGCGCGTTTCCGGCGATTTCCCCGTTGACGGCTCCCGAGGCCCGCACGTTGGCCTCGATCATCTCCGGTGTGAGCTTGTTGCGCTTGGTGTAGCGCCCCGGGCAGATGCCCTGGATTTCCACGATGGCAAAGCCCTTGTAGCGGATGGCTGCCTCCATGACCGCCGGCAGATCGGCCTGGTAGGCGGAGCAGCGGGCCACGAACGGCGCCCCGGCGGCTGCGGCGACCCTGTAGAGATCCAACGGGCGCTCCACGCGGTTGAGAAACCCGGAGGAAAGCACCGCATCCGGCGGCGAAGTGGCCGAGCACTGGCCCCCGGTCATGCCGAAGTTGAAGTTGTTGAGCACCAGCAGCGTCATATCCAAGTTGCGTCGGCAGGCGGCCAGCAGGTGGGCCCCGCCGATGCCCAGGCCCCCGTCGCCCATGGTGGCCACCACGGTCAGATCCGGGCGGCAGAGCTTGAGGCCGGCGGCGTAGGTGAGCACCCTGCCGTGGACGCCGTGGAGGGCGTGGGTGTTGAAGAAGGTGTCGAAGAGACCGGAGCAGCCGATGTCGCTGACCATTGCAATTTGATGGCCGGCCAGCCCCATGGACACCAGGGTCCGGTCGAGTGTTTTGAGGACCCGTTCATGGGCGCATCCCGGGCAGAACACCGGGGGGCGTTCTTTATTGAGCAGGCTGTTTTCACCCATGATAGGCCTCCTTGATCCGCTCCGGGGAAACGAGCATCCCGTTCATGTGGCCCACGTGCACCACGGTCTTGTCGCGCAGGACCCGCTCGACTTCCCGGCTGTACTGGCCGTTGTTCATTTCGCAAACCAGGACCCGGCGCACCGGTTGCGCCAGTTGCCGGATGAGGTTTTCCGGGCTGGGCCAGAGAGTTTTGAGAACCGCCAGCGACACGCGGCGGCCCTCGGCCCGCAGTTCGGCCGCTGCCCTTCTGGCGGCCCGGGCCGTGACCCCGTAGGTGAGCAGCAGGGTGTCGGCGTCCGCCTGGAGATCGGCGCTGTGGTAAGCGTAGGCATCCACGGCGGCGGTGAGCTTGCGCTCGAGGCGCTCGATCTGGGCGGCGATCTCCGTCGGCACGGTGGTGATGTAACCGTTTTCGCCGTGGGTGCTGGAGGTCTGGCGGCTGAGGCGCTCGCCGCCGATGGGCAGAAAATAGGGGACGTCCCGCCCCTCGGCGGGGGCGAAGGGCAGGCAGGTCCGGCCCTCGGGGCAATACAGCCGGTCCACCGGTGCCGGCTTCTCGCAGGCGTCCAGGTCCACGGCTTCCTTGGTGAGCCCGATCTCCTTGTTGGAGGCCAGGAACACGGGGCAGCGGTAGGTTTCGGCCAGGTTGAAGGCCCTGATGGTCAGGGTGTAACAGTCGGCGGCGTCCACCGGGGCGAGCACGATGGCCGGGCAGCCGCCGGTGTTGGACCAGCGCAGAAACTGCACGTCGCCGTCGGCGCCCTTGGTAGCGCTGCCGGTGGAGGGGCCCAGGCGCTGGACGTCCACGATCACCAGGGGAATCTCGGAGCTGATGGCAAAACTGATGTGCTCGCTGTAGAGGCTGATCCCCGGGCCGCTGGTGGCGGTCATGGCCTTGACCCCGGCCATTGAGGCCCCGATGCAGTATCCCATGGAGGCGATCTCGTCCTCTCCCTGGATGACAATCCCCCCTGCCGGCGGTAGCAGCCGCAGCATTGTGTTGAAGACGCTGGTGGCCGGCGTGATGGGGTAGCCGGCGAAAAAACGGCACCCGGCATCCAGGGCCCCCCAGCCGATGGCCTCGTTTCCTTCCAATAAACTCAGACCCATGGCGCTTTGTTCTCCTGTGAAATTTTTCCGGCCAGCACCCAGTGGCCGCCTCCATTTTTTTCAAGAGGCGTTTGCTCGTTGATTCATAACATTTCGAAAACAAGATCTTTCAAACACATGCCGGCGAACCTACCACTTGGTCAGTCCAGCTGCAAGACAATTGAAAGCAGGGTTTCCATCGAATGGGATCCGGCGGAAAAATAGAGGCGAAGCCCGGCATCAAGCAAAGACCCAATTGCGCCGCCTGGGGTAAGGTACACTGACAAACACCTTGAATTTATTGGCTCTTCGCTGTTTCATGTGGGTAAATCAAATTCCAGTTTACCGGCAATGATGTAGATCATGGTGATAAAGTTGGCAGCGGATCGATAACCACGAGCACGTGCTTTAGCCGCCTGAATGAGACTGTTGATCCCTTCGAGTATTCCGTTGTTTATTCGTGAGGTAGCCCACCGCAACACCCCGGCCCAGTGCCGCTTGATCGTATAAGCGGCCTGTTTGACTGTGGGAAACTTGGTAGCTTTCACCATCGAAGCGTCTAAACGAGGCAAGGTCGACATCGACCTGGATTACGGTGATGTCGACGGTATCGTATCGCTGGTCGAAGACATTGCCCAGCGTCGCGGCTTGGGGGGAGTTTTGGCTGAGGGGATTCGGCATGCTGCCAAAGAATGGGGCGCGGAGGACCTGGCGGTGCATGTCAAAGGGATGAGCTTAGCCTATGGGACCAGCGATCGTGGCGCCTGCCATTTGCGTTCAACCTTTTATAAATTTTGTAAGCGTCCGGGCAACCGCTTTTCTCAAGCTCATGAAAATTTGTCGCAGATGGTCTCCGTAGGCCATGAACCATTTCAGCCCAGCGGGCCGTCGCTTCAAATTCGGATGCGGTCGAGAATGAAGAAGGTACCGTAGGCGTTAATCGAAGAGTTTTAGCTGTTCGCCGCTGACCGGCCGGGACATCAGGAATTGGCCGACAGCCTCGGGGGTCAGGTGCCGGCCGGGTTCCAGGATGCCCTGGAGGGCCAGGGTGGCGGCCAGCACGCCGAGGCTGAAACCGAGGGCCACCCCGCGGCGGCGTTCGGCTTCGAGCTTTTCCAGCAGCGTGGCGCCGTCATGGAGCAAGGTTTCGATTTGATCGACGTAGGTGGCCTTTTCCAACGCTTCCTCCACAAAGGCCAGAAACCGAATGCCGTTGCGGTCGCAATAACTGCGAAGCTCGTCGAGCAGGTCGGCGGAGACGCGGATGGCCCGTTCCTGGGCGCCGGGATCGGGATGGTTCTCGTTGGCGGGTTTTAATGGCATGGGATCACCGTGATCCGTCTCGGATGACCTGCGCTTGCAGGCGTCTGAAATTGTCGCCCAGCACTGCCGCGGTGGTTTCGGGCGTCAGCCCTAATCGTTGCACTTTGGCCAGCTCGGCCGCCGGGTGGCCGAAAGGAAAGTCGGAGCCGAACAACAGCCGCTCGTGCCCGTAGCGGCGAAGGTAGGCAAGGATGTCGCCGGCGGAGGCCAGGGCGGTGTCGGCCCAGACCTGCTCCAGGTCCCATAAGCCTTCGTTGGCGATGCGGCCGAAGCCGCCGTTGAGCATTCCCAGGTGGGGGATGATGACGGTGATCCCTTCGGCCAGCTCCCGGATGAAGCGTACCGTGTGGGAAAACTCCTCCTCCAACACCACCGGCAGACGGCGGCGTCGGATCTCGGTCAGGGCGGCCCGGCACGCGGGGGTGTCGTAGTGGTACGGCGGCTCGTCGCTGTGCCGGTGCCACTTGATGCCGCAATGGGCGGGTTGGAGCTGGTCCACCGCGAAGTCGTTCCAGATGAAAAAGTATGGATGGACGGCAAATCCCGGCGAATCCAGGGACAGCAGGTAGGCGTTGCTTTCCCGGCGCCGGCGCTGCCAGTCCGGGGTGTCGACGAATTCGGGATCGTAGCGGTCGTAGATCTCCTGGACCGGAGAAAACAGGGCGGCACCCCGGATGGGAGTGCCGGCCAGATGGGTCCGGTAGTCGTCCCACGACTGGGCCGTGCCGCGGTCGATGATCCCGCAGTGGGCGTGGGCGTCGATGACGATGGCTGTCCGGTTCGGCAAAGCGGCCTCCAGTGACGTATTATTTTTTCAGTTTCCGGATTTCTTTTCAAGGGGCGGCGGTTGATTTGCCCCGCGGTTCCATGGTAGCCAACACGCGATTTAGACAAGGCAAAAAATTGACCTGAACCCTTACCGCGCCCTCGGCGCAGAGCCGCTCCCATGGCCTCGACCGCCCGCACCGTTGAATTTTCCAGGGATGCCACCAACGTCTTTTTTCACATCCTCACCCGCTGCAACCTGAAATGCCGGCATTGTTACATCAACCCGCTCCAGCACGGCGCCGCTGATCTGCCCCTGGCCACCATCGAAGCCTGGCTGGCCTTGTTTGCCGAGCGCACCTCGAAGGCCAACGTGATCTTTTTGGGCGGTGAGCCGACCCTGCACCCGGATCTGGCCGGGGCGATCCGCGCCGCCCGGCGCCTGGGATATGCGTCGGTGACCGTGGATACCAACGGCTACCTCTTCCACGACATCCTGAATCAGGTCACGCCCAAAGAAGTCGATTTTTTCAGCTTCAGCCTCGACGGTCCGGAGCCGGCGGTCAACGATCCCATCCGCGGCAAGGGGAGCTTCGCCCACTGCACCGCCGGAATCCGGGCCGCCCGCCGGCGGGGGTTTAGGGCCAGCCTGATCTACACCGTGAGCAGCGACAATATCGAGGCCCTGGGGCGTATGCCGCCGTTGCTGGCCGAGCTGGGCGTAGAACGGTTTTTCATCCAGGTGATCGGCATCCGGGGCAAGTCGGCCGAGCGGGCCGGCAACCAGGAACGGCTCCAGGTTTCCAGGGCCGATTGGCTTGCCGCCGTGGCCCCGGTGGCCCGGGCGGTGGCCGCGCAGGGGATCACCGTCACCTGGCCCAAGGTGTATCTCAATATAGAAGAACCCTTCGAATGCGCCGGCCGGGTGGCAGAAAACTTCTTCATCTTTCCCAACGGCCGGGTCTACCGCTGTCCGCTGTGCGAGGACTTCCCGCTGCACGCCTTCACCATCGAAGAAAATCGGCTTACGCCCACCGGCCGGATCAACGAGACAGACCTGTTCAGCCTGGATATCCCCGAAGGCTGCGTGATGAACCGGCTGGTCCAGCCGGCCAACATCGAATACGACGCCGATGGCAAACCGCTGCACCGCATCGCCTGCTGCCTGCTCAAGGAAGAAATTTCACCCCATTAGAACTTGGTGGGCCAGTTGGCCAAGCGGTGCTCGCCGATGCCGCCGCTGCGGCTGTCGCGGATAATCGACAGCACCCGGATCAGATAGTCGCGTGTCTCGCGCGGATCGATGATGTCCTGGATGAAATACCCTTCGGCGGCCGGGTAGGGTGAGGAGTCGGCCACCATCAGGGCCATCATGTCCTGGCGCTCCTTCTCGGAGAGGTTGCCGAAGACCACGTCGGCGGCGATGGTCGGTTCCATGAAGCCGAGTTCCGCCGTAGGCCAGGCCACGAAGTAGTCCGGGCCGGCCCCGGGGCCGCACATGTTCACCGCCGCTTGGCCGTAGGACTTGCGGATCACGATGGCGATCTTGGGCACCGTCACCTGGCACAAGGCCTGGAGGTTGTTGACCACCTTGGCGCCTACCCGCTTTTTTTCCGCCTCCAGGCCCACCATGTGGCCCGGGGTGTCGTGCAGGAAGATGATGGGGATGTTGAACGAATCGCAGAGACACAGGAAGCTGGTGTGCTTCTCCAGGCCGTCGGTGTCCATGGCCCCGACGTTGTGGATCGGATTGTTGGCGACGAACCCCACCACCTCGCCGTCGATGCGGGCCAGGCAGGTGATGAGCATCTTGCCGAAGTTGGGCTTGAGTTCGAAGATCTCGCCGCCGTCGACCATGCAGGCGATAATCCGATGCATGTCGTAGCTGCGGTTACGCCGCTCGGGCAGGAAATCGAGGATCCGGGCCATATTCTTTCCCGATCCTTCGGGAACCGGCCGGCGCGGCGGGCGCTGGTGATGGTTCTGGGGCATGTAGCCGAGGAAGGTGCGGATCTGGGCGAAGCAGTCCTCTTCGTCTTCGGCCACCCGGTCGGCGATGCCGGTGATCTCGTCGTGGATTCGCCAGCCGCCCATCTCCTCGCCGGTGAAGCTCTGGCCGATGGCCCGGCTCAGGGCCCGGGGCCCGGACACCGACAGGGCGCTGCCCTTGACCTGGATGACGCAGTCGGCCAGCATGGCCTCGAAGTCCGGCACCCCGTAGCATTCTCCCATGGCGGCCATGATAAAGGGCATCTCCCGGAAGTGGGTGTACTCGGGGTAGAGGGTGTGGGTGCCGCCGCCGCCCAAGGTACAGACGTTGCGCGCCCCCTGGCAGTCGGGCATGCGGGCCCCGCCGGCTTCCCCGAGCCATATGAAAGGCACTTGGTCTGCTTTGACCCGGGTCTTGAACTGGAGCATTTTTTTCAGATTGATGCGGGCGTTGGTGGACGCCAGGACAGTGAAATCGTTGGCGATTACCCCGACGCGGCGTCCGTCGATGCGGCCGTAGCCGCAAATCAGGCCGTCGGCCGGGGTGCGCTCCTGCATGCCCGGCATGTCGGAAGTCGCCAACTGGCCGAATTCGAGAAACGAATCCGGGTCCAGGAGCCGCTGGAGGCGTTCGCGGGCCGTCAGCTTGCCGGCGGCATGTTGCTTGGCCACTTTTTCAGGGCCCCCCATCTCCAGGGCCTTGGCTTTTTTCTGTGCCAACTGATCCAAAAGTTCTTCAAAGGCCATCGGTTTTTCCCTTCAACAAATTGGACTGCACAAGACGGCGCGCAGGCAAAAAACCTTGTGCCCGACGTGCAGCGTTCGCTATAGTGATTCTTGTTCGACGTTCAAAACCTTTGCTCGTTCAAATGTTTTCCGCGCCGCTGGTTTTTGCCAAGACCGATCCGGCCGGAATGTCGAGTGACCGGATGCCCAAAAAAAACACCCTGACCAAACTCAAGGAGCAGGAGCGGCAGGTTCGGCGGGACCTGATCATCGATGCCGCCCAGAGGGTCTTTGGCACCAAGACCTACGACCGCACCAGCATGCGCGAAATCGCCGAGGAGGCCGGCATCGCCGCCTCGACGATCTACACTTATTTCCCCAACCAGGAAACGCTCTTCGTCGAAGCGATGGTCCGCGACACCGGCGCCCTGATCGACGAGCTGGAGCAGATGCTGGCAGAGGAAGGGGACATCGATATCGAGCGGTTCATGAACCGCTACCTTGATTTTTACATCGACCACGAAGCCCATTGGCGCATGATCACCCACTTTTTCCTCTTCGGGCAGATCGGCCCCGCGTCGTCGGCACGGCTCAATGAAGTGGCCCGCCGGCTGTTGGGCATCTTCGACCGGATTTTTGCCCAGATGAGCTATGCCGGCGACGTCCGCCTGCTTTCTCACACCTTCTTTTCCGCCCTGAGCGGGATCCTGATCTCCTTTCGCAAGTATCCGGGCCGTGATGACGAACAGGTGCGGGCCCACATGAAGCGCATCGGCAAGATGGTGCGGGACATGCTCATGGTCTATATCGCCGCCGAGAAGAAGAGAATTCCGCCGGCGACCTGAAGCGTCCCGCCGGCATCATTGCATGACCAGCAGCACCTGCTGGGCCAGGACTTTCTTGCCGGGCTTGACCCGCAACTCCTGCACGGTTCCCGGATCCCTTGCGCAGATCGGGTTTTCCATCTTCATCGATTCCAGGATCAACAGCTCCTGGTTTTCAGCAACACGTTGCCCCGGCTCGACAAGTACCTCGATGATCGTTCCCGGCATGGGGGCCTTGATTTCCGTCATGTTTTTTCTCCTTTGTCGTTGTGCAAGATACACTGGCTGCATAGATGTAGTTTTGCAGCGACTGTTGCAACTCCTTCTTGGCGACTTTGCCGATGGACGAGCGCGGCACATCGGTGGTGACGATGATCCGGCTGGGCTGTTTGTAATCGGCCAAGCCTTTTTTACAGTAGGCCTTGATTTCTTCGGCACTGATGGCGGCGCCTTCTTCCGGCACCACGAAGGCGTAGCCGGTCTCTCCCCAGATGGGATGCGGGCCGGAGACCACCGCCGACGTGTTCACACCCGGATAGGCGTTCAGATAGATTTCGATTTCCAGCGGATAGACATTGTACCCGCCGCTTTTGTACATCTCCTTGCAGCGGCCGACATAATGCAGATAGTTGCGCTCGTCCAGGAAGCCGAGATCGCCGGTGCGAAACCAGCCTTGATAAAACGCGCCTTCGTCATCTTTTTCATCCATGTACCCAGAAATCACGCTGTCGCCTCGGATAAGCAGCTCTCCCACCTCTCCCGGGGCGGCCCAGGTGTTGTCCGGCCGCAAGACCCGCATCTGGAAATCCAGCGCGGGCGGGCCTTCGGTCTCGATGATGGTCTGAAAGTCGTCATCCGGTCTGGTGAAGGTAAAAAAGCCGGCGGTTTCGCTCATGCCGAAGCTGGCGAAAATCGTGGCCTTGGGGAAGGCCGCATGCAGGCGCTCCAGGAATTCCGGGGTCTGGGGCTCGCCGGAAACGATGAGCTTGGCCACCGATGACGTGTCGTAGTCGGCCAGATTGCAGTTCTTGAACATCAGCCGGAACATGGTGGGCACACCGCCGGTGACGGTGATACGGTGGGTCTGGATAATTTCGAGCATTTCCTTGGGGTCGAACTTGGGGCAGAGCACCGCCGTTGAGCCGGCGTAGAGCTGGTGGGCGATAAGGTCGTGGGTGCCGGCCACGTGGCTGGTGGGCATGTTGATGATGGTGCGGTCGGTATGGTCGATGCCGCCGGATTCCACCGTCGCCTTGGCGATGGCCCAGGAATTTTTGTGGCTGATCACGGCGCCCTTGGGCTTGCCGGTGGTGCCGCTGGTGAAGATAACGATCAGCGGATCGTCCGGCTTGGGGTGAAAGCGTTCGGGCACCGGATCCGGTGAGCCCTGGAGCAATTGCTCGAAAGGCTGGGCGCCGGGAGCTGAAAGATTTCCGAAGTACCCGTAAACATGAGAAAAAGTATATCGCGCGACCAACGCTTCGGTCTTTTCTCGAAAAGGCTCCGGATAGGCCAACCCCACGAGCAGTTTGGGCCGCGCCCGGTCGCACAGGGCCTGCATCTCCTCGGGGGTGTCCCGGGGGTCCAAGGGAATGAGCACCAGGCCCATGGTGGCGGCGGCCAGGTAGAGGGTCACGAAGGCCGGCGACTGGGGCAAAATGGTGGCGATGCGGTCCCCCTGTTTTACTCCCAGGTTTGCCAGGGCCGCGGCAAAGCGGCCCACCTGCTCGTCCAGGGCGCGGTAGGAGATGGAACGATCCAAAAAGATCAGGGCCGGCTTTTGCGGATGGTGGCGGGCGCTGCGGGCGAACATGTCGTAGGTGGTCATTGGATCGATTGGCGGAGTGGGTCTCAGCCCCCAGGACGGATCGTAAGACACTTGGGAAAGGGAAGTCATGGTTTCCTCCTGCCGCAGATGGCGAAAATGGCGCAAAAGCCGGGAAAAGGCCAAAAAGCAATCGGGTATGGTTCGCTATATCGAACGGCGTTCAGGGTGTCAAACGTATTTTCCCGCCCGGGGGCCAGGGACAAATTCCTTGCCTGGAACCGGCCGGCCGGCTATTTTACAATTTTTAAAAAAGCAAGCCGTGCTGGAATAAGGGAGACGGGTGCGGCGGACGGGGCGCAGAGGGCCAATAGAGGGCTGAAAGATGACGCATTCCATCGACTACAGGGGGTATTACCTTGTCTTTCGCGATATCAGCCGCTTGGTGCACTCCACCAGCAGCGTCGACGAGGTCATTCGGCTGGCCGTGACCAAAACCGCCGAGCTCCTCCACGCCAAAGGCTGCTTGATGCGGGTGCGCAACCCGGAGACCGGTGAATTCGAGGTGGCCGCGGCCTGTGGCATCGCCGAACGCTTCCTCAACAAGCCGCCGGTGTCCTGCCGGCAAATCCTGGATGACCTCAGGGGGGGCGAGAAGGTGCGCATCTTCCGTGACATCTGGGCCGCACCGCGAACCGATTCACCCCAGCAGGTCTGGGATGAGGGGGTGCGCATGCTCCTGGATGTGCCCCTTTACCACGATGAGGAGCTGTTGGGCCTGATCCGAGCCTACCTGTCCGAGGCCCATGATTTCGAACAGGCTGAACTCGACTTTGTCGTCTCCCTGGGCGAGCAGTGCGCTTGCGCCCTCAACAAGGCCCGACTCATCGAAACGCAGCGCAACCATTACGATCGTTTGATCCTGCAGACGGAGAAACTCTCTGCCCTCGGGCGCATGGCCGCCGGCATTGCCCACGAGATCAACAACCCCCTGGCGGGTATCCTGCTTTACGGCTCCAACATGCTCAAGAAGACGGAACCGGACAGTCCGTTTCGTCAAGGCCTGGAGATCATCGTGCGGGAAACGAGCCGCTGCAAGGGGATTATCCAGGAGCTACTCGAGTTTTCGCGGCACAAGACCCCCAAGAAATGCCCGACCAGGATCAACGAGATCATCGAGAAGGCGCTCAGCCTCGTGGACAACGAATTGATGTTGCGCCACATCAAGGTGGAAAAGCGCCTTGCCCAGGACATGGAAAACATTCTTCTCGATGGCAACCAGATGGAGCAGGTCTTCGTCAACCTGCTGCTCAACGCGGCCCAGGCCATCGACAAAAATGGCCACATTGTCATTGAAACGCGTATGGACCCCTGCCGTCGGATGGAAATTGTGGAAATCACCGACGACGGCTGCGGCATCGCGCCCATGGACGCCACCCGGCTTTTCGAGCCGTTTTATTCCAACAAGAACACCGGTACCGGTCTGGGCCTGGCGGTGAGCTACGGCATCGTGCGCAACCACAACGGCCATATCAAGGTGGCGAGCAGGATGGGCGGCGGAACCCGTTTCACCATTGAACTGCCGGTCGACGGCGCTTCCGGCGCCGAGCCGTCCGATAGAGGAGCTATGCATGGAACCCCTTAACATTCTGGTTATCGACGACGAACCGGTCATCTGCGACGGATGCCGGCTGGTGCTCAGCGACGCCGGCCACCGGGTCGAGACCCATGTGAGCGGATGCGCCGGGTTGGACGCCTTTTTCCAGGGCCGCTTCGACGTGGTACTGCTGGATCTCAAGCTTCCCGATGCAGACGGAATGGAGATCCTGGAAGCGATCCACGGCCGCAATCCAAACGTATATGTCGTCGTCATGACGGGATATTCCACCGTCAGCAACGCCATTGCGGCCATGAAGGGGGGAGCCTTCGATTTTTTGTCCAAGCCTTTCAGTGACGACGAGTTGAACATTGCCATGGAGCGGGTGATGGAAAACCGCCGGCTGGTGATGGAAAACCTCTCCATGCGGCGCCAGCTTACCGAACCGTTCCGCTTCGACAATATCATCGGTGAGAATCCGGCCATCTTGAATATCTTCGAGCAGATCAAAAAGGTGGCGCCCACTGACAGCACCGTGCTCATCTACGGTGAGAGCGGCACCGGCAAGGAGCTCTTCGCCCGGGCGATCCATGCCCACAGCCAGCGGGCGGCGCACCAGTTTGTCGCCCTGGACTGCAGCACCCTGGCCCCCGGGGTGCTGGAGAGCGAGCTCTTCGGGCACGTCCGGGGGGCTTTCTCCGGGGCGGTCAAGGACAAGCCGGGCATCTTCGAAGTGGCCAGTGCCGGCACCCTCTTTCTGGACGAAATCTCCGGCTTGAGTCTGGAGATCCAGGGCAAGCTCTTGCGGGTGATGGAGTCGGGGGAATTCAAGCGGGTCGGCGCCACGGCCATGCAAAAAACCAACGCCCGCATCATCGCCGCCTCCAACCGGGACCTGAAGGCCATGGTGAGCGCGGGCGCCTTTCGCGAAGACCTCTTTTACCGGCTCAGCGTTTTTCCCATCTTCATTCCACCGCTGCGCGAGCGGCGGGACGACATTCCGCGCCTGGCCAGCCATTTTTTGAAGCTTTTTAACAAGAAAACGAGCAAGCGCATCGACGGGTTCACCGACGAGGCGATGAATCTGCTGGTCAATCAGGACTGGCCGGGCAACGTACGCCAGCTCAAAAATGTCGTCGAGCGCCTCGTGATCTTATCCGACCGGCGCTTCCTGGATATTGTCTATCTGCTCGACAATCTCCAGTCCCGGCCCGGCACTGCAGCCCCCACCGTTCCCAAATCCCTCGCCGAGCTCAAGGCCGCCAAGCAGCAGCTCCTTGAAGAAACCTTTGGCCAAATCGAAAAAGCTTTCATTCTCAAGGCGCTCCAGGAAACCAAGGGCAACATCAGCCGGGCGGCGGCCAAGGTCGGCATGCAGCGGCCCAACTTCCATGCCCTGATGCGCAAGCACGGCATCAGCGGCGATCAGGTCTAGTCCGCCCCCCCTTTGCCGCCCCAACCGCGGGGATTTCAGGCGTATTATTTTTTATACATTTTGAAATAATTTGGGATTTTATCGGTTTTGGCGATTTTCGCCTCTTGCCTGTATGATCCTTTATACAGTATAGAGGGCGGCGAGGGTTTTCAGGCTCAGCCCGGAAAAATTATAACTTTTTGAATTAATTATAAATATTATTTTATTGCGGCGGCGTCTCATCTCGGCACACCCTTTGCTTTTGGGAAAAGGCAGCGCTTGATTGCAGTCAACCTTTCCCAACATCATTTATATGCAAGGAGGAGCAAATGAACGCACAAGCCCAAACGGCAGATAGAGACGAGGCACAGGACGTGCGGATCCTTTTGATGGAAGACGAGAACGTGGTGGCCGAAGGCTTGAAGATGATTCTCTCCGAGGACGGCTACCGGGTCGAGATCGCCGATACGGGCAACGGTGCCCTGGAGCAGCTCCACAGTCAGCCGTACGACCTGCTGGTGGCGGACCTGCGCCTGCCGGACATCGACGGTATGGAGGTGATCAAGAAGGTCAAGGCGGAAAAGCCGGAAACCTTCGTCATCGTGATCACCGGCTACTCGACGGTGGACACGGCGGTGGAGGCGATGCGCTACGGCGCTTCGGACTACCTGGCCAAGCCGTTTACCGACGAGCAGATTCGCTCGGCGGTGGAAAAGACCCTCAAGGGCAAGAAAAACCGCACCGCCCCGGTGGATGCTCCGGCGACGGACGACGCGTCACGGGCGCTGATCGAAAAGCGCGAGGTGATGCGGGTGCTCAACCGCACCAGCGAAGACGAGGCCTTCTGGAACGCCCTGATGGAGCACGGATCGGAGGCCCTGGCCGACTACGAGCTGTCCGACGAGGCCAAGGCGGCCATCGCCTCCGGCGACCTGGGCTGGATCAACGCCCATATCGGCGAACTGACGCAAAAGCAGCTCATGTTCATCTACAAGCGTCTGGAGCGCGAAGCCTGGTAAGCGACGGGCCGCTGGTTTCCAGCGCGGATCGATTTCAACGCCAACCGTGGAGTTCGACATGACGATTTCCAACGCAACCCAACCCAAGGGGGCGGTCCTGGTGGCCGGCGGCGGCATCGCCGGCATGCAGGCGGCCCTGGACATGGCAGATGCGGGATTTTTCGTTTACCTGGTGGAGCGCTCGCCGTCCATCGGCGGCGTGATGGCCCAACTGGACAAGACCTTCCCCACCAACGACTGCTCGATGTGAATCCTGGCCCCCAAACTGGTCGAGGTCGGCCGGCACAACAACATCGAGCTGATAACCCTGGCGGAAGTCGAATCCATCCAAGGCGCCCCGGGTGATTTCCAGGTGCGGGTGCGCCAGCATCCTCGCTACGTGGACACGGACAAGTGCATCGCCTGCGGCCAATGCGCCGCCAAGTGTCCCAAGAAGGTCGAGGACGAGTACAACGCGGGGCTCAACAAGCGCAAAGCGATCTACGTGCCCTACAGCCAGGCGGTGCCCCTGAAGTACGCCATCGATCCCCGCTACTGCATCTATCTGCAAAAGGGGCGCTGCGGATCCTGCGCCAAGGTCTGTCCGTCGGGGGCCATCAACTTCGAGGACACCGAGAAGATGCGCACCGTGGAGGTGGGGTCGGTGATCCTGGCTCCGGGGTTTCGCAGCTTCGATCCCGGCCGCCTGGGCACCTACAGTTACGGCCAGACTCCCAACGTGGTGACCGCGGTGGAATTCGAGCGCATCCTTTCGGCCACCGGGCCTTTCGGCGGCCACCTGGTCAAGCCCTCGGCGGCCAAGGCGGGCACGGCGCCGAAAAAGATCGCCTGGATCCAGTGCGTCGGCTCCCGGGACATCAACCGCTGCGATCACGGCTACTGTTCGTCGGTGTGTTGCATGTACGCCGTCAAGCAGGCCGTGATGGCCCGCGACCACAGCAGCGGCGACCTGGAGTGCGCCATTTTCTATATGGACATGCGCACCCAGGGCAAGGACTTCGACCGCTACCTGGAGAACGCCAAAGAGAGCGGCATCCGCTTCGAGCGCGCCCGGGTGCACTCGGTGGCCCCGCCCCAGCACGGCGACGATCTCACCTTGCGCTACGCCCGCCCGAGCGGCGCCATCGAAGAGGAGACCTTCGATATCGTGGTGCTTTCCACCGGGCTTGAAATCGCTCCCGAGGCGGTGGCCCTGGCCGAAAAGCTCGGTGTTCCCCTCAACGCCGATCACTTTGCCGCCACCGACAGCTTCGCCCCGGTGGCCACCGGAAAACCGGGGATTTTCGCCTGCGGGGCTTTTACCGGCCCCAAGGACATCCCCCACTCGGTGATGGAAGCCAGCGCAGCGGCGGCGGCGGCCACCGAATCGCTGTCCGCCTCCCGGCACACCCAGACCCGTACGGTGGACCTGCCGCCGGAGACCGAGGTGTGCGGTCAGGCGCCGCGTATCGGGGTCTTCGTGTGCAACTGCGGCATCAATATCGGCGGGGTGGTGCGGGTGCCCGAGGTGGCCGAGTTTGCCCGCACCCTGCCCCATGTGGCCTACGTGGAGGAAAACCTGTTCACCTGCTCCCAGGACACCCAGGACAAGATGGCCGAGGTGATCCGCCGCGAAGGGCTCAACCGGGTGGTGGTGGCCGCCTGCACGCCCCGGACCCACGAACCGTTGTTTCAGGCCACCCTGGCCAGCGCCGGGCTCAACCGCTACCTCTTCGAGATGGCCAACATCCGCAACCACGACTCCTGGGTCCACGCCAACGATCCGGACGCCGCCACGCGCAAGGCCAAGGATCTGGTGGCCATGGCCGTGGCCAAGGCCGCCCTGCTGGAGCCCCTGGAGCAGACCGAGCTGCCCATGAGCCGCAACGCCCTGGTGGTGGGCGGCGGCATCGCCGGCCTGACGGCGGCCCGGGCCCTGGCGCGCCAGGGATTCCCGGTTCACTTGGTGGAAAAGACGGACGCCCTGGGCGGCAACGGCCGGCGCTTGCGCGCCACCTGGCGCGGGGAGCCGGTGGGCGAGCGCCTGGCCGGGCTCATCGCCGAGCTGGCGGCCGACCCCCTGGTGCACATCCACACCAACGCCGTCGTCACCGACGTCGAAGGGTTTGTGGGCAACTTCAGGACCACGATTTCAGCCGGCGACCACAGTGAAACCGTCGACCACGGGGTGGCGATTCTGGCCACCGGCGCGGTGGAATCCAAGCCGCGTGAGTACCTCTACGGCGCGCATCCGGCCGTGGTGACCCAGATGGAACTCGATGATTTGATCGCCGCCGGTGACAAGCGCCTGGCCGGCGCCAGCGACGTGGTGTTTATCCAGTGCGTCGGGTCGCGCAACGCCGAGCGGCCCTACTGCTCCAAGGTCTGCTGCACCCATGCATTGAGAAACGCCTTGGCGATCAAGGCCGCCCGTCCGGAGACCAACGTCTATGTGCTCTACCGTGACATGCGCACCTACGGGCTGCGCGAGGAGGTCTTCCGGGAGGCCCGGGCCAAGGGCGTCCTCTTTTTCCAGTATGATCCCGAGTCCCCGCCAGAGGTGGAATCCTGCGGCGACCGGGTGCAGGTGACCTTCCGCGACCACGTCCTCGAGCGCAAGGTGGCGGTGGAGGCCGATCTGCTGGCCCTGGCGGCGGCCATCGTGCCGAACGGGGACAGTTCCCTGGCCCAGTTTTTCAAGGTGCCGGTGGATGGCGACGGATGGCTCCTGGAAGCCCACCAGAAGCTGCGGCCGGTGGATTTCGCCACCGACGGGGTGTTTCTCTGCGGACTGGCCCACTATCCCAAGCCCATCGACGAAAGCGTTTCCCAGGCGCTGGCCGCCGCGGCCCGGGCCGCCACCTTTCTCGCCCGAGAGACGATCCTGGTGGGCGGGGTGGTCTCCTGGATCGATCCGGCACGGTGCACGGGCTGCGGTGGCTGTGTCGAAGTCTGTCCGTACAACGCCATCACCATGTCGGCTGTCACCGGCATGGCCGAGGTTAACCCGGCGCTGTGCAAGGGGTGCGGGGCCTGCGCGGCGGCTTGCCCGAGCGAGGCGCCGACTTTGATGGGATTCAATAACCGGCAGCTCTACGCGCAGATTCACAGCGCCTTGGCCGCCTGAAACGGCATCGAGAGGGAGAAACAGTGAACCCGGAAGCATTCGAACCGAAGATTGTCGCCTTTTTCTGCAACTGGTGCACCTACGGGGCCGCGGATCTCGCCGGCGTCAGCCGCCTGAGCTATCCGCCCAACATCCGGGCCATCCGGGTGATGTGCTCGGCCACCGTGTCGCCCCACCACGTGCTCAAGGCCTTCCAGGAGGGGGCCGACGGGGTGTTGGTGGGCGGGTGACACATCGGTGACTGCCATTACCTGTACGGTAATCACATGACGTTGAAGCGCATGACCTTTCTCCAGCACCTGCTCGCCTTCCTGGGGTTGGAAGGAAGGCTGCATCTGGAATGGATCTCTTCTGCCGAGGCCCAGAAGTTCGTCGCCACGGTGACCGGGTTCACCGAGACGATCCGCCGGCTCGGCCCCAGCCCCTTGAGAACGGCATCGTTGGCGCGGAGCGAAAACGTGCTCACCGCGCCGATGCGCCGGAGCGGATGCCCGGGCTTGTCTCAAACCGTTGTGCCGGAGGACGGCACCAAGATCGTAAACGGATGATCGCCATGACACCGATTCAACAACAAGTGAAAAATTGGCTCGAAGAAAAGCGGGTGGACATCTTTTTGGCCTACCGCATCCTCGATGGCCATCCCTTGCCCCACGCTTTCACCCGGGAGCACATCGAAGAAACCGCCGAGCTGGTTACCGGCCCGGCCCGCTACAGCCTGGAAAAATTTGCCACCCACATCGCCTCCCGCTACCCGGCGGCCAGGATCGGCATGGTGGCCCGGGACTGCAATCAGCGGGCGTTGAACGTGCTGCGGGTGTGGAACCAGCTCAAGGACGGCCAGGTGGAGACGGTGCCGGTGACCTGCTGTCCCTCTCACCTTCACCACCACGCGGACTGCTCCTACCTCGAGCCGCATCCAGCCGGAGCGGTGAAGCAGCAACTCGGCCAGGCACCTAACCAATCCCTGGCCGAGGTCGAGGCCCAACCGGCCGCCGAACGTCTCGATCGCTGGCTGTACGAGTTTCAAAAATGCATCAAGTGCTACGGATGCCGCAACATCTGCCCGGTGTGCTTCTGCAAGGAATGCAGCCTGGAGCATGCCGAACTGATCGGCACCGGCCATCTGCCGCCCGACATTCCGATCTTTCACCTGGTGCGGGCCGTTCACATGGCCGGCCGCTGCGTCGACTGCGGCCTGTGCGAGGACGCCTGCCCGGCCGAAATTCCCTTGCGCCTGCTCTACCGCAAGGTCAACGCCATCGTCAAAGACCTCTTCGACTACGAGACAGGCTCCGGCGACACGCTGCCGCCTTTTTCAATTCTGGGCGACAAGCCCACCATGAGCCCGATGCCGCTGTTGGCGGCTGCACAGGAGTAGACGGTATGGATCTGAAATTCGTCCCTTCAATCTGTTCTTACTGCGGTACCGGCTGCGGGGTGCTCTTCGAGGTGCTCGACGGTGAGCTGGTGGGCACCTTGCCGATGAAGACCCACCCGGTCAACCAGGGCAAGCTGTGCATCAAGGGCTGGAATCTGCACGAGCACATCAACAGCCCCCTGCGTCTCAAGCATCCGCTGCTGAAAACCTTCGGCCGGTTCACCAAGGTCGATTGGGGCAAGGCCGTCGACGTCACCGCTCACCGGCTCAAGGAGGTCATCGCCGCTCACGGCCCGGACAGCGTGGGCGTGCTGGTGTCGGCCAAGATGACCAACGAGGAGAACTACCTGGCCCAAAAATTCGCCCGGGCGGTCATCGGCACCAACAACGTGGACCACTGTGCCCGGCTCTGACACGCCTCTACGGTGGCCGGTCTGGCCGCCGCATTCGGCAGTGGTGCCATGACGAATTCCTTTGACGACCTGGAAACCGCCGGCTGCATCTTCGTGATCGGCTCCAACACCACGGCCTGCCACCCGTTGATCGCCACCCGGATCTACCGGGCCAAGGAACGCGGCGCCCGGGTGATCGTGGCCGATCCACGGCGCACCCAGCTCGGAGATCTGGCCGACCTGTCGGTTCACCACCGGCTCGGCAGCGACGTGGCCCTGCTCAACGGCATGATGCACTGGATCATCGAAAACGGCTGGCACGACCAGGATTACATTGCCGCGCGCACCGAGGGCTTCGAGGCCTTGGCGGCCACGGTGGCCGGGTATTCGCCCCAGCGGGTCCAGGCCATCACCGGGGTGCCGGCGGACGACATCAAAAAGATGGCCGAGCTGTATGCCACCTGCGGTCCTGCGGCCCTGCTCTACGCCATGGGTATCACCCAGCACACCACCGGCGTGGACAACGTCAAGTCGTGCTGCAACATCGCCTTGCTATGTGGCAACGTGGGTGTGGCCGGCGGCGGGGTCAATCCCCTGCGCGGTCAGAACAACGTCCAAGGGGCCTGCGACATGGGGGGCCTGCCCAACGTGTTTACCGGCTACCAGCCGGTGAGCGATCCGGCGGTGGTGGAGAAGTTCTCCAAGGCCTGGGGACGTCCCTTGTCCGACAAGCCGGGCATGACCATCACCGACATGATCGGCGCGATGCTCGACGGCCGTCTCAAGGCGCTATACGTCATCGGTGAAAACCCCAAGCTCTCCGATCCGGACTGGAACCATCTCCAGCACGCCCTCAACCGGCTCGACCTGCTCGTGGTCCAGGAGCTGTTCCTCTCCGAGACCGCCCAGGTGGCCGATGTGGTGCTGCCGGCGGCCTCGGTGGCGGAAAAGGACGGCACCTTTACCAACTCCGAGCGGCGCTGCAGCCGGGTCCACAAGGCCATCGAGCCGGTGGGCAACGCCCTGGCCGACTGGCAGATCATCTGCAAACTGGCCACGGCCATGGGCTATCCCATGGACTATCCCGGAGGCCCGGAACAGATCTTCGACGAGATGGCGGCCCTGACGCCCAAGAGCTACGCCGGCATGTCCTACGCGCGCATGGGCCTGGACGGACTGCAATGGCCCTGCCCGAGCGCCGACCATCCAGGTACGCCGATCCTGCACACGCAGCAGTGTGCCCGGGGCCTCGGCAAGTTCCACGCCATCGAATACCAGGATCCCGCAGAGATGCCCGATCCGGACTATCCATATTTCCTCACCACCGGGCGCATGTTCGCCCACTTTCACACCGGCACTATGACGCGCATCTCAGCCCACCTGGACGCCGAACAGCGCACCGGTTACGTGACGATCCACCCGGACGATGCCCGCCGCCTGGACATCGCCGAAGGGGACCTGGTGGCCATCACCTCCCGGCGCGGCCAGATGGAAGCCCCGGCGCGCATCAGCACCAACGTTCCGCCGGGCAATCTCTTTTTGCCGATTCACTTCGGCGAAAACCCGGCCAACATGCTCACCAATGCCGACGCTTTCGACCCTCTGGCCAAGATTCCCGAGTTCAAGGTCAGCGCGGTGCGGATCGCCAAGGCCCAGGCGGCCTGAGGCGTCGGCGGGGATCGAGGGGAAAAAGCGAAAGCTGCGGATGGTTGCTTGAAAAGGCCACGGGGTGGCCGCACCCGGTGGAAGGAGGCGAATCCGGGTGCCGCCACCCCATGGCGGGGTGAGCGCCACCGCCCGTTGATCAGCGGTGGCGCCAGGGCCAGGGGGATCCGAGGGGTGGGAATCTCAGCGGGAAACGATTTCGCTTTCCAGCTTTTGAGCAATGACCATGGATTGCTCCAGGGCATCGTTGATGTTGAACAGCTGAATCTTGAGCGTTTTCAAGCTCGCCGGGGTCGCCTTGATCGGGGCGCCGCTCTCCAGGACCGATTTCAATTCCCGGGCCTTGTCGGCCAGACCGGCTATCTTGTCGGTAAAAGCCCCCACCTCTTTGGCCCACTTGGCCCGTTCGTTGGCGGGAAAGGTGACCGGTTGTGCTCCCAAGCCGGCCACGAGGGCCTCGATGCCGTATTCTTCCGGATCCGCGATAATTTCATAAGTGGACATGCGTTTGCTCCTTTCCCAGAATCATCTGTCTGCTGTTGGAAGAGGCGATCGGTCCGCAGCGATCCGGCCTGCTATCGGCCGGAACCTGCTGAAGGGTCACCGTGTCCGGAAAGGTAATTCAATTCGCATGCCAGGTTGCTCGGCATTCAGCTAACCGCTTGCACAGCCTCTTGATCGTGTCGGTGCCGGCCTCATCGCAGGCCTCCTGCCCGCCCGTCCATCCGACAATCAATGCACAGGCCTTGGACATGGGCCGTACAGGCTGAATCCGGATTCAGTCTCGGACCGGCGACACGTTCCCCTGCAGGCCGATGGCCTCGGCCGCGGTGCGCATCCCTGCGATGGTCTCCTCGATAAGAGCGGTCAGCTCCACCCCCAGCAGGGCGGCGCCTTTCTCGATGATGCTCCGGTCCACGCCGGCGGCGAAGCGCTTGTCCTTCCACTTTTTCTTGACAGACTTGGCCGTCAGGTCCATCACCGAGCGCGACGGGCGTACCAGGGCCGCGGCAGCCACCAGCCCCGTGAGCTCGTCGACGGCATAAAGCACCTTTTCCATTTCACTTTCCGGCTGCACATCGGAGCAGATCCCCCAGCCGTGGCTCACGACAGCCCGGATGTAGTCCTCCGGCCATCCGTTTTCGCGTAAGATTCGTTCGCTCTGGCGGCAATGTTCCTCAGGGTATTGCTCGTAGTCAAGGTCGTGAACCAGGCCTACAATGCCCCACATCTCTTCGTCGGCGTCGCGCTGGCGAGCCATGTGGCGCATTACGGCCTCAACCGCCAGTGCGTGTTTGATCAGGCTTTCGGACTGGTTGTACTGGTTCAGCAGCGCCCAGGCTTGATCACGGGTCGGTGCGGCGTTGTCATTCATGGCATAATTCTCCAGATTGGTTTACGATTAAAAAAGTCGACGGCGGATCAACCGTTTTGATAGTCCGACTGCCGGCGGGTGTCAATCGAGGGACCGAAGATTTCATCCCTCCGTTTGACACCCCTCGGTATGTGCCTAGATTGAAAAAAGGGGGATGGTCAGACGCCCGAGTTTTCGATCGAGGCGTCGGCCATCGAAACGATTCACCTTTGGCAGGAGGAACGCATCTATGCAGGTAGCGCTGACGTTCAAGAATCTGGATGCATCCGAGCATTTCAAACAGTACGTGCAGGAAAAGCTTGACCGGGTGGACAAGCTTCTGGACAAGCCTGCGGTCGCGGAAGTCGTGCTCACCGCGGAGAACCTCCAGCAGGTGGCCGAGGTGCGCCTAGCCAGCGGCGGTTTGAGCGTCCAGGCCAAGGCGGATGCGGAAGATCTGCATGCGGCCATCGATCAGATGGTGGACCGGGTGCGCCGGCAGATCACCAAGCAGAAGGAGAAGGTGCGCGATCGGCGCCCGGCGGCTCCTTTGGCCAATTAAGCGGTCGCCGGCCCTGATCCGTGCGGACCACGATGAGAAAAATCCCCGCGATGGTGTGTGCCCACGCCTGCGGGGATTTTTAGTCGGTATTCGTGATAGGGCATGCCATTTTCCCTTTCGGTGCAGAACTGTTTGAAACCCTCCCGACTTGGTGATAAGTTGAGATTTCTTTTCCCCCGGCGACGCCTCCGGCCGCCCCCTGCCGGCGGAGGAAACCGGGACGACCTTTTTTCGTGACCGCCAGAATCATGAAGCGCTCCGGGTTCAGAAGCTTCGACACGTTGGCCGGTGCCCTTTTTGTGGCCCTCGGCATCGGTGGTGTCCTTTTTTTCGGCTGGGGAGAATTGCGCCTGGCCTTTTTGCTGCTGATCTACTTCCTGTTGATCATCGGTTTCCGGCTCGATGACATCAGCCGCCAGCTCGCCTCCATAGATCGGCGGTTGGCGGCCTTGCCTCAGCGGCAGGCGGAGCGTGGCGCCGCCTGTGCCTCCGGGGGGAGCTCCCCTCCCTCGGCCTCCGGAAGGCTTCAATGAGCCCGCCCGCCGGCAAGATCGCCCGTGTATCGGTGCACGGGGGGCACAGCGGGCAGTTTTGCAGCCATGCCGCCGATGATTTGGCGTCGGTGGTGGCCGCCTATGCGGCCCAAGGGTTCGCCTGGGTGGGCTTGACCGAACACATGCCGCCGCCGGAAGATCGCTTTCTCTACCCGGAGGAGCGGCAGGCCGGATTTGACGCCGCCGCCCTGCGCCGCCGCTTTGCTGCTTACATGGCGGAGGCGCGGCGCCTGCAGCGTCACTGGGAGGCCGTTTTGCCCCTCAGGGTCGGCTTCGAAACCGAAGCCTGTAGCGGTGCCCTGGATCTCGCCCGTCAACTGGTGACGGAGTTTCACCCGGACTACATCGTGGGATCGGTGCATCATGTGGCCGACATCCCCATCGATGTCTCCCCCGCCGTCTATGCCGATGCCGCCGCGCGCTGCGGCGGCATCGAAGAGCTGTACCTGGCTTATTTCGATCTTCAGTTGGAAATGATCGAAACCCTCAGGCCCCAGGTGATCGGGCACTTCGACCTGGTGCGCATTTTCGATCCCGACTATCCGCGGCACTTGGCCTCGGCGCCGGTGGGCCGGCGCATCGTCCGCAACCTGGAGCGGGTTCGCCAAATGGGGGCGATCCTCGATTTGAATGTGGCCGCCTGGGACAAGGGGGGCAGCGAACCGTACCCGGCTGCGGGGATCCGCTGGCAGGCGCGCCGGCTGGGCATTGCCCTTGTTCCCGGCGATGACAGCCACGGCGTGGCAACGGTGGGGCGACATTTCGACCGGGCTGTCGCCCTGCTGGAAGCCGAGGGGTTTTCCACCGACTGGCCGATCCCCGGATTGTAGGAGGGATGCTGTTGCCGCCGGCTGGGGTGATGTGCTAATGGGATCTCTTCTCGTTGTCCAGGATCGTTAGCCGATGGCCGAAAGAAGACCTGCCGTTTCCGGGAACAACTGCAGCAAGGACGCCACATCCGGTTTTGCCGCCAAGGGCGGGCAGGCGGGACTGCTCAAGCGCGCCTACGAGCGCTTTGTCAAGCTCCGCGGTTGCCCGAAGGAAATCGCCCGCGGCTTCGCCGTGGGCCTTTTTATCGGATTCATGCCCATCCTGGGGGCCCAAATGCTCATCGCCGTGCCTCTGGCGGCGCTGTTCAAGTCCAACAAGCTGGCCGCTGCGGCCGGCGTCTGGATCACCAATCCGGTGACGGCCCCCGTCATCTACGGACTGACCTATGTCCTCGGATCGAAGCTGACAGGCATTTCCGGCCGACTGGCCGCCGGCTTCGCCGAACCGATGACGCTGATGGATGTTGTGGCCCAGGCGCCGCACGTCTTCTGGACCTTGACCATCGGCGGCATCGTGGTGGGCCTTCCCGTGGCCGTGGCCAGCTATTACCTGTCCCTGGCCGCCGTGATCCGGTACCGGGAGCGTATCCAGCAAAAGATCGCAGCTGGCAGGGAAAAGCTGATCCGGCGTCGCCGCACCAAGCGCAAAAAATCCAGCAAGCGCCGCTAATGCCGTCTCATTTTCGGCGGGACGCCCAAGGACCCTGGAATGCATCGGATTTGCCTGGTTCAGCCGCCGATCCGCGACTTTTACCTCACCGCCAAGCGCACCTTTCCCGCCGGCCTGGCCGCCATTGCCGGCCAGTTGCGCGCCGAGGGGTTCACCGTGGAAATCGTGGACGCCCTGGCCGGATCCAAGCGCCGGATCAAACCGCTGCCGCCCGAGATGGCGGACCTGGTCGACTTTTACGGCCCGCCGGATCGGTCTCCCTTCGGCCTTTTTTCCGCCTGGGCCCACCACGGCGCCGGTTTTGACACCGTCGCCCGTCGTGTGGCCGAAACCCGCCCTTTCCTTGTGGGGATTTCCAGCCTGTTTACCGCCTATGCCGACGAGGCCCTGGCCACGGCCGAAGCGGTGCGCCGGCTCCTGCCCGAGGCTCGCATCGTGGTGGGCGGGCATCATGCCACGGCCCTGCCCGGAAAGGTAATGGCTTCGGCAGCGGTGGATTTTGTCATCCGGGGCGAAGGGGAAGCGGCGATGGTGGCCTTGGCCCGAGCCCTGGTCGATCGGGGCGCTCTGGATCAAGTGCCCGGGTTGGTGTGGCGGCGGCCCCGGGGCAAGCTGGTCCTCAACCCCCCGGCCATCATCGCGGACCTGGATCGCCTGTCGCCCCCCGCCTTCGATCTGGTGCCGCGGAGAGCCTATCGCCGCGGCGGACGCGGTGCTCTTCAGATCACCGCCAGCCGTGGATGCCCCTACCATTGTTCCTACTGCGCCTTCGGCGACCCCGCCGCGCCGCCGTACCGTCGCCGTTCGGTGGACTCGGTGCTGGCGGAGATCGACGGCGCCGCAGAGCGCGAAGAGATCGGGTTCATCGATTTCGAAGACGAGAACCTCAGCCTGGATCGCGCCTGGTTCGTCGCCCTGCTAAAAGGCATTCAGCGACGCTTTACGCCGGGGAGCGTGGAACTGCGCGCCATGAACGGGCTGATGCCCTCGACTCTCGACGACGAGTTGCTGGCCTTGATGCAGGCGGCCGGTTTCCGTTCGTTGAACCTGTCGCTGGGCACCGCCGTGCCCCGACGCGCCCGTTTTTTTCGGCGCCCCGATTTGCGGCGGGCCTTCGACCGGGCGCTTTCTGGCGCGGTGCGCTGGGGCATGACGGCGGTGGGCTACATCATCGTGGGCGCGCCTGGGCAGCCGGCCGGCGAGAGCCTCTCAGACCTGCTCTATCTCGCCCGGCGGCCTGTGCTGGCCGGCCTCTCGGTATACTACCCGGTGCCCCGGACGCTGGATTTTGAGCGCTGCCGGCAGATGGGCCTGCTGCCTTCCACCCTTGCCCGCATGCGCGCCACGGCCCTGCCGGTGGGTGACGCTGCCGCTCGTCGCCGCACCGTGACCCTCCTGCGCCTGGGCCGGCTGCTCAACTTCATCAAGGCCCTCAAGGATCGGGGCGAGGCCCTGCCCGGGCCGATGCCGTTGGAGGAAGGGCCAATTCCAGGCGTTGACGATCGCCGGGTCCTGGGTCGACGGCTCCTGGCGGCTTTTCTTTACGACGGAAAGCTACGGGGGGCCGATGCAGCGGGAACCACATGGATCCATCCCTGCGACCCGGCGCTCACCGAACGTTTCCGACGGACCCTGCGTCACGTGCCGGTCTGCCCCAGCGGGCACCGGTCAGGCAGATAGATCCGGTTGGTTATTCGTTGCAGAATGACCGGCAGCGGGATTTTCAGATGCGCCCGCCGCGGGTTACCCTGGGCGAGGACATTGAAAGCTCAATCAGTTCCGTCGGTTGGCCCTGGAGGGCCACCGTCAGCCGGGCCCGGCAGGGACCGAGGCCTTCGGCCACGATGTTCAAGGCGCATTCCGGGGTGTTGTTGATCTCGCTGAGGTGGGCCAGCACCACGTGGCGCAGGCCGTCGTGGCGTACCCGGCCGAGCAGGTCCCGGGCTTCCGGGTTGCTCAGGTGGCCGGTGCGGCCGGCGATGCGCTGCTTCAGGGGCCAGGGGTAGGGGCCTTCCATGAGCATGCGCGGATCGTGGTTGGCTTCCAGCACTAGCGCACCGCAGTCGGCCAAATGGGTGCGGATCATCGCCGGGGCTATTCCCAGGTCGGTGGCGATGCCAAGCTTGGATCCGTTGCCCTCGATGGTGAACCCGGACGGGTCGGCGGCATCATGGGGCAGGGCGAAAGGGTGCAGGTGCAAGGTGTGGATGGCAAAGGCACGGCCGGGTTGAAAATGGACAAGATTGTCGATGCGGCCCAAGGCGGTGGCGCCGTTCGTTTGAGTCCCTCTGGTGAGGTATACGGGAAGGCGGTAACGGCGGGCCAAAACCCCGACACCCCGGATGTGATCGGTGTGTTCGTGGCTGACGACGATGGCGTCGATGCGAGCCGGGTCCAGGCATCTGGATCGCAGCCGCCGTTCGATTTCGACCCCGGACAATCCCGCATCGATTAAGATAGTGGTTTCACCATCGGATACATAGACGGCGTTGCCCTTGCTGCCGCTGGCCAGCACGCAGAAGTGGAGGCCGTCGCCGTTCGGGGGTGGAACGAGGGGTTCAGTCACCGGTGTGTCCGAAGCCGCCGTCGTTGCGGGCGGTGGCGGGAAGGGTTTCCACCAGCATGGGGCGCGTTCTGCATACCGGGGCGACGATCATCTGGGCGATGCGGTCGCCGCGCTGGATGGTGTAGGCGGCGGGTCCCAGGTTGATCAGGGCCACGCGGATTTCGCCGCGGTAGTCGCTGTCGATGGTTCCCGGCGCGTTGACCACGGTGACGCCGTGGTGGACGGCCAAGCCGCTGCGGGGCCGGATCTGGGCCTCGAAGCCGTCCGGCAGGGCCATGGCCAATCCGGTGGGCACCAGCGCGATCTGCCCCGGCGCCAGGGTCAGGGGAGTTTCCACGGCCGCGGCGATGTCCATGCCAGCGGCCCGGGACGTCATGTAGCGCGGCAACGCAATGTCGCCGTCGCGCTCGGGCTTTAGCCGCTGGAATGCGATGGGCAGCGCGTCGTTCATCGCGACGTATTCCCTCATTGGATCAACCTGTTGGAAGTGCGGAACCGGAGTACAAGAATCCGGCGGTAAATGATCGCTTTGCCTTCCATCCGTCAGCGAATCGTCAAGGCCGGCCAAGGTGTCATTGGCGCCACGGGAGCGCGTCCACCGCACCGGCCGGCACCGGTCCCAGGGCCGTGAGGGCCAAGCGGGCGGGATCGAGCAGCTCGGCGGCCAGGTCCTGGATTTCAGAGGCGTCGACGGCGTCGATGCGCCCGGTGACCTCGTCCATGGGGATGAACCGGCCCGCGTAGATCTCGTTCTGGGCCAGGCGCATCATCTGGTTCTCGTTGCTCTCGGCGGCCAGCAGCAGGCTGCCCTTGGTGAACGCCTTGGCGTCGGCCAGGCGCCGGGTGCCTACCGGCGTGTCGGCCAGGCGCCGTAGTTCGGTCACTATGCGCAACAGGGTTTCCCGGGTTTTTTCAGGCGCCACGGCGGCGTAAATCCCGATCATCCCCGAATCGGTGAAAGAGGAAACGAACGAATAGACCGAGTAGGCCAGCCCGTGCTGCTCCCGGATGGCCTGGAAAAGCCGCGAGCTCATGTTGCCGCCGAGGATCGAGTTGAGCAGGCTGTAGGCGTAACGCCGCTCATCGGTGACACACAAGCCGGGACCCGCCAGCAGGAGATGCACCTGTTCCAGGGGCCGCGGCACCACCTGGACCGGGGATTGGGCCACGGGCGCCCGGCGCGGCAAGGCCGCCGTTTCGCCTGAGGGCAGGAGGCCGAAGGTCGGCGCGAGCAGCTCGTGGATGCGGTCGTGGGAGAGGTTTCCGGCCGCGGCGATGACGATGCGCTCGGGCCGGTAGTTGCGCTGAACGAACGCCTGGAGGCGCTGCTGGTCGAAGGTTGCGAGGTTTTCCGGAGTGCCGAGAATCGAGCGGCCCAGGGGGTGGTCCCCCCAGAGGTGGGCACAGGCCAGGGTATGCACCAGATCCTCGGGACAGTCTTCCACCATTCGGATCTCCTGGAGGATGACGGTACGTTCCCGCTCGATTTCCGGGGGCGAAAAGGTGGAATGAAGAAAGATGTCCGCCAGCAGGTCCACCATGGTTTCTAAATGGGTGTCGGCGACCCTGGCGTGGTAGCAGGTGGTCTCCGGGGAGGTGAAGGCGTTGGTGTGGCCGCCGATGGCGTCGAAGGCCTTGGCGATCTGGTAGGCGCTGCGGCGCACCGTTCCCTTGAAGATCATGTGCTCGATCATGTGGGAAAGCCCGCTGTCGGCCGTGGTCTCGTCGCGGGCCCCCACATCGACCCAGACCCCCATGGCGATGCTGCGCGCATGGGGCATGCGCCGGGTGGCGATTCGAACTCCGTTGGGCAGCCGGATGCACTCAAGGTTTCCGGCCATTGCCCTCTTCTTCCAGCAGCGCCTTGTGGCTGAGGCGGATCTTGCCGTCCCGGTTGATCTCGAGCACCTTGACCCGCAGGGTGTCGCCTTCCTTGACCACGTCGGTGACCTTGGTGACCCGCTGGTTGGACAGTTGGCTGATGTGCACCAGCCCGTCGGTGCCGGGCAGGATTTGCACGAAGGCGCCAAAGTCCATCACCTTAACCACCTTGCCTTCGTAGACCTGGCCGACTTCCGGCTCCATGGTCAGGGCGCGGATGCGCTCGATGGCGGCTTCGCCATCCTCCTTGGAGACCGCCGCGATCTTGATGGTACCCGAGTCGTCGATGTCGATCTTGGTGTTGGTCTCGCTTTGCAGCGCCCGGATCACCTTGCCTCCCGGGCCGATCACGTCACGGATCTTGTCCGGGTTGATGTCGATGGTGGTAATGCACGGGGCATAGGGCGAAATGCTGCCCCGGGGCGCATCGATGACGAGGAGCATTTTCTTCAGGATGTGCAGCCGCCCCTCGCGCGCCTGCGCCAGGGCCTGCTGCAGGATCTCGCGCGACAGCTCGTGGATCTTGATGTCCATCTGCAGGGCGGTGATCCCCTCGGCGGTGCCGGCCACCTTGAAGTCCATGTCCCCGGTGTGATCCTCGTCGCCGAGGATGTCGGTGAGCACCACCACAGTGTCTTCACCCTTGACCAGCCCCATGGCGATGCCGGCCACCGGCGCCTTGATCGGCACCCCGCCGTCCATCAGGGCCAGGGTGCCGGCACAGACGGTGCCCATGGAGGAAGACCCGTTGGATTCGAGCACTTCCGATACCAGGCGGATGGTGTAGTCGAAGGTCTCCTTGTCGGGCAGCACCTTTTCCAGGGCCCGGGTGGACAGACCGCCGTGACCGATGTCGCGCCGACTCGGGCCGCCGATGCGCTTGACCTCGCCGACGGAAAAAGGCGGGAAATTGTAGTGGAGCATGAAGGGGCGAAACTCGTCGCCGCTCAATGTTTCCACCCGCTGTTCGTCCTGCCCCGAGCCCAAGGTGAGCACCCCCAGCACCTGGGTTTCCCCCCGGGTGAACAGGGCGCTGCCGTGAGGCCTGGGCAGGATGCCCACCTCGCAGGAAATGGGCCGCACCTCGTCGAAGCGGCGGCCGTCCATGCGGCGTCCTTCCTTGAGGATCAGGTCGCGGCTGATCTTCTTTTCCAGATTTTCGAGGATTTCCGCGATTTCGTCCTTGCGCTCGGCCAGTTCGGGCTCCAGGTGGGCGACCAGTTCGGCCTTGACGGCCCGCACCGCCTCGTGGCGCGCCATTTTCTCGGGCACTGTCAGCGCTTCGTGCAGCCGATCGCCGGCCAGGGCCGCCAGCCGCTCGGCCAGGGCCGCATCCGGCGCTGGCGGGGCAAACGGGCGCTTGGCCCGGCCGCAGCTTTGGCGCAGCTCTTCCTGAATGGCAATGATGGGCTGCATCTGGGCGTGGGCGAAAAAGATCGCCTCGAGCATGTCGTCTTCGCTGACGATGTCGGCACCGCCTTCCACCATCACCACGCCGGTGGTCGACCCGGCCACGATGATGTTGATGTCCGAGCGCTCCAGGTCCGTCAGCGACGGGTTGGCGACCAGCTCACCGTCAATGCGACCGACGCGCATCGCGGCGATGGGACCGGCGAAGGGGATGTCGGAAAGCCCAAGGGCGGCCGACGCCCCGATCATGGCCAGCGTGTCAGGATCGTTTTCCCGGTCCATGGAAAGGACCGTGGCAATGATCTGGGTCTCGTAGCGCCACCCCTTGGGAAACAGGGGGCGGATGGGGCGGTCGATGAGGCGCGCCGTGAGGGTTTCTTTCTCGGTGGGACGACCGATCTCGCGCCGGAAGTAGTTGCCGGGAATACGACCGGCGGCGTAGATTTTCTCCTGGTACTCAACGGTCAACGGCAAGAACCCCATATCACGGGTTTCATGAGCGGCCACCGCTGTGACCAGAACGATGGTGTCGCCGTATTGAACCACGGCGGCGCCGGAAGCCTGTTTGGCGACCTTGCCGGTCTGGATGCTCAACGTGCGATCGCCGATTTGACAACTAACTGATTTTTCCATGTGTTCTCCTGCTGTCACGCCCCGTTGGCCCGGTGCTCAACGCATCGTTGGATCGGGGCGATACCGATTCCGGCCCCGGCGGATTGCCCGGGCGGTACAACTGCGGACCACACAGCATCGGCGTTGATCCGGTGGCGGCCGACGTCTCGGAAGCGCAAGGAGCGGCTCCGGGTCGTTTTAGCGCCTGATGCCAAGGGCTTCGATAATGCTGCGGTACCGTTTGACGTCCTTGCCCTTGACGTAGTTGAGCAGCCGTCGCCGCCGGCCGACGAGCATCAACAGTCCGCGCCGGCTGTGGTGGTCCTTTTTGTGCACCTTGAGGTGTTCGGTGAGATAGGTGATGCGCTGGGTGAGCAGCCCCACCTGAACCTCGGGCGAACCGGTGTCCGATTCGTGAAGTTTGTACTGGTCTATGAGTTTTTTCTTGTCATCCGTCGACAGCACCACTGGCTTTTTCCTCCTCAGTTTCACGTTACGGTTGGGTGTGGCATGACACAAGCATAATCATAGCGTTGGGTTCCCGGGTCGAAGGTGACCACCGCCAGCAACCGCTGCCGGCGGTCCAGCACTTTCAACGGTCCTTTCCCGGCCGGCGGCGCAATGTCCGCCGCCGTGAGCCGTCCGCCGTGGGCGATGCGCTGGGCCAACGGAGGGCTTGCCGTTACCTTTGGCATTTGACGCAGCGCCGCGTTCATGTCGATGATCCGTTCGGCGATGCGCCCCTGCCGGCCCAGATCCTCCAATTCCGCCAGGGACAGGGCTTCCTCCAGGGCGAAGCCGGCGCAGGCCGTGCGCCGCAGGGCGGTCAAGTGACCGCCGCATTCCAGCGCCGCTCCCAAGTCGGCGCAGAGGGTCCGCACGTAGGTACCTGCCGAGCACTCCACTTCCAGCACCACTTCCGGCAGGTCCACCGACAGCACCTCCAGGCGGTAGACGGTCACCGGCCGCGGCGGCTTGGTCACCGGTTTGCCGTCGCGGGCCAGACGGTACAGCGGCACCCCCCGGTGTTTGAGGGCCGAGAAAACCGGGGGAACCTGGGTGAGGCGCCCCTCGAAGCGCGCTGCTGCGGCCCGCACCCGGGCTTCGTTCACCGTCACCGGCCGCGTGGCGGTGACCTGTCCCTCGGCGTCCTGGGTGTCGGTCTCCTCCCCCAGGCGGCAGGTTGCCCGGTACGTCTTGGGAGCCGCCAGAAAGAACCGCGACAGCCGCGTCGCCGCGCCCACGGTGCAAACCAACACGCCGGTGGCGGCCGGATCCAGGGTGCCGGTATGGCCGACCTTGGTACCCTTCAGGCACCGTTTGACCGCCGCCACCACTTGGGCCGAGGTGATGCCGGCTGGCTTGTCGATGACGATCACCCCGTCCATCCGCGGCGCCTCGATGGCTTGCTCTTCAAAGCTGCTCCGCCAGCTGAAGCAGGTCCGCCTTGACATCGGCCAGCGGCGCCGTGACGCTGAAGCCGGCGGCCGACGCATGGCCGCCACCGCCGCGGGCCAGGGCGATGCGGGCGACGTCGACGCTGCCGTCGCTGCGCAGGCTGACGTGGTAATGGTTCTCCTGGCCGCTGTTGAGCTCCTGGATCAAGGCGGCCACCCGGACATCCTCGATGCGACGGGCGTAGTTGATCAACCCGTCGCCGTCCTCGGGCTGGGTGCGCGTCTCGCGCAGCATCTCCTGCGAGAGGGTCATGATGGTCATCTTGCCGTTGGCCGCCAGCTCGATGGAATCCAGGGCCATGTTGAGCAGCTTGATCCGTCCCAGGGAATAGGTGCCGTACACGTGCTTGGCCACCTGGTAGGGATCGACGCCCAGGGCCACCATTTCGCGGCAGATGGTGAACGCCTCCAGGTTGGTGTTGGCAAAACGAAACGAACCAGTGTCGGTAAAAATTCCTGTATATATCGCTGCCGCCACGATTTTGTCAATCGGGGCGCGCATTTCCCGAATAATCCGATAGATGATTTCAGCGGTGGCGCAGGCGTCCGGATCCACCAGGCGCAAGGCGCCGAAAGCCTTGTTGGTCACATGGTGGTCGATGTTGACCACCACCGGGACGGCCGCAACCGCCTCGGCCACCGCGCCGATGCGCTGCAGGGAGCCGCAATCGAGAACCACGGCGGCATCGAATTCAAGATCGGCCGGCACCCGGCGGGTGATCCGTTCCACTTCGGGCAGAAAGCGGTAGATGGCCGGAATCGGATCTTCGTCCACCATGGCGATGGCCTTGCCCATGCGTTCCAGGATCAGGCCCAGCGCCAGAAGGCTGCCGATGGCGTCGCCGTCCGGGTGGGTGTGGGTGGTGAGCAGCACCCGCCTACTCCGGGTCAACTGGTGGATGATCGACTGCATGGTCCTGTTGCAAGGTCTTGAGAATCTGGTTGATGCGCGCCGCCTGGTCGAAGGTGTCATCGTAGAAGAACTCCAGCTCCGGCATGTAGCGCAGGGCCAACTCCGGGGCCAGACGCCGCTTGAGGAAAGCCCGGGCGTTGCGAAAGCCGTCCACGGCGGCCTGGCGGTCGGCCGATTGGGCGTGCACGGCGAAGTAGACCCGGGCCAGGCGCAAATCGGCGCTGACGCGCACACGGGTGATGGTGGCCGTCCCGATGCGCGGATCACTGGTCTCCTTGATCAGGATGGCCGACAGCACCCGCTGGATGTGACCGGCCACGCGATCGGCGCGGGAAAATGGTTTCACAGGTGAATGATCTCCATTTCGCTGTCCACCAGCTCGGCTAGGCCCATGGCCTCGACCAGATCCAGGATCTTTTCGATCCGGGCGTCCACCTCGCCAGCGGCGTTGGAAACGACGGCCAAGCCGATGACGGCACGCTGGTAGACGTCGTTGCCCTCGATTTCAGCCACCGATGCGTTAAAATGGTTGCGGACGCGGGCGATCACGGCCTTGACCACCCGGCGCTTGGCCTTGAGCGAGCGGCAGCCGTGGATTCTCAAGACGATGCGACCGCAACCGACGACCATCCTGGCAGCTTTCTCCTGCTGCGCCGGCTAGGACTGGGCCGGCGAAGCCACCTTGGGCCGGATCTCCTCCATGATAAAGACCTCGATGGCATCGCCGACCTTGATGTCGTTGTAGTTTTCGATACCGATACCGCACTCGTAGCCGGCCAGCACTTCCTTGGCGTCGTCCTTGAAGCGGCGCAGGGAGCCGATCTTGCCCTCGTACTGGACCACGCCCTCGCGCAGCAGGCGCGCCCGTTCGCCGCGGACCACCTTGCCCTCGGTGACGTAGCTGCCGGCAATGGCACCGACCTTGGGCACATGGAACACCTGGCGCACCTCGGCACGGCCCAGCAGCTTTTCCTCGAAGCGTGATTCCATCATCCCCACGATGGCGTCCTGCACCTCCTTAATGACGGTGTAGATCACGTTGTAGAAACGGATGTCGACGTTTTCCTCCGTGGCCAAGGCCTGCACCTTGGCGTTGGGACGGACGTTGAAACCGATGATGATGGCATCGGAGACAGTGGCCAGGGATACATCCGATTCGGTAATGGTGCCGGTGGCCGCGTGGATGATGTTGATCTTGACCTCTTCGTTGCTCAGCTTGACCAGCGACTCGCTCAACGCCTCGATGGAGCCGTGCACGTCGGCCTTGATGATCAGGTTCAGCTCCTTGACCTCGCGCTCTTTCATCTGCTCGAAAAGAGTCTCCAGGCTGAGACGGCTCGATTTGGCCAGTTCCTTGGAGCGTTGCTTCTGCTGGCGGTGGGCGCTGACCTGGCGGGCGTCCTTCTCGTCGGCCAAGGCGATCATCTCATCGCCGGCCGCCGGTACGCCGGAGAGCCCGAGGATTTCCACCGGGATGGACGGCCCGGCCGCGTCCGCGGGATTGCCCCGGTCATCGATGAGGGCCCGGACCTTGCCGTAGTGGACCCCGCAAACGATGGGGTCGCCGACGCGCAAGGTGCCTTCCTGGACAAGGACGGTGGCGACGGCACCACGGCCGGCATCCAGCTTGGCCTCCACCACGTGCCCCTTGGCCAGCTTGTCCGGATTGGCTTGAAGGTCCATCATTTCGGCCTGCAGCGAGATCATTTCCAGCAGATCCGAGATGCCGGTGCGCTGTTTGGCCGAGACATGCACGAAGATCGTGTCGCCGCCCCACTGCTCCGGCGACAGGCCCGAATCGGCCAGTTGCCGCATCACCCGCTCCGGGTCGGCGCCGGGCTTGTCCATCTTGTTGACGGCCACGATGATGGGCACTTCGGCGGCCTTGGCGTGGTTGATGGCCTCCACGGTCTGGGGCATGACGCCGTCGTCGGCGGCTACCACCAGCACCACGATGTCCGTCAGGCGGGCGCCGCGCGATCGCATGGCGGTGAAGGCCTCGTGGCCCGGGGTGTCGAGAAAGACGATCTGCCCCTTATCGGTGCTCACGTGGTAGGCGCCGATGTGCTGGGTGATCCCCCCGGCCTCTCCTTCGGTGACATGGGTTTTGCGGATCACGTCCAGTAGCGAGGTCTTGCCGTGGTCCACGTGGCCCATGATGGTCACCACCGGGGGACGGGGCCGCAGGTTGCCGGGTTCGTCGGTCTGGGGCTTGAGCAGGGCCTCCTCCTCGAAGGCGGCCTTTTCCACCTCGTAGCCGAACTCGCTGGCCACCAGGGCGGCGGTTTCAAAATCGATAGTCTGGTTGACGGTGGTCATCACCCCCATGCCCATCAATTTTCCGATCAGCTCGTTGGCCTTGAGGCCCATGCGTTTTCCCAGCTCGCTGAGCACGATGGTCTCGTCGACCTTGATGCGGCGCTTGATGGCCTTGGCCACCGTGATCTGGGGCTTCTGGACCGGGGGCGTCTTGGCCTTGGCCCCCTTGCGTCCCTTGCGACCTCTGAGATCGGCGGTGTAGAGGTCTTCGCCTTCCACCACGGCCTTTTTGCGAAACGAAATTTTCTTCTTGAAAAAGCGCTTGTTCGTATCTTCCTCCGCGCGCTTTTTCTTCTTTTTGCGCTGGGCCTCCTCGCCGGTGTCTTCCACTTTTTTCGCTTCGGCCGTCACCGGGAGCGGTTTGGTCTTGGACTCGGGCTTGGCCGGACGTTCGGGCAGTTTGATGATCTTGGCCGGCGTGTCCTTCTTGGCCTTGGCCTTGGCCGGTGCCTTGACGGCGGAGCGCTCCGGTTCTGGTTCTGGGGTGGATGTCGGCGGAGCGGCCGGTTCAGCAGGCGCTTCCTCGGGCGGCGGTGCTGGTTCGGCTGTTGTCGCTTCGGGCGCCGGCTCCGTTGGAGCGGCGGTCTCCGTTGGAATCGCTTCGGTTTCCGTTGGCCGCGGCTCAGCCTCCGGCTCTGGCTCGGGAGCGGCCGGGCTTTCGGCTTCAACCACTGCAGGGGGTGCTTCGGCGGTCTCTTCGCGGCGCGGCGCCTCTGGCTCGGCCGGCGCCGACGCCTGCTCAGGCGCACCTTCCTCGGGGGGAGGCGCCTCGGCCTCCGGCGCTTTCTGGTCCGCCTTAGCTGCTGCCTTGGGGCGCCGCCGGATCACGGTCGGCTTGACCCGGGTGTCCTGGGAAACCTTTTCCTTGCGGCCGAACAGGTTCTGCTTGATCCGGGCAACGGCCTCGTCGTCGAGGGAACTCATGTGGCTGGCCACTTCGATTTGCATCTTATGGAGCTTGTCGAGAAGTTGCTTGTTCTTCAGGTTCAATTCCCTGGCAAGCTCATAAACTCTGATCTTTGCCATCCATTCCCCCTCAATCCGGCTTGGAAAAGGCGTTCGACCGTCTTGGACGGCCGGACGGGCTCAGCTGTCGTCTCGCTCGGGGGCGGCGCGGGTTTCTCGGCGCCACGCCGCGTCGGCGAGAAGGTCAATCGGTCTCCAACGGCGCTGTCCCGGATTCCCGGTCTGCGGGCGCCCCGTCCAACGTTTCTGCCGCCGGCGTGGTTTCCGGCTCCTGGGCGACGGACAAGGCCACATCCTGGACTTCCCGGGGATCGGTTTCCTTGACCTCCAGGGGTTCCTCGGCGGGTTCGGCATCGCCTTCCGCCTCCGCCACGACTTCCTCGGCTGCCTCGTTTTGGCGTTCAGCCGCTGCCTTGGCTGCAGCTTCGGCCACGGCGGCGTTGTGGATCAATTCGGCGGCCTTCTCGGGGTCCAGCTCGCGGATTTGGGCCAAGTCTTCAACGCTGGCATGGCTCAGTTCCTCGGCCGAGAAGAATCCCATCTCGTACAAGGTATCTGCCAAGCTGATGCTGACGCCGGGGACGGCCACCAGCGAGTCGTAGCCGTCGCGCATGGCCTGGCTGTACTTGCTTTCGCTGATCACGTCCAGGTGCCACTTGGTCAATTTGGACGCCAGACGCACGTTCTGGCCCCGTTTGCCGATGGCGATGGACAGGTGTTCGTCGGGGACGATCACCTCCATCGAGCGGTTCTCTTCGTCGATGATGACCCTGGAAATCTCCGCCGGTGCCAAGGCGTTGCAGACGAACTTGGCCGGATCCACATGCCAGGGGATGATGTCGATCTTTTCCCCGCGCAGCTCCTGGACCACACTTTGCACACGACTGCCCTTCATGCCGACGCAGGCGCCCACCGGATCGATATCCGAGTCGTTGGAAGAGACAGCGATCTTGGTGCGCACCCCCGCTTCCCGGGCCACTGCCATGATGGTGACGATGCCCTCGGCGATTTCCGGCACCTCGGTCTTGAACAGCTGGACCAGGAAGTTGGGATGAGTGCGCGACATGACGATCTGGGGTCCCCGGGTCTCGTAGAGGACATCCATGATGTAGGCCCGGATCCGATCCCCGCGGCGGTAGCTTTCCCGCGGAACCTGCTCCCGCGACGGCACGATGCCCTCGGTGGTGCCGAGGTTGACGATGAGGTCACCGCGGTCGATGCGCTGGACGATGCCGTTGATCAATTCGCCCTTGCGGTCGATGAAGGCCGCATAGACGGCGTCCCGCTCGGCGTCCTTCATCTTTTGGATGATCACCTGCTTGGCGCTCTGGGCGGCGATGCGGCCGAAGGAGGCGGTATCCATCTTGGTTCCCAGGCTGTCGCCTAGTTCGCAGTCGGGATCCAGTTGGCGGCCCTGGACGAGGCTGATTTGAAGGTCGGGGTCGGTGACGGTTTCCACCACTTCCTTGAACTGGAACACCTCGATCTCACCGATTTCTTCGTTGTACTGGACCTCGATGTCGGCCTTGCTGCCGAACCGCTTGCGTGCGGCTGACCGCAGCGCCTCCTCCAGCGCCTTGATGAGCACCTCGCGGTCGATGCCGCGGTCCCGGCTCACCTGATCAACGACGCGTTTGATATCCGAGATAAACATCCGCTTGTCTCCATTTTGTCGGGCCGGTGGCCAGGGGGCCGTCAGTCGGCCGCCAACCGGGCCCGCACGATGTCCTCGAGGGCCAGGGTTACTGTGGTGTTTTCCAGCTCCAGGGCCACCCGGCCGTCGACCATCCCCATCAACCGGCCGGTGAAGTTCTTGCGCCCCCCGATGGCCTTGGCCACCTTGACGCGCACCGGATGGCCGGCAAAACGTTCAAAATCCGCCGGACGGCTGATGGGGCGATCCGCTCCCGGCGAGGAAACTTCAAGATGGTAAGGGCCGACGCCCTCATCGAGGACCGCGTCGAGCACGTCGCCTACTTGGCGGCTGATCTCAACGCAGTCGTCCAGGCTCACCCCTCCGGGCTTGTCGATGTACAGACGCAACGTGGCGCCGGCCGGCTCGCGCTGGAACTCGCAGTGCACCAGGTCGTAGCCGGCGTTGGCGCACAGCGGTTCGGCATGGTGCCGGACCGTTTCGATCACCGCCGCCGGCGCCAACGGCGGCGGGGCTTGGCCGCTATTTTTTTTCTTTTGTTTCAAGTAGATAACCCTGTTTTCCAAAAACAAAAAACGGGCTTTTGCCCGTTTTCCCGTGAGGTAGATTTCGATGGTTACGGCCGCAACTCAAACCTTGAGGGGGTTACCTTCTCATCGGAACCTTGCTCCTGACGATGCGCTCGAAAATCTACCGCAACAGAAAAACCCTTCATGGCTCAACAGCCCTCCATGAAAGGCGGGACTTCGTTTTGGAGCGGGCAACGAGATTCGAACTCGCGACTCCAAGCTTGGGAAGCTTGTACTCTACCAGCTGAGTTATGCCCGCATACCAAGATCGCTTATCTAAGCCAGACGCGGCTGCTTGTCAATACATTTTCAGGGGGGCTCGTCCAACAGGCCTCGGAGTTGCTTCAATTCGCGGTAGATTCGGGCCAGCATCTCCTGTTCGGAGCGCTCGTCGCCGGGGGAAGAGGCGCTCTCCAGATGCTGGCGCGCGCCGGCGATGGTGAAGTGCTGTTCGTAGAGCAGTCGCTTGATTTCGCTGATCAAGTCCAGGTCGGCCGGGCGGTAGAGCCGGTGCCCCGAGGCGGTACGTTTAGGCTTGAGCGCGGGAAACTGGCTTTCCCAGAAACGCAGCACGTAACCGGGCACACCGGTGATCGCGCTGGCTTCGCGCACCCGGTAGTAGCGCTTGGGCGGATCGCGATGAGGGTGGGCCGATGGATCGTTCATGCCGCCGACTCGGGCGCCTTGCCGTCGGGCGCGGCTACCGTCTGGTCAGGTCGGTAAAGCGGCGCCGAAGCTTGCCAGCAGCCGCTCGGTGATTTTCTGGTGCAACGGGTTGATCTGTTCGTCCGCCAACGTTCCCCGGTCGCTGCGATACGTGATGCGAAACGATACGCTTTTGCGGCCCGCGGGAATCGGGGGGCCGATGTAGTGGTCGAAAAGCGCCACGCTCTCCACCAGCGGTTCGTCGGCCGCGGCGATGGCTTCGGCCAGACGGGCGCTTTCCACGGCCGCATCCACGATGAGCGTCATGTCCCGGGTGATAGCCGGAAACCGCGGAAGCGGCCGGCTTTGGCGCCCGGCGGCCATCCTTTTGGCCAGCCGCGGCAGGTTCAGTTCGAAGGTGAAGGCCGGCTGTTTGAGGTCGAAAGCTGCCCGGGTGTCCGGGTGCACCTCGCCGATGAAGCCGATGCGCTCGTCCTCGACGGCGATCCAGGCGCTGACGCCAGGCCGGGTGCAGTCGCAGTGCTCGGGGGCCAGAGAGCCAAACCGCACGCCTGTCACCCCGAGCCGCTCGACCAGAGCCTCCACCACGCCCTTGAGGTCGAAAAAGTCGCAGGATGCCTGGCGCTCCAGCCGTCCCTGGGCCCAGTGCTCATCTTGGCGTTGGCCGGTCCACAGGGCGGCAAGCATCTGGGTTTCCGCGGGTAGCCGATCGGCGCCGTCCTCGGCGGCGACGAAAATCTTGCCGACTTCAAAGAGCTTCAGATGCCGGTTGCCCATGGCGATGTTTCGCGATGCGGTTTCCAGCAAACCGGGTAGCAGCGAGGTGCGCATCACGGCCAGATCCTCGCTCAGGGGGTTTCGGATCACCACCTGGCGCTGCCGTGGGTCGTCTTTGGCCAGGCGCAGCCGCAGGTTGCTGTCCTGGTGAACAAAGCTGTAGGTGATCACCTCGGCAAAACCCAGACCGGCCATCAGTTCCCGCAGCCGCTGGCGCAGGGCGAAGGCGGCCGCTGGCCGCCTTCCCGCGGCGGGCAGTGCCGGATGGGTGGTGGCGATCTTTTCGTAGCCATGACGGCGGGCGATTTCCTCTGTGAGGTCTTCGCTGCGCGTGACGTCCACCCGGAACGAGGGCACGTGCACCTCGAGGCGGTCGGATTCTTGGTTGGAGACACGGAAACCGATCTCCTCCAGCAAGGTCTTCATCCGGTCGCCGTCCAGTTCAGTGCCCAGCCGCCGGTTGACCCGGTGGACATCCAGAGCGATGACGGTTTGAGGCGCCGGCCGGGGATGGGCGTCGATGTGTCCGGGCACCGGGCGGCCGCCGGCCACTTCCGCGATCAGGGCTGTGGCGCGGTTCAGGGCGGTGAGCGTGCCGTGCGGATCGACGCCGCGCTCGAAGCGGTAGGCGGCATCGGTGGCCAGGTTGAAGCGCTTGGCGGTCTTGCGGATCGAAACCGGGTCGAAGCAGGCGCTTTCCAGCAGCACCCGGGTGGTGTCCGGCTGGATCTCCGAATCGAGTCCGCCCATGACGCCGCCGATGGCCACCGGTACCTCGGCATCACAGATCATCAGGGTGTCGGCGGTGAGGCGGCGCTGCTTTTGATCCAGGGTGACGAAGGATTCGCCTTCGGCGGCGGTACGCACCACGATACGCCGGCCCCGGAGCCGGTCGAAGTCGAAGGCGTGCAGCGGCTGACCGAGCTCCATCATCACGAAGTTGGTCACATCCACCACGTTGTTGATCGGTTTCAGATCCACCGAGCGGAGTCGGTCCTGGAGCCATTGCGGCGAGGGGCCGATAGCCACATCGAAGATCAGGCGGGCCGTATAGCGAGGGCAGTGGTCCGGGGCGAGGATCTGCACCGAGGTCTCGCGATGGATGTCGCTGCCTTCAGGCAGCACCGGCACCGGCGGCGGCACCAGCGGCTTGCCGCAGATGGCCGCCACCTCGCGGGCGACGCCCAGGATGCTCAAACAGTCCGACCGGTTGGGCGTGAGCTCAATTTCCAGCACCGGGTCGTGGAGGCCCAGAGCACGGTTGAGGGGCGCCCCGACGGCCAAACGGTCGTCAAGGTGCAGCAGGCCGCTGGCATCTGCTCCCAGGCCCAGTTCAAAGGCGCTGCACAGCATACCCTCGGAACTCACGCCACGCACCGTTTCGGCCTTCAGCTCACAGCCCCCGGGCATTTCGGTGCCGGGCAGGGCGCAGGGCACCAGACAGTCGGCGGCCGCGTTGGGAGCCCCGCAGACGACGGTCAGGGTCCGGTCGCCGATGTCCACCTGGCAGCATTTGAGCCGATCAGCGCGGGGATGGGGGGACACCTGGACAATCCGCCCTACCCGAACCGTTTCCAGGAACCCGTACCGATCGTTGACGGCGGCGACTTCCAGGCCGGCCATGGTCAACGCCTCGGCAACCTGGGCCGGCGTCAGATCGACTTCGACGTACTGGGTCAACCAGCTCCAACTGACCTTCATCTCAAAATTGCCTCAAAAACCGCAGATCGTTTTCAAAAAACCGGCGCAAGTCGTCGATGCCGTACTTGAGCATGGCGATGCGTTCGATCCCCATGCCGAAGGCGAATCCCGAGTAGCGGTCCGTGTCGTAGCCCACTTTTTCAAACACCGCCGGGTGCACCATCCCCGAGCCGAGAATCTCCAGCCAGCCGGTGTGCGAGCAGACCCGGCACCCGGCGCCGCCGCAGATCGTACAGCCGATGTCCACCTCGGCGCTCGGCTCGGTGAAGGGAAAAAAGGACGGGCGAAAACGCAGGGGCGTCCGGGGGCCGAAGATCTGGTGGACGAACTCCGTCAGCACGCCCTTCAGGTCCCCGAAGGAAACCTGGGTGTCCACCAGCAACCCCTCGACCTGGTGGAACATGGGGGTATGGGTCAGGTCGGAGTCGCAGCGGTAGACTTTTCCCGGAGCGATGATGCGCACCGGCGGCGGCTGCTTTTCCATCACACGGGGCTGGGTGGGCGACGTCTGGGTCCGCAGCACGATGTTGTCCGACACGTAGAAAGTGTCCTGCATGTCCCGGGCCGGGTGGTCCTTGGGGATGTTGAGGGCTTCGAAATTGTAGTAGTCGGTTTCCACCTCGGGACCCTCGGCGATGTCGAATCCCATGCGCTCGAAGATCTCGCAGATTTCCACCTTGACTTGAGTCAACGGGTGCAGGTGGCCCACCGGAGCGGGGCGTCCCGGCAGGGTGACATCGATGCGGTCCGCATCGGCCCGTTGCCGGGCTTCCAGGGCGGCCAGGCGCTGGGCCACGGCTTCTTCCAGCTCGGCCTTGAGACGGTTGGCGGCCTGTCCGGCAGCCGGGCGGTCCTTGGGCGGCAGGGTGGAGATCTGGCGCAAAAACTGGGTCAGGACGCCTTTGCGACCGAGAAAGTGGACGCTCAGCGCCTGAACGGCCTCCCGGTCCGCAGCGTCTTGCAGCCGCTGCAGGGCCTCGGCGCGAATCTGTTCAATAGTCTGTTGCACGGCAGGGCCTGATCTTGGTTGGCGAGTGTGACACACGGCCTGACGACGAGGTCGGTGCGGCGCCCAGGACAGGGGCCGCACCGACCGAGGGCATCAGAACTGTTCGGCAGCCAGGCGCGCCAGTTTGGCGAAGCCGGCCGGATCCGAGACGGCCATTTCCGCCAGGACCTTGCGGTCCAGGGCCACGTTGGCCAGCTTGAGTCCATGCATGAACCGGCTGTAGCTCATGTCGTTGAGCCGTGCGGCGGCGTTGATGCGTGCGATCCACAGGCGCCGGAAGTCGCGCTTGCGGACCCGACGGTCCCGGTAGGCGTAGGTTAAGGCGCGATCGACGGTGTCGGCGGCGGTGCGATACAGCTTGCTATGGCCGCCCCGATACCCTTTGGCTTGATTGAGGACCTTGTTGCGACGGTGTCTTGCTTTGAATCCGCGTTTGACGCGCATGACAATCTCCTTGAAACATGGCGCCGGCGGCGCACCGTATGGCCGACGGCGACCGGATTGAAATTCTGCCGCACCTTATCCGTGCGGCCGGCCATCAGCCGTTGGGCAAAAGGCGCCGCACGGCTTTCATGTTGGTGGCATCCACGATTTGCCCCAAGCGCAAGCGCCGTTTGCGCTTGGCGGTTTTGCTGGTGAGAATGTGGCTGTGGTAGCTCTTGTTGTACGTGTACTTGCCGGTTCCGGTGCGCTTGAAGCGCTTGGCCGCGGCGCGGTTGGTCTTGATTTTAGGCATAATGAGCAACTCCTTAGTGATCGATAGCGACAACAAAATTTAAAATGAAGATGGCGTGAGCGCCACGATGGGCGTGTCACGCCATGGTGTGACCATGCGATTGCCGTCCGGCAAACCCCTCGGCCGCGACCGGTCCAGACGGTTGCCAGGAGCGGATCTCAGTGCGTCCGCGGCGCAAGGACCATCATCATGGTGCGTCCCTCGAATTTGGGCGCCTGCTCCACCACCGCCTCCTCTCCGATGGCCTCGGCGATCCGCGCCAGCAACGCCCGTCCCTGGTTGGCCATGGTGATCTCTCGCCCCCGGAACATCACCGTCACCTTGACCTTGTCCTTGTTGGCCAGGAACTTGCGGATATGGCCGATCTTGGTCTCCAGATCGTGGTCGCCGGTCTTGGGGCGAACCTTGATCTCCTTGACCTGAACGGTGCTCTGCTTCTTCTTGGCTTCCTGCTTTTTCTTGGTCTGCTCGTACTTGAACCGACCGTAATCCATGATCTTGCAGACCGGCGGATTGGCGTTGGGCGAAATCTCCACCAGGTCCAAACCATGTTCAGCTGCCGTTGCCAAGGCCTTGGCAAGGGAAACGATGCCGACTTGGTTCCCCTCCGAGTCGATCAGTCGCACTTCCCTGGCCCTGATGTTTCGATTGATCCGAGTCTGGTCCGCCCGCGTTGGGATGACGTGTCGCAAAAGAGCTATGCCTGCACCTCCTGACGTTGAAACAATCCTTGTTCCATACGGTTGCCGAAGCGTTCGCGTTCATCCGACGACCGCATAAATGCCCAGTCAAATATACGATCGGCGCAGCAATTGCAACCGAAAAAACGTTCAGCGACAGCGACAGCGGTCGAGGTGCCCCTCGGGCTGGACTTTTCCAGCTGGCGCTTGGCTCAGGGTGTAGCGGGCCAGCAGGCTGTCCCGCCAGTAGCTTGCGGCGGGGTCGGCGAAGAAGGCCTGAAACAACGCCAGGGCCTCGCTGCGACGCAAGCCGGCACCGATGGAGGGGCGGCGGGAGGCGTACAACGGCCCCAGCCGCTCCAGCGGGCAGCCGGTACCGCCGCCCATGGCGTCTTCGTAAGCATAGACGATCCGCCCGATTCCTGCCAACAGAATCGCCCCGTAGCACATGAGGCAGGGCTCCAAGGTGACGGCCAGGGTCAGGCTCCGGGCCTCGTGGCTTGGTGCCAGCTGTTCCAATCGCTGCAGGGCGATCATTTCGGCATGGGCCAGTTCGCTGGGGGCGGGGCCAGTGCTGCCACGGCGGCGGGCGCGCACCAGGATACCGGCACGGTTCCCGATAACGCAGCCGACGGGAAACTCGCCCCGCGCCAGGGCGTCACTGGCCTCCTCGAGGGCCGCCTGCATCAGTTCATCATCCGTCATCGCTGTCCGCTGTTGAAGAAGGGCCGGGATGAAGGTCCAGGGCGCAGCTGCCGTCGATTTCAAACGCGTAGACGATCCGCGCGGCCATCTCGGCCTGTCGGTCGTCCACGGCCCTTGCCGGCGTGCCGGCCAGATGCTGCTCGAGGGCCTCGCGGGTCAAGATCGCTTCCAGGCCGCTGCCGATGACTTGTCCCCGGCCGCCTTCGAGCACGTCCGCCTCCCGGCCGTTGGTCACCACCACCACCGGCACGATGTGCGGGCCGAGGAGGCGGGCCAGGGCCAGGGCCGAGCGGTGGCGCGTAACGATGGAGCCGGGGCCGTAGCGAATCATCATCGCCGGCACACCGTCGATGGAAACCAAAAAATCCACAGGCACGTCGGCCCGCTTTTTCCCGACGCGAATCGGCACCTGCAGCCGGGACTGGACCTGCTGCCGCGAAAAACCGCATTCCGTCAGCAAACGTCGGGCGATCTGCTGGCGCAAGCGCTCGTCTTCGGTATCCTCCAGCGGCGCGCCGGAGATCAGATCGATCAGTTGACCGTAGACGACGGGTTGGGCCATGATGTTTGTTTTACCTTTCTGTCCGGACGCCAGTCTGCGCCTGCTTGCACGATCTTATTTTGGCCCATTGCCGGCTGGATGTAAAGCCTGCCGTTTTGAGGGTTCGCTGCAGCGGCAGGCTTGACAAGCAAAAGTCCGATCCCCTATGAAGCGGAGCGAATCTTTTCACAGCGTGCTGCGCGGCGCAGCCCCGATCCATCGTTGACTACGACAATAAGGAGAATGCCATGGCCCAGGTGATTGCCGACCGTCGGGATATCGATTTTGTCCTCTACGAGCAGTTTGACGTCGAATCGCTCTTCGATTGCGACCGCTACCGGGACCTGAACCGCAAGGCCTGCGACATGGTCATCGACGCGGCGCGCGACTTCGGCCTCAAGGAGATCCTGCCCACCTATGCCGCCGGCGACCGCGAAGGGGTGCACTTCGCGGACGGCAAGGTGACGGTGCCTGAATGCTTCCGGCGTCCCCACCGGCTCTTCGTGGAAAACGAGTGGATCGCCATGACCGAGGACCCGGACCTCGGAGGGCAGGGGCTGCCCCATGTCATCGCCAAGGCGGCCAACGAGTACTTCGTGGGGGCCAACTTCGCCTTCACCGCCTATGCCACCCTCGGCCACGGCGCTGGCAAGATGATCGAGCTCTTCGGCACTCCCGAGCAAAAGGCCCTGTTTCTCAAAAAGCTTTACACCGGGCAATGGGGCGGCTCCATGCTGCTCACCGAACCGGAGGCCGGCAGCGACGTGGGGGCCCTGACCACCTCGGCCCGGCCCAACCCCGACGGCACCTACAGCATCACCGGCAACAAAATCTTCATCACCAACGGCGAGCAGGATCTGACGGAGAACATCATTCACCCGGTGCTGGCGCGCATCGAGGGCGCGCCGGCGGGCACGCGGGGGATCTCCATTTTTCTGGTGCCCAAGTACTGGGTCGAGCCCGACGGCCGCCTGGGCGACTTCAACGACGTGGTGTGCACCGGCGTCGAGGAAAAGATGGGGCTTCACGGCAGCCCCACCTGCAGCCTCACCCTGGGCGGCAGCGGAAAATGCCGCGGCTGGCTGCTGGGCGAGCCCAACCAGGGGATGCGTATCATGTTCCACATGATGAACGAGGCGCGCCTCGACGTGGGTTTCCAGGGCTTTTCCCACGCCACGGCGGCCTACCTCTATGCCTTGGATTATGCCCGCCAGCGGCGCCAGGGCCGGGATCTGGCCGCCGGCAAGAACGCCGCCGCCCCCAGCGTGCCCATCATCGTCCATCCCGACGTGCGGCGGATGCTGATGTGGATGAAGGCCTACGTGGATGGGATGCGCAGCTTCCTCTACTACGTGGCCCTGGCCTTCGACCGACGGGAGACGGCCGCCGATGCCGATCAGGCCGCCTACTGGGAGGGCCTGATCGACCTGTTGATCCCGGTGGTCAAGAGCTACTGCTCCGACCGGGGGTTCGAGGTCTGCACCCAGGCGATGCAAGTTTACGGGGGCTACGGCTACACCCGTGAGTACCCGGTGGAGCAGCTTGCCCGGGACTGCAAGATCACCAGCATCTACGAAGGCACCAACGGTATCCAGGCCATGGATCTGCTCGGCCGCAAGCTGGCGATGCGTCAAGGGGGCGTTTTCATGGATTTCCTGACCGAGGTGCGCCGAACGGCAGCCGAGGCCGAAGCCGTCGCGGCGCTGGGCGAGCTGTGCCCCGCGGTGCAGGCGGCCGCCACCGACCTGGAAAAGGCGGCCGTGGCCCTGGCCAGGGATGCCGGCGGCGCACGGCTAAAAACGGCCTTCGCCCATGCCGGCCCGTTTCTCGATGCCACCGGTGACCTGATCATGGCCTGGATGCTCTTGTGGCGGGCCAAGGCGGCCGCCCCGCGGCTGGAGGCCCTCTGCGCCAAGGCGGCCGATCGCAGCGAGCTGATTGCCGGCAACCGGCAGGCGGCCTTTTACGACGGCCAGATCAAGACGGCCCGCTTCTTCATTCGATCCCTGCTGCCGGTGACCCGGGGCCGGATCCAGGCCATCCTCAACGCCGAGGGGGCCGCGGTGGAAATCGACGAGAAGGGCTTCGGCGGGCTGTGATTGTCAAAGGTCAGACCGGTTCGACCGGCCTGACAGAACCGTGATTGCAATATTTCAACCTTCGACGCGAAAGGATCTTTTTCCCATGCGTGACGTTGTGATTGTTTCGGCCTGCCGCACCGCCATCGGCGCCTTCGGCGGCACCCTGCGCGACAGCCATGCGGCCCGCATCGCCGCCGTGGTGATGAAGGCCGCCATCGAAAGAGCCGGCATCGAGGCCGCCCGTATCGACGACGTGCGATTCGGTCTCTGCCTGGAGCCCTCCGACACCCTCAACACCACCCGGGTGGCGGCCCTTATGGCCGGTATCCCGGACTCGATCCCGGCGGTGACCATCAACCGGGTGTGCATTTCGGGCATGGAGGCGGTGCTCAGCGGCGCGGCGATGATCCAGGCCGGGGTGGCCGACATCATCCTCGCCGGCGGGGTGGAGCACATGTCCGGGGTGGCCTACGAGGTGCCGGCGGCCCGCTGGGGATGTCGCCTGCAGGACCAGACCTTCGTGGATGCCCTCATCCGGGGGCTGCACTGCGGCTCCCACCTGATTCCCCATCCGGAAGACGGGCCGGTGGATGCCAGCCGGCCGCCCTTGAGTCTCTTTGTTGGCAAGCCGTACCTCATGGGCCATACGGCCGAATTCATCGCCCAGCACATGGGCATCACCCGCCAGGAGATGGACGAGGTGGCCCTGCGCAGCCACCACAATGTGGAGCGCGCCACCCGGGAGGGGGATTTCGCCGCGGAAATCGTGCCGGTGGAAGTGCCCCAGCGCAAGAAGCCGCCGCTGGTTTTCCAACGCGACGAGCATTTTCGCCCCGGCCTGACGATGGAACAGCTGGCCAAACTGCCCCCGGCCTTCGTTCCAAAGATCGGCACGGTGACCGCCGGCAATTCCAGCGGGATCAACGACGGGGCGGCGGCCATGGTGATCATGGGGGCCGATACGGCCCGGGCGCTGGGCATCACCCCCTTGGCGCGCATCCGGGCAGTGGGGCGCGGGGCCTGTCATCCCTCGGTGATGGGCCTGTCGCCGGTGCCGGCCGTCCAGGACCTGATGCGCCGCAGCGGACTGGCGATCGCCGACTTCGAGCTGATGGAGGTCAACGAGGCCTTCGCGGCCCAGTACATCGGCTGCGAGCGGGAACTGGGCCTCGACCGGCAGATCGTCAACGTCAACGGTTCGGGCATCGGCATCGGCCACCCGGTGGGCGCCACCGGAGCGCGGATCATGGTGACGTTGATTTACGCCATGCGCAAGCGGGGCAAAACCCTCGGGCTGGCGACTCTCTGCGGCGGCGGGGGCGTGTCGATGGCCTGTGCCCTGGAAATGGTATGAAGCAGGTTCACCGTTGCAGGCGGTCCCGGATCGGCGCCGGTCTTGTTTTTTCCGCTGATGCCGGTCCCGCGATGCCCGGCGGGCAAGCTTTTCTTGACCCCGCTCTCGAATTTACTTATATAAAGCAGACAATTATTCGCTTCTGAAACAAACGAGTCCCCTCAGCAGAAAGCCTCTTGTCTGGAAGGCGCAGTCGCTCAAGCAGAACCGGGAAACCATCTGGATGCCCGAATCGAAAGGAACTGTCATGACCGTCAAGACCAAGATAGGGATCATCATCTGCGACCGCTATAGACGCTGCGCCGGGGGCAAATGTCTGCGCGCGATGCGCAACAAGGAAGGCGCCTTCAGCATCTATACCGACACCGAACCGGAGCTGGTAGGATTCACCACCTGCGACGGCTGCCCGGGTGGCAACGTCGAGTATGCCGGGCAAGAAATGGTCAAAAACGGCGCCGAAGTCATCCATCTGGCCACCGGCCTGGTGGTCGGCTACCCGCCTTGTCCCCACATCGAAACCTTCAAGGCTTTCCTGGAAAAACGCTACGGGGTTAAAGTGGTGGTGGGGACCCATCCCATCCCGACCCATTATCTGGAGATGCATACTCATCTGGGGACCTGGGATGCGCCGCAGTGGAAACCGTTGATCGCCCCTACCATGGCCGATGAGGCCACTCGGGCCAGCTATGCATGATCGGGGTTTTCAGTTCCGGGCCGGCAAGGATCGGCGTCAGGGACTGCCCTCGAGGGGTTTGCGGCGCCGCTTCTGGCCGTTCATCCGGCTGGTGCTGCCGGGAGCGCTGCTCCTTGGCCTGGCAGCCTATTTCCTGCCCGTGGACGCCGATTCGAACATCGACCCTGGGCCAGCGTCCGCTCCCGTTGCGGCGACGGAGAAGCGCCCCGAAACCCTCGTGGCACCGCCGCATCAACCGACGGCCGACCCCGTGGTCGAGCCCCCCCCGACCGTGGAGACCCGTTTCGGGATTGTTCTCGAGGGGCTGGATGTCTGTGAGGGGGTGGTGGAAAAGGGCGCGACCCTGGCCGGCATCCTCGGCGGTCACGGGGTTTGCGCCCAGCGCATCGCCGCAGCGGCCGAGGCCAGCCGCGGGGTCTTCGACCTGCGCCAGCTCCGGCCGGGCCGGCCCTACTGCCTGTTTTTAGGCCGCGACGGACGGCCGCGCTACTTCGTCTACGAGGCGTCGGCCACCGACTACGTGGTCTTCGACCTCGCCGAGCCGGTGGCGGTGCGGACGGCCAGCAAGCCGGTGGAGACCAGACTTCGCGCCGCAGCGGCCACTATTTCGTCGTCTCTGTGGGAAGCCTTGCAGGATCAGGGGGTGGACCCCGGCCTCATCGTTTCCCTCGACGAGGTTCTGGGGCAATCGGTGGATCTTTTTCATCTTCAGCCCGATGACCGCATCGCCCTGGTTTTCGAGGAACAATTCGTCGAAGGGCGGCCCATCGGCGCCGGCAGGATCCTGGCGGCCCGCATGGTCCACGAGGGGGTCGTGTGCAACGCCTTTTATTATGACGACGGCCATGGGGGCGGGTACTACGATGAAAACGGCCACAGCGTGCAGCGCCGTTTTCTGCGGGCGCCGTTGAAGTACAACCGGATCAGCTCAGGCTTCTCGCGCCGCCGGTTTCACCCCATTCTCAACATCTATCGCCCCCATCTGGCCATCGACTACGCGGCGCCCACCGGCACGCCGGTGATGGCGGTGGGCGACGGGACCGTGGTGCGCACCGGCCACGACAAGCATGCCGGGCGCTTCATCCGCTTGCGGCACGGCAGCCGCTACGAGAGCCGCTACATCCACCTGTCCCGCTTCGCCAAGGGCATGCGCGCCGGGCGCCGGGTTCAGCGCGGTGAGGTAATCGGCTACGTGGGTCAAACCGGACTGGCCACCGGGCCGCACCTGGACTTTGCCTTCTACCGCGACGGCACGCCGGTCGACTATCGCACCCTGGACTTTCCCCGCCAGGATCCGATTCCGGATGATCAGCGGATTTGGTTCGACCGGCGCGTGATCCACTTGAGCCAGTACCTGGAAGAAAGCGAAACCGCCCTGGCCAAGGTCGCCCCGCCCGCTGAAGCCGACGTTTCCAATGAAAGCTGAGCGCTAGAAGCGGCCTTGATACGCGCGTGGCACGCCCCACAGCGCTGCTGCGACGCGCCCATTGCCTCGATTCCCCCGCCTTCTCGGCCCTCGTGCGGGCGCTCTGGGCCGCGGTGCCCATCGCCTCGCAGGCCGCCTCATGCTTTTCCCGAAATCCGCAGAGCAGCAGGTTGAAAAGGTCCAGAACCAGCGCGAGCCATCCGACGGGTCACCATGGCGGCGGGCATCCCGCCCGGGCGTCAAGCTCCACCCGCCATGTGGTGCAAGGAAAGTCCGAAGGGGAGTCAAATATAGTCGATGGGGGGCAGTCCCAGCCGACGCCGCAGGGCTTCGAGCAGGCCGGTGGTGCCGGTCATCATGTTGTCGCCGAAAGGGGCACCGAAGACGATGGGCAGGGTGCATTTTCGCGCCAGCGCCCGGCGGGGACCGGTGGCCACGATGACGCCGAGGCGGTTGAACCCGACCCTGCGGCGAGTGTAAGCGCCATGGCCGCCGCCGGCCAGGATTTCCTCGTGGGTCAGGCGCCCTTCGGCCAGGGCCGGCAGCAGCGCGTCGAGGCGCTCGGCCGTCAGGTCGCGGGTGTGATACTCCAGGTAGGCGGCCACTTCGCCGCGTCGCAGGGTGGCGGCCACGGTGTGGGAGGTGGCGATGTCCAGCACCATGATGTCCCGGTTGGCCGAGGCCAGCGAATCCAGGCTGGCGCCCAGGATGGCGGCCATGCCGCTGTCCATCACGAAAACGGCGCCAGCGGTCAGCCGGGCGGCGTCGGCGGCGATGGTGCGCAGGCGATTGAAGGTTTCGGGGACTTCGTCGGCTCGATAGAGGAGGGACGCCGGCGAAGGATCCGCGTCCAGGGCCGCCGCGTGGCAGCCGTGGCGGTAGTCGAGGTGGCTCACCCCTTGCGGGGGCATGCCGTGATCCTGGGCGCAGACGGCCACGGCATCCAATGCCAAGGGGACATCCAGGGCCTCCAGGATTCGGCGCACTTGCAAAGCATCGATATCCGCCAGGGTCAGCGACGGGGTGCCGGCGGCGATCAGTCGGCCGGCAGCCTGTCGATCCACGATCTCCAGGCCCATGGCGGCGACCTTTTGCGGGTCATGGTTCAAGGTGTGGGCGGCTTCGGCGGTGATGGAAACCCGATGCCGTTGGGCGCGCGCCTCAAGGGCCGCTGTCACCGGCCCGCCGCCCATTTCTCCTCCGACAACCACCAGGTCTCCATGGCCGGCCGCTTGTTCGGCCATCCGCCATACCGGTGAGCGGAGCACCGTTTTGAAACGGCGACCGGTGTCGCTGTCATACCAGAGCACGTCCATCGTGCCGGCACCGATATCGATCATCAAAAAGCGGCCCATGAATCCTCCGTGTCAAAGCAGAAGCGGGGTTGACTGAAATAATAAAAATTACTATTTTCAATAACTGCTTTCCGGCTGCTGGCCGGACAGAAGGTTTCAAGAAAAAAAGGAAGTCGCCATGGCCACTCTTGAACACATCGCCGCGGACCGCGAACTGGTCAATGCCATCGATTGGGACATGACCCCCGAGGAAGCCGTTCGCCTCTACCTGGAGTGGGGCAACAACTGGGCCGGGAGCAACTACGTGATCCGGTCCAAGAAAGACGTGACCCACTACTTCGTGGTCAACACCTGGCGCAAGCCGGTGGTTTACCTGATTCGCCGCAATTCGGACGAGGCGGAGGAACTGGCAGAGATTAAGATGCCTGAAAAGATCGAGCGCCGTTTCCTGGACCGCGTGGGATACCACAAGGGGATCTGGGCAGCCGATGGCGAAGTGCGCGATTGGCTTCAGGGAAAGCTTGGTGTCGCCTGAGCGGCGGCAGGGCCCAACGCAGCGGGGCTGTCTCTCCAAGGCATCAGTCTTCGGCTTGGCACTTCGGGCAGATGCCCAGGAATTCGATCCGATGACCGGTGATGGCAAAATCGGTCTTCCCGTCCAACAGCCGTTCGACTTCGGGCAACGCCGCCACCGGGGCGTCCACCACTTTGTGACAGCGGAGGCAGCGGATGTGGTAATGGGGTTCGGGATTACCGTCGAAGCGCTTGAGCGAGCCGCCGGTTTCGATCTTCTGGATGTCGCCGTTGGCGGACAGCACCTCGAGGTTGCGATAGATGGTGCCCAGGCTGATGCGCGGCAGCCGTTTTCGAACGCGGGCATACAGTTCGTCGGCGCCCGGATGCGAGCAGGTGCGGCGCAATTCTTCCAAAATGACCTGCCGCTGGCGGGTCATGCGCAGGTTCGATTGAGTTTCCACGATGTTCCTTCCCGCTTGGTCTGCAAAAAAGCCGGCTGAAGGCCGGCAACCTTTCCCTCAAAGGTTTGGAAACGATAACTAAATCATGGTGGCCACGATGTCAACGGCAACCCGAGGCGGTGGTACCGGCCGGGATCGGGTTGCCGCTGTCGAAGAGCCTTGCTTCAGCGATTTTCCAGCAACACGGAAGCCCATTTCACGGCTCATGGGCGCCGGGATGTGGGCGTCATCCACCTTGTAGACGGCATGCCTCAGCCCCATGATCTTTTGACCCTCGTCCAGGATACGCTTGACATAGGTCTCGTACGTTTTCCGGCGATCCGATGGCCTTGAGCGTTTGCATCACCCGCACGTTGGCGCCGCCGTTCAGTTCGCCGGACAAGGCTCCCACCGCCGCCGATTAATTCCCCCAGTTGGCCCCGGGCGCCGGGGTCAACTGGTTTTCGGCGGCCACCAGGTCCAGGTGAACGGTGAGCACCTGCTCCAGGGGGGGTAAAAGGGACGCGCCAAGCGGCGGCGGTCCACCGTCTTGACGTAATGGCGGCAGACGTCGCAGGCGTCGATGCGGTAGGCGGGTTCTTCCTCGCTGTAGATATAGTAGAGTTTCTGGGCATCGGTCTGGCCGCAGGCGGTGCAGCGCACCCGCCGGACCCGCCAGCGCTGCCGGCAGACGCTGCAGATCAAGAAGCGCCGGCCGTCCTCTTCCAGCACGCCCAGGGCCGGTGCGCTGCCGCACACCGGGCAGTATCCCTGGTCACGGGCGGCGTCCTCCCGCCAGTGGCCGGCCACCAGGGACGGGGCCAGACTTTCATCGGCAAAAAAGGCCAGCACTTCCAACGGAACATCCAGCTCGGCGGCCAGAGTGGCAAACCGCTCGGGGTTCTCATCCCGCCGGGCTTCCAACATTTCCACGGGATTCAAACGGTTGTCGTCGATGGCGGATCGGATCGCCGCCGCTGCCGCCTTCAGCGGTGGCGTGGCGCCCTGCACGGCCTGGCACAGGCGCAACAGGAGGGCGGCGGCATGGGCCAGGTCTACCGGCAGTTCGGCCGGAACGACCAGGGGAAACCCTTCCTTGCGGGCGATGCCTGCCCGGGCGGCATCCGGCGCGCCTGCCGTCACCGCGATGGTTTCGATGTCGGCGGCCTGCTCCTGGAACACGCGGCCATAAAACGCCAGGATATCGTCATAAGCCGGCTGGGCGGATACCAGAACGAGTCGCCGGTGCCGGTTGGCGCGCAACTTTTCCATCAGGCGCCGGCGTTCCACCAGTGCCGTGGGCAACAAGACGGAAATCGGGGTCGAGTGCGCGGCAGGGGCCATTTTTCACTGTTGTTCATGCGGCGGAAGGCCTTTGGCAAACCGCCGCCTTGAAGCTCAGACGCCTGCCTGGATTTCAGAACCGATACGTCATGCCAGCGATGGCCGGCTGCACCATCTCGCCCAGGGCTTCCTTGAGATAGGCCGTGGCCGCATCTCCGGTGCAATGACAGGGCATCACGCATCGGGGGGCCAAATCCCGCAGGGCCGCAACGGTACGTATGAGCCGTTCCTCGCCGGCGGCCACCAGGTGAAAACCGCCGATGACGGCCCGGATGGGCTTTCCCGGATCGAGGCGGCGGATTTGGTTCAAGGTGTTGATCAGGCCGGCGTGGCTGCACCCTACGCAAACCACCAGCCCTTCGCCGGTGCGAATCCAGAGGGCCAGGTCGTCGGTGATATGGTCAGGGCGGACTGCTTTCGGATCGAGGTAAAACGGTCCGCCGGTGTCTTCATAGGAGGTGCGCCGTGCGATGGGACCGGTGAGGCCGATGGTCGGAGTGAGCCACATGGGGGCCGACACCCAGTGCAACCGTTCGCTGTCCATTTGGTCAAGGGCCGCCATGGCCTCATGGGGCATGGAGATGAGCCGTGCCTGCCCGTCGCGGATGCTGTAGCGCGGCTGCACCACCCCGGCATGGGCGTAAATTTCAATCCGGTCGCTGGCGCTGAGCGCCAGGGGAAGGCTTCCTGTGTGGTCGTAATGACCGTGGCTGAGCACCAGGGTGTCGGCCTGGCTCAGGTCGATGCCCAGTGCCGACGTGTTGGCCGCCAGGGCAGGGCCCTGGCCGGTGTCGAAGAGAATGCGGTGGCTTCCGGTGTCGATCCACAGGGATAGGCCATGTTCAACCGCCAGCCCGGCAGAGGCATGATTGTCCACCACCACCGTGATGCGCAGTTCTTCGGCGTTCATTGTGCTTTTCCCCCACTGGGCGCCGCGGCGTTCCAAGGTCCAAACCCAGGCCAATCGGCGGCTGCCCCATGTCAAAAAAACCTCGCCTCAATTTTTCAAAATAGCAATCCGCGCGGGCCGGCAGCGAAGGGGGGAGACTGCCGCGCAAAAGTGTCTCATTGTTTGTCGGGTGTCGGCGAAATTTCCACATCCATCGGTTTCAGAAGCACCCCGCCAGCAGTTCGGCGGCATTGCCGCCCAGCACCCTGGCCCGCTGGTCCGCCGAAAGTCCCGAAGCCTCGATTTCCTTGAGGTAACGAGGGGCGCGCAAAAGGGGAAAATCGGTGCCGAACAGGATCTTGTCTACACCGATGGTGTCCCTGGCGGCGGTCCAGATGCGCCGGTCGTACAGGTACGGCGAGGCGGCCGTGTCGAACCAGACATTGGCCAGGCGCTGGCCGACCTCTTTTTTGAGCAGGCTGTAGAAAAAAATCCCGCCGCCCCAGTGGGCCAGGACGATCCGGTTTTCCGGAAAGCGGCTCACCAGGTCGTAGATCTGGCGCAGCGTGTTGGGGGTCTTGCCCGGATAGACATGGCCCACCGGCTCGTTGGTGTGAATCAGGGCCAGGCGGCCGCGCTCCCGGCACAGGGCCATGGGCTCGGCCAGATGGTCGAGATCGACCGTTTCGATGCCCCCGGTGTAGAAGGCCAGCTCCCCGATGCCGGCCAAGCCGGCGTCAAGGCAGCGCTCCACCTCGGCGGCGGCGCCCTCGGCGGCCGGGTCCAGGCAGCACAGCCCCACCAGGCGCGTCGGGTGGCGCGCCACGGCCTCCAGGATGTAGTCGTTGTTCATGCGGGCGGTTTCCAGGCTTTTCCAGGGAAAGCCGAAGACCACCGAGCGCTCCACCCCGTCTTCGTCCATGGCCGCGATGATATCATTCACGCCAGCAATGCGGGATTTGGGCGAGTCGTAGAGGAGCCGGAAGGCCGGCTCGCCGTTGAAAAAGCGCTCGCGAGCGGTGCGGATCGATTCGGGAAAAAGGTGGGCGTGAAAATCGATGATTGGTGTGGACGGCGGCTTCGTCATGGCGGCTTCCTTATGAAATGTCATTCATGCACTGAAAGCGTTGACCCGATTCGCAGTTGTTATAATATGGACGCGTTGAATTCAACCGGCAACACCGCCGCTTTTTTGGCCTCAAGGTGAGGCAGGTGGTCTCTGCAGACCGCGTCACTTTCAAGAAATCCTTTGCCCATGTTCATCATCGCCGGCATCCAGCCCAAACGCACCCAGCTCGACAAGCGCTCCGTCACCTGCCCGCGCTGCGGCCAGGCGACGGCCTCTCGGCAGCGCCTCGACCGGTATTTCAGCTTCTTTTTTATTCCTTTGTTCAGGGTTTCGAAGGGCGAAGAGGTGCTCTGGTGTGATCACTGCCAAAAGGGATTTGTGCCGAGGCGATCCGGGCCGAGCGTCGCCGACCTGCGCCCCGCGCCGACCTGCGACCGTTGCGGCCGGGCGCTGGCGCCGGATTTCAACTACTGTCCGTACTGTGGCCAGCGCAGATAGCCGGGTTCCATGTCCGTTCCCCTCGCCTTGAAAACGGAGGGCCCCGTCACCGAACGCCACGTGGTGCTGGTGCACCCGGAGGTGCACTGGAACACAGGCAACATCGGCCGTACCTGTCTCGGCGCCGGTGCCCGGCTTCATCTGATCGAGCCCCTCGGCTTTCGACTGGACGACAAGCACGTGCGCCGGGCCGGGCTCGACTACTGGCCCCGGGTTGACCTGAGCGTCTGGGCGGACTTTGCCGCCTTCGAGGCCGGCTTGGCGCCGGAGGCGGCGGAGATGGCGCTTTTCACCAAGGCCGGCAAGCGGCTGTTCTGGGAGATGCCCCGACCCAGGCGGCTGTTTCTCGTTTTCGGCAGCGAGAGTCGAGGGCTGCCGCCGGCGCTGCTCGAGCGGTACCTGGGCCGAAGCTTTCGCATTCCCATCAGCGACCAGATTCGCAGCCTGAACCTCTCGACGGCCGTAGGCATCGCCCTTTACGAAAGCCTGCGAGGACTGTGTTGACGCCCGCGGCCCCTCGTGCCAAGGTGAAGCTCGTCGCCGGCGACGATGATGCGCCATGCCGACATGCTCGCCGAGCGGACCAGGGAACTCGCCGGCACCTCATCGGCCACCGGTTTAAACACCATGGGGGCGGGACGGCGGGGCCGAGGAGGGAACGGTTTCAACCCATTTCCCACCATTTGCAGGTCTTGCTTTTGTTTCGCTACGATCTTTCATGACTGAAGCGCCCCTGGAGATTCTTTACGAGGACAACCACCTGCTGGCCGTCAACAAACCGGCCGGACTGCCGTGCCAGCCGGACGCCAGCGGGGATCCGACCTTGCTCGAGGCGGCCCGGGTTTACCTGAAAGAGAAGTACCACAAGCCGGGAAATGTTTTTGTGGGGTTGGTGCACCGGCTGGATCGGCCCGTGGCCGGTGTCGTGGTCCTGGCGCGGACTTCCAAGGCGGCGGCCCGGTTGTCGGCCGCCTTTCGCGAAGGGCGGATCGAAAAAATCTACCGTGCCGTCGTTGCCGGACGCCTGGAAAGCGATGAGGGCCGCCTGACCCACTGGCTGCGCAAGGTTTCCCGGCGGCGGCGCAGCGAGGTGACCGCGCCGGATGTCCCCGGAACGCGGGAGGCGATTCTCGACTACCGGGTCATCGCTGCGGCGGGCGGAGCGAGCCTGCTGGAGGTGGCGCTGCAAACCGGCCGCAGCCACCAGATCCGGGTCCAGTTGGCCGCCGTGGGTCACCCGATCCTGGGCGACCTCAAGTACGGTGCCGGCGCCGCGTTGCCCGGCGGCGCCATCGCCCTCTATGCCAGGCGCCTGCGGTTCGATCATCCCACCCGCGCCGAGTCGGTGGAGATCGCGGCGCCGAATCCGCCCGGCTGGCCGTGGCCCGGCCCTGAGGGAAGGAGCGGCCGTTTTACCTCGCCGTCACCCTGAGCATCCGCGACACCGATCCGCGGCATTCCATTCACCTGTCCCGGGTGGATTACCACGATACGGACGGAAAGCTGCTGCGCCGCTACAAGAGAATCTCCAGGTCGGAGAGCGGGTAGCTCACGCAGGCGTGGATGTAGCCGAAGCGGCGGTCCGAGCTGCGCACCGGCACGCCGGGGGGTTGAAAGATGCGCCCGGAGAGCAGCTTGAGCCGGCACAAGCTGCACGTGCCGCTGCGGCAAAGCGATGGAATCGCCCAGCCGCTTTTTTCCAGGGATCGGATCAACGGCACGGCCGCCGGGGCCTCGACGTGGCGGCCGCCGGGCAGGGTCACGGTGAAGCGGGCATGGCGGTCCACTTCGGCGGGCCAGCCGGGCTGCTCCCAGACGTTGGCCGGGGCCCCGTAGATTTCGCAGCGCAACCGGCGCCGCGGGACGGCCATGGCCTCCAGTTGCGGCAGCACGTGGTCGTAGAGGCCCTGGGGGCCGCAGACGAAAAAGACCTTGTCGTCCAAAGTCCCACAGGCTTCACGGATCAACGGGGCGTCGATGAGCCCCCGTCGGCCGGGATAGTTGCCGGGCGGGTCTTCGACCACAGGAATGTAGTCGAATTGGACCGCGCTACGAGCCAGCTCGTTCAGCTCGGCGTGGAAGATGACATCGTCCAGGCGGCGGTTGCCGTAGAGCAGCGTGATGCGACGGGGCAGGTCGCGCTGCACCGTTTCACGGATCATGCTCATGAAGGGAGTGATGCCGCTGCCGCCGGCGATGCAGACCAGCTGCGGCGGATGGATCACCGGGTTGAAGACGAAGGTGCCGGCAGGCCCGGAACTTTCCAGCAGCGCACCGGGGCCCAAATCCAGCAGGTGGTTGGACACCAGCCCTTCGGCCACCCGGCGCACGGTGATTTCCCAGAAGGCGGTTTGGGAGGGCGCCGAGGAGATGCTGTACGGCCGGGCCGTGCGTACCCCGCCAAGGTCGAAAAAGAGCGTGATGTACTGGCCGGCCTGAAACGGCGGCAGGTTGCCGGCCGCCGGCACGAGCCGCAGGGTGCGGGTGCTGGGGGTCTCGTCGATGACCCGGCTGACCCTGAGGGCCACCCGGTGGGGGTGAAGCCGGGCGACAGCATCCTGAAGGCGGCCCCGCAGCGGCGTGAAATCGCTGCCGTACTTGCGCGCCGCCGCGATCTCGCCCATGAGGGCGTCGTATCCGTCCAGTTTTCGGGCGATGTCGCTTTTCACCGTGCCTCCGATCGGTTCAAGTGGCGCAGCACTGCCCGGGCCGCCGCCACGCCGGACTCCAGGGTAGGCTGGAACCCGCCGGAACCGTACCAGCCCCCGGCGCCGTACAAGCCCCGGATATGGGGCCGGTTGGCGACAAAGAGGGGCGAATCCTTGACGTGGTGGTCGAAACCGTAGATGGCCCCCTGGGGGTGGCCCAGGTAACGCTGGTGGGTGAGGGGGGTGGCGATCTCCATCTCCTCGACGCGGCCGCGCAGGCCGGGAAAGACGCGTTCGGCGGCCGAGAGCATGTCGGCGGCGATGCGGTACTTCTCGTCGGCGTAGTCCCGGGGCGGCACGTCGCGCCAGCTTTCGCCGTACTTCAAGGTGACCAAGGCCGCCTGGCAGGTGCCCGGCGGCGAGAATCCCGGGTCGATGGCGTTGTAACAGGTAAGCAGCATCCCGTCCCGGGGGCCGATCTCACGCTGGAACATGCGCGCGTAGATCCGGTCGGGGTCCGTGTCCCCCACGATGAAGGTGGTGGAGGCCGTCATGCCCAGGTCGGCGGCCTCGGCATCGAGGCCCAGGTAGACGGTGAAGGCCGAGGGACCGATGCGCGCCTGGCGCAACTCGTCCAAGACCGCCAGCGGCACGCGGTCCGCTTCGATCAGGTCCACGTAGGTGGCCACCTTGGAGACGTTGGAGACGACCTGGCGCGCGGCAATGGTGTCGCCGGCCTCGGTGACCACCCCGGCCACCCCCTCGTCGTCCACCAGGATGCGGCGCACCCCGCAGTTGAAGCGGATGTCGCCGCCCGCGTCGAGAACGCTCTGGGCCAGGGCATTGGAAAGGGCCTGGGAGCCACCCCGGAGGTGGTAGGGAAGAAACTCGCTGTAGGCGAAGTAGAGGGCCGCCATGTCGGTGAGCGCCAGGCGCGAGGGCGGCAGCCCCATGTAGGTCCAGTAGGCCGAGGCTACCGTCTTGAGCACCGGGTCCTTTAGACAACGGTCCATTTCGGCGGCCGAGGTCTGTAGGGCATAACGGTGAAAAAGGGGGTATTTCTCCCGGGTGACCTGGGGGTCCTTGAAGTAAAAGGCGCCGATCACCTCTCCGAACAGGCCCCAAAGCAGATCGAACCACTCGGCGATGCCGTCCTTGTGCGCCGGAAAATGCGCCTGCAAGGCGGCCACCGTGGCATCCCGGTCCGGCTTGAGGGTGATGTCGATGACCTCCGGGATCACCACCCGGTACAGGTCGTCCATGGGCACCAGCTCCAGCCGATCCAGGACGCCGAGCCGCGCCAGCAGCAGGCGCAGGGGGCCGGGTTTTTCCTCGGTGCCGATGCCCGAGAGCTGGTGCAGGGCCACCTCGAACTCGAAGCGGCCGCGGCAGAAGCTGGTGGCGCAGCCGCCAGGCACGTTGTGCCGCTCAAGGAGCAGGGTCCGTACGCCGTGCTGCGCCAGGGTGGCGGCGGCGGTGAGCCCGCCGTTGCCGGCGCCGATGACGATCGCCTCGTAGTCCGCCATGGGATTCCCTCCGCCGCGAGCCGTTCAGCCGGTTTCCTGTGGAGCGGTTTTTCAGATGCGCTATTTCTTATATCACGCAAACCACCGGGTTCGGCAAGTCTCGTCTGTGCCCGTCTTCCAGCGGCACCAGGATTATGCTATGCAAAAAGAGCTTCCCTCCAACACGGCAGACAAGGAGACCCCCATGGGCGACTACGCATCCAAGAGCTGGTGGCTGGAATCGCTGCCCGAACCGATTGTCGCCAACGCTCCCCTTGCCGGCGCGCAGCGGGCCGACGTGGCCGTCATCGGCGGGGGATACACCGGCTTGTCCACCGCCTATCACCTCAAGCGCCTCGACCCGGCCATCGATGTGCGGGTGGTGGAAGCCGATGTGTGCGGCTTCGGCGCCTCGGGGCGCAACGGCGGCTTTTCCATGACCCTGTTCGGGTTGACCAAGGGGATTACCCGGCTGCGCTTCGACGATCAACGGGCCCGTGCCGCCCACCGCTACATGGAAGCGGCGGTGGACGGCCTGCACGAGCTGATCACCGAAAACCGGATCGACTGCGACTACGAGCGCAGCGGCTACCTGCTGGTGGGCACCAGCCCGGCCCAGGTAAGGCGGGTGGAACACGACTTCCGGATCATCGAAAAGTGGGGCGCCAAGGGAATCGAGCGCTGGGAGCGGCAGCGGCTGGCCGAGGAGTTCCACACCGACTATTACCGGATCGGGTGGTTCGAGCCGCGCTGTGGCATCCTGCAGCCGGCCAAGCTCGCCCGGGGGATGAAGGCCCTGGCGGAAAAACTGGGCGCGCAGATTTACGAAAATTCACCGGTGACGGGTTTTTCCAAAAACGCGGGGGGCGGCTACATCGTCAAGACACCCGCCGGCGAGCTTCGCTCCGAGTATCTCGTGCTGGCGACCAACGCCTATTCCGTGTTGTTTCCCCAGCTGCGGGCGTTGCAGCGGCCCGTCTTCACTCACATCGTGATGAGCGAACCGCTCTCCGCGAGCCGGATGGAGAGCATCGGCTGGCACTGCCGCGCCGGGGTGGAAGATGCCCGGGACCTGATCCACTACTATCGGCTGACCCGGGACAACCGTATCGTCATGGGCGGCGGGGATGTGTCGCTCACCTACGGCGCCGACCTGGACCGGGACCTCAACGAGAAGACCTTCGCCCACCTGGAGCGGCACGTGACGGAGGTCTTTCCCCAACTGCGCGGGATCCGCTTCACCCATCGCTGGGGCGGCCCGGTGTCGGTGACCCTGGACATGGCCCCGGTGATCGGTTTTCTCGGCGCGGACCGGAAGGCCATCTTCTCCCTGGGGTGCATCGGCCACGGGGTCTCTTTGACCCATTACAACGGCCTCACCATCGCCGAGCTCATCGCCGGCCGGCGCACCTGGCGCACCGGGATGTTTTTCGTCGGGCGCAAGGTGCTGCCCTGGCCGTCGGATCCCGTCACCCACGGCGCCGTCCACGTCATCCGCGGGTTCATGAAGCTCGAGGACCGGATCTACTACAAATAGCGACTCGGGTTCATTCCACCGAGATGCCGGCGGACGATCCAGAGACCATCCAAAACGACGTCGTCACACTTGTGGTATTTTCGGTTGACGTGCAAGGAGACCTCTGCCATGGCCAAACGTTCTAAGAAGAACGATTCGCCCCCCGCCGCCGCGCGTCGGCCCCGCATGGGGATTCTCACCGGCGGCGGCGACTGCCCGGGCCTCAACGCCGTGATCCGGGCAGCGGTCAAGACCGCCTTGAACACCGGCTGGGAGGTTTGCGGCATCCGCGAGGGGTTCGCCGGCCTGCTGAAGCCAGAGACGGCCGTGCGTCCCCTGGGGCCCGAGGATGTCAAGGGGATCCTCAACATGGGTGGCACGATCCTGGGAACCACCAACCGGGGCAATCCCTTCGCCTTCCCGGTGCGACAGGGCAAGGAGTGGGTGGAAAAGGACCGCTCCGACGAAGCCCTGGCCAACTTCAAAAAGCTCGGTCTCGACGCCCTGATCGTCATCGGCGGCGACGGTACCCTGGGCATCGCCCGGCGCTTTTTTCAAAAGGGGTTGCCGGTGATCGGGGTCCCCAAGACCATCGACAACGACATCTCCGCCACGGTGATCACCTTCGGCTTCGACACGGCGGTCTCCACCGCCACCGACGCCATCGACAAGCTGCATTCCACCGCCGAGAGCCACCAGCGGGTCATGGTGGTTGAGGTGATGGGCCGTTATGCCGGCTGGATCGCCCTCCACAGCGGCGTGGCCGGCGGCGCCGACGTGATCCTGATTCCCGAGATCCCCTTCCGCTTAAAGCACGTCGTCGCCAAGATCCAGGCCCGCTACGCCGCCGGTCGGCGTTTCGCCATCGTGGTGGCCGCCGAAGGCGCCGCCGCCCAGGGCGAGGCCCTGCGCACCCGCGGCAAGAAGGTCGGCCAGGAGGTGCGCCTGGGCGGGATCGGCGAGTACGTGGCCGTCGAGATCGAGCGGCGCACCGGCTACGAGGCGCGCTCCCTGGTGCTCGGCCACCTGCAGCGCGGCGGGCATCCCACCACCTTCGACCGGCTGCTGGCCACCCGCTTCGGCTCGGCCGCCGTGCGCCTGGCCCGGGAGGGGTTTTTCGGCCAGATGGTGGCCCTGGACCCGCCCCACATCAAGAGCGTGCCCCTGGAGGACGCCCTGGACCGGATGAATCGGGTGCCGCTGACCAGCGACATCGTCCGCGCGGCCCGGGACATGGGCATCTCTTTCGGCGATGCATGATAAGGGGTCACCGGCTGCGGTGGGCGCGCACCCAGCGATACGTCAGGGCCGTCTGGCCGATGGACAGCAGCACGAAGTAGCCGATCCAGGCCGGCAGCCCCCCCGCCAGGGGGCCGATGCGTTCCCATGCCCAAAAGTCCATCGCCAGGATAAACAGGGCCGTGAGCATCCAGAAATACGGGTCCCGTAGCCATGCCGGCGCCAGGCTTGTCGGCCGCACCAACAGCCAATGACTCGCCAGGTAAACGCCGAAGCCGGCCAGCAAAACCCAAACCACCGGCAGAAAGGGACCAGTCGGCAGCCACCTTAGGTAGAACACCACCAGGAGGGCTTCGCCGACCAGGATGGACAGGATCGCCGGCAGCGGGTGGCGTCGCTTCAGGTAAAGGCCGAAGACCACAGCCGGAAAGAGAACCGCCAAGCCGGTGAAGGTCTGGGTGGCGATCTGGAGGATGGTATCCGGCGGCTCGTAGGCCAGAGCCAATCCGCAGAGGCTCAGGAAGACGACGAAGATCCGGCCGGCGGCGGTCCCGGCCGTCTTGCGGCCGGTGGCCAGCGGGAGAAGGTCCCGGGTGAAGATGGAACTGAGGGTGAGCAGCTGGCTGTCCATGGTAGACATCAGGGCCGCCAGGCCGGAGGCCATCACCAGGGCCGCCATGGCCTCGCCGGAGATGGCCGTGACCACCAGCGGCAGGATCTTGTCCGCTTCCTTGCCGGTGAGGCCGGGGAAGGTCAGCCTCCCCAGCACTCCGATGGCGATGGGCAAGAAAAAGACCAGGGTGCACACCAGAGGGTAGCCGATCATGATCTGCGACAGGGTCCGCCGCCGCTTGGCCGCAAAAAAGCGCTGGAAGAGCTGGGGGAACATCGGGTCGCAGAAAAACCACAGCAGCATGTAACTGAACCAGATGGCCGGGGTGTAGTATCCCCGGCCGCCCGGACGGGAAAACAGCTCCGGGTGGACGGCCATGACTTTCTGATGAGCGGCCGCCAATCCGCCATGGTGATTGACCACTACCGCCAGCGAAACCAGCAGCATCACCATCATCACCACCCCCTGAAACAGGTCGGTCCAAGCCACGGCACGCATGCCGCCGCGCAGGGTGTACAGGACGATGACCCCGGTGACCAGCGTGCATCCGTAAAAATAGGGCAGCCCCACCAGGGCCTCCAGGGCGTAGCCGGCAGCCATGGGCTGCAAGGCCAGGTAGGGAATGGTGAAGATGACCATCACGGCGGCGAACAAGGCCCCGAGCAGCCGGCTGTCGTAGAGGGACCGGACCAGTTCGGGGGGCGTGACGATACTGCGCTCCCGGCCGACTTCCCAGATACGGCGGCCCAGAACCCAGAAGGTCACCGCCATGAAGCCGGTGCCGAAGCCCATGATGGGAAAAAAGGCATACCCGTCGCGGTATCCGGCGCCGGAGGTGCCGAAGACGGTGAAGGCCGAAAAATTGGTGGCCGCCATGGTGCCCAGCAGCACGAGGGGGCCGAGACGCCTGTCGGCGAGAAAGTAGGTTTCCGGAGAAGATTTCCAGCGGGTGCGGGCGACGATGCCGATGAGCAGCACCAAAAGAAGATAGCCGCCGAGGATGGTGATCTTGATGGCCATGGGAACTCCTTTCCTGCCGGCCGCGCCGTTTCGTTTTCCCCGGGGAATCGGCGCCGGCAGGAAAGCCCCAAAATGACAAACGCCACTCCCCAAGGTCGGGATGGCGTTGGCCTAGCATAACCTTGATGTGTTGCTCCAAATTGACTTTCGGTCAGATATCGGATTTGCCCCGGCCCTGTCAAGGCCCGGGGCTGGCTCGTATTGCGAAAGCGGGAAGCCGTGTTCATCGCAACGAGACGGCGGCAAACAGCCCGGAAGCTTTAAAAACCGGCGCCCTTGCCGATGGTTGTTTTCGTTGGGATGGACCTGGGGGTTGCCCTGGGCGGAAAATCCATTTATAAGAACCCACTTCCTTCAGTATTGACCCAAACCTCCTTTCGGGCCGGTCGGCGTCGGTGGCCGGACGTCCCATGCAGCACTGGCGAAGGCGATGATGGATGTCGGCATCTCGACGGTCAAACCGGTTCCGCGGGTGGATGTCGCCGCCGTGGCGGCCCTGATCCGGGACACCCAGCTGGAAAGCGGCGAAATTCCCTGGCACACCGGCGGCAAGACCGACCCGTGGGACCACGTGGAGGCGGCCATGGGCCTGGGGGTCGCCGGTTACATCCAGGAGGCTAGGCGGGCCTTCGCCTGGCTGAAGAACCAACAGCTTGAAGATGGCAGTTGGTATGCCGCCTACCGCCAAGGTCGGCCGGAAGACCGGACCCGTGACGCCAACCTGTCGGCCTACATCGCCGTGGGCGTCTACCACCACTACCTGCTCACCGGGGACCTGGACTTTCTCGAGACCTATTGGTCCACCGTGGCCCGGGCCATCGATTTCGCCCTCGGCCTCCAGGCCGCCGGCGGTGAGATCCACTGGGCCATCAGCCCCGAGGGGCGCGTCGACCCCATGGCCTTGCTCACCGGCTCCAGCTCGGTGCTGATGAGTGTGCGCTGCGCCCTGGCGGCGGCCGAGCAGCTCGGCATCCGCCGCCCCGACTGGCGGGCCGCCGCCTGCCGCCTGGCCCATGCGCTCCGCCACGAGCGCCACCGCTTCAACGTCACCAAGTCGCGCTTTTCCATGGATTGGTTCTACCCGGTGCTCTGCGGGGCCCTCACCGGCGTCGAGGCCCGACGCCGCATCGAGAAGCACTGGAGCAAGTTCGTGGTCAAGGGCCAGGGGGTCAAGTGCGTAGCGGACGAGCCGTGGATCACCGTCGCCGAGACCTCGGAGCTGTGCCTGGCACTGGCGGCCATGGGCAACGGCAGCGCCGCGGCGGCCGTCTTCGCCTGGATCGCCGACAAGCGGTTCGAGGACGGCACCTACTGGTGCGGTCATACCGTGCCGGACATGACCGTCTGGCCGGAGGAAAAAATCACCTGGACCAACGCCGTCGTGCTGTTGGCGGCCGACGCCCTGTTCGACCTCACGCCGGCCGGCCGCATCTTCAATCACCGGTTCTGGCGCTCCGCCGGCGATCGCTGAGGGCCGGATTCGCCGATTCAGCATGCGCAAGGATCATCGCCCCTATCGGGTCAAACACGCCTGGCTGCGCTTCCAGGCGCTTTACGCCCGCCGCTTCGTCCGCCCCCACCTCGATCATCTCGGCCGGGGCGCCACCTTCATGCGGCCGTGGTGGGTGGAGGCCTTCGGTCCGCGGATTTCCATCGGCGACCACGCCACGGTCGTCGCCACCAGCGACGGCCGGGTGCGCCTGGCGGTCTGGTCCAACCTCGAAGGCCAGGGCCGCATCCGCATCGGCCGCAGCGCCCTGATCTGCCCCGGGGTGCGCATCCAGAGCGCCGAATCGGTGACCATCGGCGACGACTGCATGCTCGCCAGCCGGGTCTATATCACCGATGCCGACTGGCACGATGTCTATGACCGCCTCGCCATGGGGCCGACGGCCCCGGTGACCATCGGCGACAACGTCTGGCTGGGCGACGGCGCCATCGTCTGCAAGGGGGTGACTATCGGGGCCAACAGCATCATCGGCGCCGGGGCGGTGGTGGTGCGCGACATTCCGGCCAACGCCGTGGCTGCCGGCAACCCGGCCCGGGTGGTCAAAACCCTCGACCCCGAGGGCCCCTTCATCCGCCGTTCCCACTGGTTCGCCGATAGATCAAGCCTGCGCCGGGACATCGACGCCTTCGACCGCGCCATGCTGGCCGGCAACACCGTCGGCGGCTGGCTGCGCTACCTGCTCAATCCCCGGCGGGGGGATTGACAACCCTTCCGTCGGCGTCGGCAATAGCGGTCAACGGCCCGATTGCCAATGGCGTTCATATCGCAGCGGCGGCCCGCTGCCCTGGCAGAAGAATTGGCGTATAAGGCGGAATTGGGCCGCCTTATTCATCGATTCTCCATACGATCCGCCCTAATAAGCTGGCAATGCTCCAGCTTATTCCAGCCTGTTTTCGCCATCATGAGTTCTCCTTGGCTCGAAGGAACCATACCGAGCCACGGCCATGCCCTCTGGTACGTGTTCACAGGGGCTAAATATCAGGGGGAGCGTTTTAGATCCAGGCCGGGTCGGATACCCCCCAGCGGTTTCCCTTTTTGCTGCGGGTTAGATTCGTTGTTATCGGGGCGCCTTGGAAGGCCCTCGCCGCCATGCCTTGAGGACAAGGCCCATCAACGCCAGTGCCGCAAAGGTGGCCCCCGCGTAGAAGGTGAAAGACGCGCCGAAGCGGTCCCACAGCAGGCCCGCGGCGGCACTGGCCATCAACATGGCGATACCGCTGACCAGGTTAAAGAAGCCATAGGCCGTGCCGCGCAGATCCACCGGAGCGGTATCGGCCACCATCCTGGCAAGCAGCCCCTGGGTAATCCCCATGTGAACGCCCCACAAGGACACACCGGTCGCGACGGCAGGCCAATGGCTGCTTGCGGCCAAAACCAGGTCGGCCGCGATCAGGACCATCAAGCCAAGCGACAGCAGCGTACCGGTTCCCATCCGGTCCGACAGCCTGCCAAACGGATAGGCTGATAGCGCATAGAGCAGGTTCATGGCGACCATCACGAGAGGAACGTAGGCGACCGGAATGCCTCCCTGCTGAGCGCGGAGCACCAGGAACGCTTCACTGAAGCGCGCCAAAGTGAACACCGCGCCGATGCTGACCACCCACCAGTAGGCGCCGCTCAAGCGCTTGAGGTTTTCGCGGCGGATCGGATTGGTGCCTTTCACGCCAATGTGCCGCTTCGGCTCGCGAACACCGAACAGCAGCAGGAAGACGGCGAGCAGGCCCGGGACGACGGCGACCCAAAACACGGCCCGGAAGTCGTTGGCCCACAGCAGCATCAGGCCGACCGCTACTAGCGGGCCAAGGAGCGCACCGACCGTGTCGAGAGATTGGCGCAGGCCGAATGCCGCACCGCGTACCTCGGCAGGCGTGACATCCGCTACCAACGCATCCCGCGGGGCTCCCCGCACCCCTTTTCCAACCCGGTCCAGCATGCGTGCCGAAAGGACAAGGCCTGCGGTCGGAGCGATGGCAAACAACGGTTTGGTCAATGCGCCCAATGAGTATCCGATGACAGCCAGCGCCTTGCGCTTGCCCAGATAGTCGCTGAGCACACCGGAAAAGACTTTTACGATGAGGGCTGTGGACTCGGCCAGCCCTTCGATCAGGCCGACCATGAGAAAACTCGCACCCAAAGGGCCAACCAGGAACAGGGGGAGTAAACCGTGGATCATCTCTGAAGAGATATCCATGAGCATGCTCACCAGACCGAGCACCCATACACTGGTCGGGATGCGCTTGAGCGGCGTGGTCGTCTTCATAACCTGCTTAGAACCGCCCCTGTCCGCCGGATTCGTGATCCTCGTCATTCGCCTTATCCCGCTTCCTGGCCAGCACCTTGTCAACGCCACTGTAATCCAGTTGAAATCTCAAGGCGGCGGCCATGAGCAGCCCACCGGCCAGGGCGATGCCGGCGCTGACGAGAAACAGGGGCCGGGTCCCCATGATTTCAAACAAGTAGCCGTTGAGAAAAAAGCCGACCATGTTGCCCAGACCGTAGGTCACGGCGTTGTTGAGGGCCTGGCCCGAAGTCTTGGCGGCCTCGGGCATCAACCGGTCGACAAACAGGATGCTGGCCATGTGAAAGGTGCCGTAGGTGACGGCGTGCAGCACCTGGGTGGCGAGGATGGCCGCCGGGGACAGAGCGATCCAGACGAGAAGCCACCGGAGCACTGCCACGGCCATGGAAAAAACCAGCACCTTCGGCAGGGAAAAGCGGCCAAAGAGCGCTTCCGAGCGGATCATGACCCCGATCTCGGCCGTCGAGGCCAGGGCCCAGGCCATGCCGATGAACGACTTGCTGAACCCGGCCACCTCGAGGTGAATCGAGAAGAACCCGTAGTAGGCCCCGTGGCTGACGAGCATGAGAAAGGCGCCCCCCAGAAACAGCCACAGGCGCAGCTGCCTCATGGCCTCGGCCCCCTGCCAGCGGTGCTGAACCGGTTTGCTCGCCGACCGTGGCAGTGCCAGGGCGAAAACAGCCTGCACCGCCGATCCGCCGAGGATCAGCACCACGATGAGGTTCACCGGCCGGTTTTCCAGCAGGCGGCCGATGGCCAGCACCACGATGATGAAGCCGATGGAGCCCCAGACGCGCAGGCTGCCGTAGCGCTGCTTGCGGGCGCCGAGGACGTCCATGCTGAAGGCTTCCAGAAAAGAGATCAGGGGAGCGAAGAAGAGGGCATGGGCCACGGTGATGGCCAACATGGGAACGAAGCGTTCCGTGGTCAGGTAGGCGCTCCAGACGGCGGTGGCCGCCAGGCTGCAGAGGATGAAAATCCCCCGGCGGCACTGGAAGCGATCCGCCAGCGCGCCCCACAGGAGAGCAAAGGTCACCAGAGCCACCGATCGCAGGGCCGAAAGAACGCCGATCTGCACCCCGGAAAAACCGAGATGGTAGCAATAGAGGTTGAAGTAGGGGAGGTAGATGGCGAAAACGCCGAAATACAGAAAGTACTGCAGCGCCACCAGGGCCTGTTGGCTTCCGCCGGAGGGCCGCTGGGAGGGGCTGTCCGGGACGGCCTGGGCGTCTGCCGCCGCGCGGGTCCAAAGAATCCTCATTCGATGGGAATCTGAACCTGACAGGGTTTTTCGGATGCCGGCCGGGTGATGAGAATCACCAGCACGCCGTCGCGGAAACGGGCCGTCACGTCGGCCGGGGCCACCACAAACGGCAGGCTGAAGGCGCGGCGGAAGGGGCCGTGACAGCGCTCCCTGCGGTAGTAGCGCGTTTCCGGGATCTGCTGTTCGGCGGTGCGCTCGCCGTGGACGGTGAGCACGTTGTCGTTGACCTCGATCTCAATCTGGTCCTTGACGACCCCGGGCAGTTCCATCTCGATGACCGTGCCCCGGTCGCCTTCGTAGACGTCCACCTTCGGTTTCCAGGTGCCCATGGAAACGTCCCGGTCCGCAGTGCGGCCGAGGCCGAAGGTTTCCTCGAACATTCGGTTGATGCGCTCTTGAAGCATGCTCGTGCGGCCGTAGGGGTTCCAGCGGATGATGGCCATGGGCACCCTCCTTGTCTGCGGGAATTGTTCCCAGCATACGCCCACCGGCATTCGGAATCAAGGGCGCGCGGCGGGAAGGCCGCTAAAAAATCCTTGACAATCAAGGGGGTTTCATCAATCGGGATGCTTTACAAGCAGCGGTTTCGATGTTAGTTTGCTAACGGGTTGGCCGCGTGCCGTACGCGGCGGGGAGCCGTCACCCCACGCCCCGTCGCCACCATCGAGCAGGAGATTGAACCATGGACTACATCAAGATCCGCTTCGGCAAAGATTTCGATCCATTGGCCGCCAGCTTCGAGCGAACCATCGAGGACATCTTTCGACAGCATGCCGTCAGCCCGGTTTTCAGCAAGGCGGGAAGCTGGACGCCGCCCATGGACATCTGTGAAACCCCGGAGGAGATCATTCTGCGCGCCGAGATCGCCGGCGTTTCCAAGGAAGATCTGGAAGTGGAGATCAACAGCCGCGCGGTCCGCATCTACGGCCAGCGCGTCGAACCGCCGCGCAGTCAAAGCGCCACCTACCGTCTGGCCGAAATCCAGTACGGCTCCTTCGAGCGAATTTTGTATCTGCCGGTGCCCATCGACCCGGAAGTGGTCTCCTCGTCTTACGTCAACGGCTTCTTGCTGATTCGTCTGGCCAAGCGGCGCCAGGTCAAGCCGCACCGGATCACCATCACGGACGGCTGAACCGCCGGGCCGATTCAATCGAAGCTCTGATGTATCGCCACCGACGTTTCCCATGGAGGTCCGCATGACCGAACCGCAATCACCGCCGGTCCAGAGCCAGGAGCAACTGCCGGACGTGATCCCGATCCTGCCGCTCTTCGATGCGGCCTTGTTTCCCAAGATGGTGCTGCCCCTGGTGGTGATGGAGGCGTCCTCGGTGCGGCTGGTGGACGAAGCCATGGCTGCCAAGCGCATCGTCGGGATGGTGGTTTCGCGCAAGCACCTGAAAACCGAATCGACCGAAAAGACGGCGGAAGAGAAGCCGGCCGGCGAAAAGCCAGGGCCGGAAGACATGGCCGAGATCGGCACCGCCGCCCTGATCCTGAAGATGGCCAAGACCGAGGACGACAAGGCCCAGATGCTCGTCCAGGGCCTGACGCGCTTCAAGATCACCCGCTTCGTCGAAGGTAAACCCTACTTGCAAGCGCGCATCGTGCCACTGACGGATGTCGTTCACCAGGACACCGAAACCGAGGCCCTCAAAACCAACCTGCAGAATCTCTTCGAAAAAATCGTGGATCTGTCCCCCGGGCTGCCCCAGGAAGTCGTCGCCATGGCCAAGTCCCTGCACGACGCGGGCCTGCTGGCGGACATGGTGGCCTCCACCATCAACTCCACCGTCGCCGAAAAGCAGGATGTGCTCGAGACCCTGGACGTCAAGAAGCGCCTCAAGACCGTCACCCGCATCGCCACCCGGCAGCTGGAAATTCTGGAGCTGGGCAAGAAGATCCAGAGTCAGGTCAAGGGCGACATGGACCGCAGCCAGCGCGAGTATTACCTGCGTCAACAGCTCAAGGCCATCCGGGAGGAGCTCGGGGAAAAAGATGAGAGCCAGGTGGAACTGGAAGACTACCGGGCGCGCATCGAGGCGGCCAACCTGCCCGAGGAAGCCAAGAAGGAGGCCAAGCGCGAATTGAACCGCCTCTCGCGGATGCACCCCTCCTCGGCCGAGTACACCGTGGCGGTCACCTACCTGGACTGGATCACCTCGCTGCCCTGGCACACGGTGACCGAGGACAACCTGGACATCGAAAAGGCCCGGCAGGTGCTCGATGACGACCACTACGGCTTGGAAAAACCGAAGAAACGGATCATCGAGTACCTGGCGGTGCGTAAGCTTAAACCCGACTCCAAGGGGCCGATCCTCTGCTTCGTGGGACCGCCTGGCACCGGCAAGACCTCCCTGGGCCGCAGCATTGCCCGGGCCCTGGGTCGCAAGTTCCACCGCATTGCACTGGGCGGGGTGCGCGACGAAGCGGAGATCCGGGGGCACCGGCGCACCTATGTCGGGGCGCTGCCCGGGCGCATCATCCAGGGGCTGCGGCGGGCCGAGTCGAAGAACCCGGTGTTCATGCTCGACGAGATCGACAAGGTGGGCAGCGATTTCCGCGGCGACCCGTCCTCGGCCCTGCTCGAGGTGCTCGATCCGGAGCAAAACTACTCCTTCTCCGATCATTACCTCGACGTACCCTTCGACCTGTCCAAGGTGATGTTCATCACCACCGCCAACGTGCTGGACACCATTCCGCCCGCCCTGCGCGACCGCATGGAGGTGCTGGAACTGGTGGGCTACACCGAGGACGAAAAGGTCCATATCGCCAAGCGCTTTCTCGTTCCCCGGCAGCGGGAGGCTCACGGGCTGACCGCGTCGCAGATCCAGTTCACCACCGGTGCCCTGCGGCGCATCATCACCGGCTACACCCGGGAGGCCGGCCTGCGAAACCTCGAGCGCGAAATCGCCACCGTCTGCCGCGGGGTGGCCACTCAGGTGGTCCGGGGGGAAACCGAGGCGGTGAAGATCCGTATCGGCGACCTTCACGGCTACCTGGGACCGGTCAAATTCGTCCCCGAGGCCGCCGAGCGCGCTCTGACCCCCGGGGTGGCCATGGGGCTGGCCTGGACGCCGGTGGGCGGCAGCCTGCTGTTCATCGAGGCCACCGCCATGAAGGGCAACAAGCATTTGACCCTCACCGGCCAGTTGGGCGACGTGATGAAGGAATCGGCCACCACCGCCCTGAGCTTCATCCGCGCCAACGCCAAGGCCTTGGGCATTCAGGAGGATTTTTTCGACGACCGCGACCTGCATATCCACGTGCCGGCCGGCGCTATTCCCAAGGACGGGCCCTCGGCGGGGGTGACCATGCTCACGGCCCTTGCCTCTCTGCTCACCGGTCGCAAGGTGAAGAAAAACCTTGCCATGACCGGAGAAATCACCCTGCGCGGCCAGGTGCTGCCGGTTGGCGGCATCAAGGAGAAGGTGCTGGCGGCCCATCGGTCCGGCATTCGCGAGATCATTTTGCCCAAGCCTAACGAGAAGGACCTCGAGGACGTCCCGGAAACGGTGAAAACCCAGATCACCTTTCACTTCGTGGAAAAGATGCGGGAGGTGACCCGCATTGCCCTGGACGTTTGAACCCCCGATGACGTTCCGCAATCCCATGACGCGGCGCTCCGGCCGCCGCTGGATCCTCGGGGCGGTCGTGGCGCTGCTGGTGGCCCTCGTGGGTTGCGCCGGATCCCCAAGGCCGAAGCCGCCGCCGATCCCGTCGCCGCCGGCCCCGAGTCAGCCGCGGCCTTACACGGTCAACGGCAAGCGTTATCAGCCCTTGGCCCGCGCTGACGGCTACACCGAGACCGGCTTGGCCTCCTGGTACGGCCGCAAGTTCCACGGAAGGCCCACCGCCAGCGGGGAGCCGTACGACATGTACGGCCTGAGCGCGGCCCACAAGACCCTCCCCCTGCAGACCTGGGTGCGGGTCCACAACCTGGACAACGGCCGACAGGTGGACCTGCGCATCAACGACCGGGGGCCCTTCGTGGACGGACGCATCATCGATCTGTCCTACGGTGCGGCGCGACAGTTGGGGGTGGTGGGCCCCGGCACGGCCCGGGTCAAACTCACGGCCCTGGGGCGCCGTGTCCAAGCCAGCCGGCCGGGGCAGTCCGTCACCTACGCGTCGATGGATTACACCCACGGCAACTTTACCTTCCAGGTGGGCGCTTTCAAGGACCCGTCCAACGCCTACCGCCTGCGGGACCGGCTGGCAGGGGCCTATCCCAACGTTCACGTGAAGGCCTATTTCCACGCTGACCACGGCCAGCTCTACGCGGTGCGCCTCGGGCGGGCCGCGAGCCTGGACAAGGCCGCCGCTTACAAGGCCAAACTGCGCGCCGGGGAATTTCCCGGGGCCTTTACCGTGGCCGAATAGATGTCCATGCCCGCCACAACAGCGCCGGTGGTTTTTCTCGACCGCGACGGGGTGATCAACCGGGATTCGGATCAGTACATCAAGTGCTGGGCCGAGTTCGAATTCCTCCCCGGCAGCTTGGAGGCCCTGGCCCGCCTGACGGCCGCCGGCCTGCATCTGGTGGTGGTCACCAACCAGAGCGCCGTTGGGCGGGGGCTAATCGGACTCGAAGGGCTCGAAGAGATCCATCGGCGCATGACCCGTGCCGTCGAGGCAGCGGGTGGGCGTCTGCTGGACATCCTCTTCTGTCCCCACCGGCCCGATGCCGGTTGCGACTGCCGCAAGCCGGCCACCGGCATGATCGTCGAGGCCTGCCGCCGCCATGGCCTCGATCCGGCCCGGGCCGTCATGGTGGGCGACCGCGCCAAGGACATCCGCTGCGGCCGGGACGCCGGGTGCCGGGGGACGGTTCTAGTGGGCACTGAAGGCCGGGCGAGCGTTTGGGCCGAGCTGGCCCGGTGGGGGATCGTTCCTGATCGGGTGGCGCCGGACCTGGACGCGGCCTGCGACTGGATCATCGATTGCTTGACGGCCCCGGATCAGCCATGAACGGCCGGCAGCACAGCTTCCCCCAAGGATCTGGCGCCTCCTTGCCCATCCGCGGGCGGGTGGTCCACATCACCTACCAGAACGCCGGGAACCATTTCACCGTCGCTCGCCTGAAGACCGAAGACGGCGCCAAGATCACCATCACCGGGCATCTGCCCGGCGTGCGCAGTGGTGAGACCCTCGAGCTGCGCGGACGCTGGAAGAACCACCCGCGCTACGGGACCCAGCTGGAGGTCGAAGGCTTCGAGGTGTGCCGGCCCGCCGACGCCGAGGGAATTCGGGCTTACCTGAACGCCGGGGCCCTGGCCGGTCTGGGCCCCAAGACGGCCGACCGGCTGGTGGCCTGTTTCGGAGCCCAGACGTTGGTCGTATTGGACCAGGAGCCCGGGCGGCTGCAAGAGGTGCCCGGCATCGGCGCCAAGCGGGCCGCGGCCATTGCCGAGGCCTGGGCCGACCACAGCCAACTGCGCTGCCTGATGCGCTTTCTGCAGGCCTGCAACGTCAGCCCGCTGCACACCGGTACGATTCACCGGCTCTACGGGGCCGAGGCTGAAGCCTTGCTGCGGGAAGACCCTTACCAGTTGGCCGAGGACCTGCCCGGCGACGGGTTTCCCGTGGCCGACGCCATCGCCCGGCGCCTGGGCCTTGATGCCGATGCACCCCGGCGGCAGACGGCCGCCTTGAGCCACCTGTTGACCCGGGCCAATGCCGAAGGGCATGTGTGGTGTTCCCGCCGGAGACTCTTCCTTGAGGCCGGGCAGCGCTTTGGCATTGGGCTGGGCGATGCCGAAAACGCCCTGGAGCGACTGAAGGCCGCCGGGCAGGTGATCGAAGAACCCATCGTGGATGAACCGGAGGACAGCGCCGTCTACCCGGCATTACTGCATGCCGCCGAGGTGGCCATCGCCCGTCGTGTGGCGGCGCTGCTTTCCGTGCCCGCTTCCCCGCTTGGGCAGGACGCGGACCGCATCGCCGCCCAGGTGTTCTCGTCCCTGTCCATCGCCCCGTCAGCCCAACAGTTGGCGGTTATGGAGGCGATTGTCGCCCAAAAGGCGGCCGTTGTCACCGGTGGTCCGGGCACGGGGAAAACCACCTTGATTTGCGCTTATGCCGCCCTGATGCGAGCGGCTGGAAGGCGCACCACGCTGGCGGCACCCACCGGGCGGGCCGCCCGTCACCTGGCCGAGGTGGCCGGGTTGCCCGCGGCCACGATCCATCGCCTGCTGGGCTACAACCCGGCAGAAGATCGATTCCTGCACACTGCCGACCATCTGCTGGACACCGAGGTGCTCATCGTGGACGAAGCCTCGATGATCGATACGGTGCTGATGGCCGGGTTGATGGAAGCCCTGCCCATGAACGCCTCCTTGCTGCTGGTGGGCGATGCGCAGCAACTGCCGTCGGTGGGGCCGGGCAACGTGCTGGCCGATCTCGTCGCCGCCGGCTGCCTGCCGGTCTACGAGCTGACGGACATCTTCCGCCAGGCGGCCGCCGGTCCCATCGTCGTCAACGCCCACCGCATCCGTCGCGGTCAGTTGCCCGAGATGGAAACGACGGCGCAAGGCGCCCAATTCCGGTTCATCGAAGCGGCCGAGCCGGCGGCAGCCGTGGAGACCATCGTGCGCCTGTGCCAACAACTGCCCAAGGAGATGGGGCTCGATCCGATGCGCGACGTCCAGGTGCTCACGCCGATGCACCGGGGGGAGGCGGGCACGGTCAACCTTAACCAGGTGCTCCAGCAGGCGCTCAACCCGCCGCCGGCCGGCAAGGGGCGGGGCAGGGGGCGGTTTGCTACCGGCGATAAGGTGATGCACTTGAAGAACAACTATCCCAAGGCGGTCTTTAACGGCGACATCGGCACGGTGGTCGGACTTGAGCCGAAGAGCGGGCGCCTCCAGGTGGATTTCGACGGGCGCCTCGTGGTCTATGAGCAGGCCGAGTTGGATCAACTGGCCTTGGCCTACGCCATCACGGTGCACAAGAGTCAGGGAGGGGAGTATCCGGCGGTGATCATTGTCCTGCTCTCCCAGCACTATCCCATGCTTCAGCGCAACCTGCTTTACACGGCGGTGACGCGGGGGCGCCGGCAGGTGGTGCTCGTCGGTTCCCGCAAGGCCCTGGCCGTCGCGGTGGCCAACGACCGGCCCACCCAGCGGCTCACCGGTTTGCGGCAGCGACTGGCAAAGGCAGTCATGGGCAGTGGCTGACGGTTGAACCGGCGCGGCTTTTCGGGTAATGTCCTTTTTTTGAGCAGCATTGAAGCGAGCCGACGAACACCACCGATCGGAGCGATTTATCGGGATTTCTTGACCTTGACGCGAAAAACGGATCCTCGTCCCTTGCCCTTCCCCGCCAACCTGGCGCCCGTTTCGGCCGACTGGAAAAAAGACCTCTCCGCCAGCGTGACTTCCCCCGCGGCCCTGGCCCGGGTGCGCCCGGTGGACGCCGCTGTTCTGGCCCCGGTGTGCGCCCGCTACCCGATGCGCATCAACCCGTACTGGCTTTCCCTGGCGCAGCATCCCCTGGATCCGTTCTGGCGTCAGGCGGTCCCCGACCGGCGGGAGCTGGAGGACCAGGCCGCCGCGGCCGACCCGCTGGCCGAGGAAGCCCAGTCCCCGGTGCCGGGGCTGATACACCGCTACCCGGACCGGGTGGTGTTTCTCGTCTCGGACCGCTGCGCCATGTACTGCCGCCACTGCATGCGCAAGCGGCGCGTGGGCCGTTCGGCTTCCACCCTGCGGGAGGCGGTGGCCGCAGGCATCGACTACATTCGCACCACCCCGGCCATCGAAGAGGTGATCCTTTCCGGAGGCGATCCGCTGATGCTCGAGGATGCCGCCCTGGAGGAGATCCTGTCCCGCCTGAGGGAAATCCGGCACGTCAAACTGCTGCGCATTCACACCCGCATGCCGTCGTCTCTGCCCGCACGCATCACGGCGCGTCTGGCGGCCATGTTGGGGCGTTTTCATCCGTTGTACGTCAACATCCAGTTCAACCATCCGGCCGAAATGACCCCCGAGGCCGCCGAGGCCTGCCGGCGTTTGGCGGACGCCGGAATCCCTCTGGGCTGCCAGAGCGTGCTGATCCGGGGTGTCAACGACGACCCTGATACCATGGCTGCCCTGATACGCGTCCTGCTGGCCAACCGGGTGCGGCCCTACTACCTGCACCAGATGGACCCGGTGCAGGGGACGGCCCACCTGCGCACGCCCATTGAAACCGGCTTGGCCATCATGACGGCCCTGCGCGGGCGCATTCCCGGCATCGGGGTGCCGCAGCTGATGATCGATCTGCCCGGCGGCGGCGGCAAGGTGCCGCTGCTGCCCGATTCGGTGGTATCGCGCGGGCCTGAAACCTGGCGGGTGCGAAACTACAACGGCGAGATTTTCGACTACCCGGTGTCCGGCAGACCGGGGGAAGGCGACGGAGATTGAAAAGCGGGCACCCATCGAAGCGGCGGCGCCCGCTGACGGCCCTGGCGGCCGACGCCGAGGGGCAAATCCTCGAGCTGCCGGGGTTCCAGGCCTTGGGCATGGCCGGACCGGAGCGGTTCATCCCCCTGACCACGGCCGACACCGTCGCACTACCCTATGGCGGGGAGCTGATGATGCTGCCCGGGCGGCGGCCGGTGGTCCTGGAGCCGGACAGCGGCGAGCGCCGTGTTCTGATGGAAAATCCCTACGAACCGGGTCAACCACTCTTCGCGGTGGCCGTCTTCAACTCTCCCGGCTACGTTCACACCGCCATGAGCGCATATGCCGAAGATCCCGACGCCCGGATGCTGCCGTTGTTCAGCTACGACGCGGTGGGCTGGCAGGATGGGGCCTTTCGCACTCCTGTTTTGCGCGTCGACCGCGAACCGCGCCAGGACCTGCGGCGGATGCCGCGGGAACGGGTGGTGGCCGGTGTCGAGGGCATGCGCCGCCGCATGCCCGGCAACCGCTTGCGCAAACATCTGGAACGCTGCGCCCTGGAGTACGGCTGCCCGGCGGGAAAGAACTTCTTTCTCGGACGCTACGAGGCCCCCCTGCCCACCTCCCGGGTCTGCAACGCTCGCTGCCTGGGGTGCATTTCGCTCCAGTCCGGCGGGCAGATCCGCAGCAGTCAGGAGCGCATCGACTTTACCCCCAGCCCCGAGGAGATCGCCGAGGTGGCCCTGGCCCACATCCGTCGCGTTCCCCGGGCGGTGGTTTCCTTCGGCCAGGGATGCGAAGGGGAGCCTCTGCTGGCCGCCGACGTCATCGCCCCGGCCATCCGCCTCATCCGCCGGCAGACAGACCGGGGCACCATCAACCTCAACAGCAACGCCAGCCGGCCGGACTTGCTGGCCGCACTGCTGGACGCCGGCCTCGACAGCCTGCGCGTCAGTCTCAACAGTGTCCGGCCCGAAGTGTACACGGCCTATTTCCAGCCCCACGGATATGGCTTCCAGGACGTGGTGGCCAGCATCGATTCGGCCCTGTCTCGGGGCCGCTTCGTGTCGGTTAACTACCTCAACTGCCCCGGCGTTACCGATGCACCCGAGGAGGCTGACGCCCTTGCGGCTTTTCTTCGCAGCCACCCCATCGACATGATCCAATGGCGCAACCTTAATTACGATCCCTTGCGCTACTACCGGGCCATGGCGGCCGCGGCTCCCCTGGGCCCGCCGGTGGGCATGCGCCGGCTGCTGGGGCGGCTGCGCAAGACGTTTCCCCGCCTGATGCACGGCTACTTCAACCCGCCGAAGGAAAAATGGCCAAGATAGTGGACTACCTGGAAATTAAAGTGATTTTCGAGGCCGCCGATCCGGATCTGGCCGCCGACCTCATCGGCGACGTCTTTGACGACCTGGGCCTTGGCGGGGTGGTGGTGGAGACGCCGGACCGGGATCCGGAGGCCGACTGGGGCGACGATGCCTTGCCGGCGCCGGTGCACCATGCCGTGATCGGCTACCTGCCGGTCAACGATGAGCTGCCCGGCAGGCGCCGGAGGCTTGACGATGCCCTGGCGGGCCTTGCCTCCCGTCTGCCGTTGGCCTGGGAGATCGGCGAGCGGAAAATTGCCGACGAGGACTGGGCCGAGTCCTGGAAGGCCTTTTTCTACCCCGTGCAAGTGGGACGGCGCCTGGTGGTCAAGCCGACCTGGCGCGAATACGAACCGCAGCCCGGGCAGATGGTCATCGAGATCGACCCGGGCATGGCCTTCGGCAGCGGCACTCACCCCACCACCCGGCTTTGTATGGCGCTCATGGAAGATTATCTGAAACCGGGAGACGACGTCCTGGACGTGGGCACCGGCTCGGGGATTCTGTTGCTGGCGGCGGCCAAGCTCGACGGCGGTTTCCTGGCAGGGGTGGACATCGACGCCGTGGCCGTGGAGGTCGCCGGGGCCAACCTGGCGCTCAACAACATTGCGCCGGACCGCTTCCGGCTGCGGCGCGGCGGCATTGATCAGGCCCCTGTGCGGCCATACCAGTTGGTGGCGGCCAACATCCTCTCGGAGGTCATCGTGCCGATGATCCCCGCAGCCGCCGGCCTGTTGGCGCCTGACGGCGTGCTGATCACCTCCGGCATCATCGCCGGCAACGCTCCGGCCGTGGTCGACGCCCTGTCCGCCGCCGGTCTGGAGCTCCTCGAGCAGCGCCACCTGGAAGACTGGGTGGCGCTGGCGGCCCGGCGCCCCAATCCCGCCTGAAACAGATCGGCCTCAACGGTTTTAACCGGTTATCAGGGCAGGGGCCGCACCACGCTGGCGGCCGGCACCAGCTCCACTCGCCGGCGGATTTCCGGCAGCATTTCCCGCAGCACGTCCAGGGTGACCTGGTGGGGATGGCCGATGCCCACCGCATGGCCGCTTTTTTCGGCGCGGCGCAGCAGCTCCTTGATCTGCCGGCGGACAAAATCCGGGTCCTGGCGGTGGTCGAGAAATACGTCCCGCTGGGCGAAGGGGACCTTGAGCAGGCGGGCCGACTGGTAGCCGAGGCTGTCGGGGGTGGTGCGGCTGTCGATGAAGAACAGCCCCCGTTCCCTGAGCACCGAGAAGATCTGGTTGAGTTGGGCCGATTCCCGGGTCAGCCGTGATCCCATGTGGTTGTTGACCCCCACCGCTTCCGGTATCTCATCGAGGTCCCGGCGCAGTTGGGCGATGAGTTCGTCCGGGCTCATGCGCGCCAGCAGGGCCCCGGGGCCCGGGTCGACATTCGGATACTCCTCCGGCTCCATGGGCAGGTGCAGCATCACCGCTTGGCCGTGGCGCCGGGCCGCGGCCACCACCTCGCGTTGGTGGGGACTGAACGGCAACACCGCCAGCGTCAGGGGAATGTCAAGGTCCAGGAAAGCCTCTGCCAGGCGGGTGTCGTAACCAAGATCGTCGATGACCAGGGCCACGCGGGGTTTTCCCGGTAAAGCGGGCGGCGCCGGAATGAGCGCTGGCGGGGGCGGCGTCTCCACGGGCGGGAAAACTTCGTAGGTCGGTGGCGGCGCTGGTATGGGTTTCGGTCGGGTGGCAATTGGCGCTGGCGGCGACGGTTTCGGCGCCGGAATGACCCGGGCGGGAGGCTGCGGCGGCACCTTGAGGGCCACCGGCGTCGATGGGGGGGGGAGCAGCAGGCGCACCGTCACGGCACCGGCCACCACCAGAGCCAACAATACGCCCAGTGCCAGTAGGATGCGCCGCCAGGCGAAGGCTCTTTTGGACCGCCGGGGAGACTTTTTGCGTACCGCCGGGGTCTTGCGCCGCTGGGGCGCGCTGCGTTTTTTGGCCATCGTCGGAAACTCCTGATCCGTCTTGCGGTTCTATCTCCGGTAGCGGCTCAGGAGCTCGTGTCCCGTCAAGATGTCCAAGGCCGTGGTGACCTGGTTGTCTTTGAGCAGCCGTTCGGCCGTCAGGGGGCCGGGGGGACGCGGCCCCCCGCGGGGATGCATCCGTTTGGGCTTCGGGCTGTCATCCTCGACGTCACCGTCCTGCCGGGGGGAGGTTTTCTCTGGCGCCAATTCCGGTGTCGGCGGCTCTTCGAGGTCCTCGGCGTCCAGGTGGTTGCGCAGGTCCTTTTCCGAAAGATGACGATCTTCCAATTCAGCGGCGGCCGCTTCTTCCGGGGTCAGTGGATGGACCACGATGTCCGGCTCAATGCCTTTGGCCTGGATGCTGCGGCCGCTGGGGGTGTAGTACCGGGCGATAGTCAGTTTCAAACCATACCCGTCGCCGATGTTCTCCACCGTTTGCACCGATCCCTTGCCAAAGGAGGTCGTTCCCAGGATCAAGGCCCGATGGTGGTCTTGCAGTGCCCCGGCCACGATTTCCGAGGCGCTGGCGCTGCCGCCGTTGATCAGCACCACGATGGGGTAACGCGGCGGATTAGGGTCAGGGTGGGCATCGAAACTCTTGGTATGGCGTTTGATGCGTCCCCTGATGGACAGGATGTTGCCCCTTTCCAGAAACAGGTCGGCGACCTGGATCGCCTGGGGCAGCAGTCCGCCGGGATTGTCGCGCATGTCCAGCACCAGCCCCTTGAGCGGGGCTTCGGGAGTGTCCAGGGCGGCCAGCGCTTTTTTGACATCATCGACGGTCTGGTCGCGGAAATGGGTAATCCACACGTAGCCGTAGCCGGGCTTGAGCAGCAGGCTGTGGACGCTTTGAATCGGGATGACGTCGCGCACCAGGTCAAAGTCGATGGGGTCCGGCACGCCTTCGCGCACGATGGTCACCGTGACGTGGGTTCCCTTGGGGCCGCGCATCATCTTCACCGCCTCGCGCAGGTCCCGGGTGGCCTTGCCGTCGACGGCCACTATGCGGTCGCCGGCCTTGATGCCCGCGGCGTAGGCCGGGGTCCCCTCGATGGGCGCCACCACGGTGATCATTTCGTCGCGCAGGCTGATGCTGATGCCGATGCCGGTGAACTCGCCGCGAGTGTCGATTTTCAGGTCCTCGTAGGCTTCGGGCGGCAGCAGGGCCGAGTGGGGGTCGAGGCTGCTGACCATGCCGTCGATGGCTTTTTCGATCAGTTCCTTTGAATCGACCTCGTCGACATAATTCTTTTCTATGATCTCCAGAACGTCGGTGAATGTCTTGAGCCCCCGGTAAATGTCCTCGCCCTCGGCATGCAGGTCGTGCAGGGCGCCCGAGGCCGCGGTCCAGAGCAGGGCCCCGATGAGCATGGCGATCCAGATCCGGGGACGAGCGGATGAGTGGCGCATGATGGGTTTCTCCTTGTTGCCAAAAAGCCCTGGCGCGGGTGTCAGCCTCTCTCCAGCCAGGGCACGGGGTCTACGGGTTTACCATGATGGCGTACTTCAAAGTAGAGCATGGGCCCTTCCAGGGACCCGGTGTCGCCCACCGTGGCGATGACTTCGCCGGCTTTCACCGGGGCGCCCCTGGGCTTTAGCATCTCTTCCAGGTGGGCGTAAACCGTGTAGTAGGCGTCTCCATGGTCGATGATCATCAGGTTACCGTACCCCCTGAACCAGTCGGCGAACAACACCCGGCCGCCGTGCACCGCGCGGATCGGGGCGCCCTTTTCGGCTTGGATGTCAATGCCGCCGCGCACGTTGGTCACGTTGAAGCGCCGGTTGAGGTACGGACCGAAGAAGTGGATGATTTCTCCACTGACGGGCATCTTTAGCAAACCTTTTCGGGCATGAAAAGGCGTATCGCCGAAAACAGCCGCCACCGCGTTTTCGTCAGGCGGGGCCTTCAAGCGGTGCATCGTCTTGTCCAGGCGGGTCGCGGCCTTTTGCAGCGCCTCGATGGCCGCCAACTCAAGGGCCTTGCGGGCACGAATTTGGGCCAGCAGGTCGTTGCGGCGCGCCTGCTCGGCATCAAAGGCCCGCAAGCGGTCCTTCAGTTCGGACGCCAGGGACGCCATGCGCTGGTGCTGCTGGGCTTGGTCCGCCAGCAGGCTTTCGAGTTTGCGGCGCTGTCGATCAAAGCGCTCCAGGATGGCCTCGTCGGCGGCCAAAATTCGCTTCAAGGCTTTCTCGCGGATCACAAAATCGTGGACCGTGCCTGCGGCGGCCAGGATTTGCACCCGGCCGAGCCAGTTGAGCTTGTAGAGGGCGGTGAGGCGTCGGGCCGCCAGGTCGCGCACCTGCCGGGTCTCGGCTTCCAGTTGGGCCACTGCCCGGTCGGTTTCATCGATGGCGTTGCGTAGCGCGGCCTGTTCGCTTCTCAGCTTTGCCAAGGCGGCCCGGGTCTGGCTGAGCCGCCGTTCGACGGCGTCCAGGTCGGCGATGACGGTTTGCTCCTTTTGGCGGATTTGCGCCACCTCGGCCTGGCGCCTGGCGATTTGGCGATCAATGTCCCGGGCCTGACGCTGGAGGGTTTGCATCCGGTCCTCGGACGACCCGCTGGCTTCGGGTTGCCCGGCCTCCCGGCGCACGTAGTCTTCACTGAGGTAGCCGACAGTGCCGTCCACCACGACTTTGACCCAACCGGGGACTTGGCCGATGACCGGCACCCGGGTTTGCTCGGGCAAAACGCCCAGGACCCGGCTGCCCACCGTCGGCGCCTCCCGCAGCTTCAAGCCGGTGGCCTCGACCACGGCCCACCCGTTTGCCTCGGCGCCGGCCGCCGAGGCGGAGGCCGCCAGGCACAGGAGGATCAGGAGGAAACGATAAATTGTTTCAGTGAAGCAAGGCACCCCAGCCACCCTACGACCATTGCGGCGAGGACGGCGCCGGCCACGGCCGTCCATGGCAGAAAACGAAAAGAAAAGCCGAAGCCGCCCAAGGCGGCGGCCATGTCCCCGGCGGTAAACAGATAGACCAGATACAGGATCCCGATGCCCGCCAACCCGCCGATGGCTCCCTGGAGCAGGGCTTGGATGTAAAACGGGGTGCGGATGAAACGCTCCGAGGCCCCCACCAGGCGCATGATTTCCACTTCTTCGCGCCGGCTGTAAAGGATCAGCCGGATGGTGTTGGCCACGAAGAACACGGCGGCCCCGGAAAACAGGCCGGTGAGGGCGTAGCTGATGATGCGCAGCAGTTCCACCAGGCTGCCGAAGCGCTTGATCCACTGCTTGCCGTAGGCGACCTCCTCGACGCCGTCGATCTGTTCGATCCGCTGGGCCAGGGCCTCCACCTTCCGTTCCACGCCCTGGCGCATCTCCACCTCGAAGGCTTCCGGCAGGGGGTTTTGCGCCAAACCCTCCAGCAGCGCGGCGTGCCGGGACATCTGGCGGCGCAGCCGGTCCATCGCCTCTTGCTTGGAGATGAATTGCAGCCGCTCGATTTCCGGCATCCGGCGCAGCTGGTCTTCCATCTGGGCGCGCTTTTCTCCGGCGATACCATCGTCCAGGTAGATCATCAGCCGAATTCCCTGGCGCCAGGTGTTCAGCAGGTCGCCGGCGTTGACGACAAACAGGGAAAAGGCCCCCACGATGATCACCGCCAGGGCGATGGTGACGATGGTGACGGCGTTGAGAAACCGGTTGTTGCGCATATCCTGGAGCGCTTTGCGCAGGTGCAGGTGCATGACCAGTTGCGTGTGCTACGGGTTAAGGGGATTGTGGTGAAATTCGGCCAGTCTGCCCGCCTCCAGCCGGATCACCCGGGCCGGGACGCTGCGGATCAGGTGGTGGTCATGGGTGGCCACCAGCACCGTGCCGCCGCGTTGATGAAACCGGGTGATCAGGTTCATCACGACGGCCGCCGAGGCACTGTCCAGGCTGCCGGTGGGCTCGTCGGCCAGCAGGATGCGCGGCTCTCCCACCAGGGCGCGGGCCACGGCCACGCGTTGCTGCTCCCCGCCGGACAAGCTGGGTGGCAGGGCGTCGCGGCGCTCCTCCATTCCCACGGTGCGCAAAACGGTGTTGACCCTGGCGGCGATGGCCCGGCGCGGCGCTCCGGCCGCCTCCAGCACCAGGGCCACGTTTTCGTAAACGCTGCGGGTGGCGATCAACTTGTAGTCCTGGAAAATGATTCCCAGCCGGCGCCGGAGCATGGGGATCCGGTGCCGGTCCATGCGCGCCAGGTTCATGCCGTCGACGATCACCTGGCCTTCGCTGGCCCGCAGTCCAAGGTACAGCAGCTTGAGCAGAGTGGTTTTGCCCGCGCCGCTTGGGCCGGTGATAAAGACGAAGGCGCTGGCCGGAATTTCCAACGAAATCTCGTCCAGGGCCTTGGCGGCGCCGTAGCGCCGCGTGACCCGAAAGAGACGGATGATGGCAGGTTGATCGGCTGCTTGCATCACTGACCGGCGCGCCGGTAAAGGCGAGCGCGTGCGCCTCCCGGCGGGGATTGACCGCCCGGGGATTCGTTGATATGCCAAGACAGAGTTCAAGGAGTGCCGTCACCGGTTTTCCTTGCTCAGAGCCTCCACTGAGCCCCGTAGACCCGCTTCTTCCGTTTCAGTGGAGGCTTTTTAATATCAAATCAGGTACTTAATATCAACCTTTTCCTTGGCCGGGCGTTTGTATGCGCGCCTGTGGGTGATTTCACCATGCGCAACGACCTGATCCAACTCCTGTGCGACAAATCCTTCAAGTACAGCGATACCCCGTCTTTTCGGCTCGTCTCCGGTCGCATGAGCCGCTACTACGTCAACTGCAAGCCCACCACGCTCCATCCGCTCGGGATGTACCTGGCCGGCCACCTGGTTTTCGAAGCCGTGGCGGATCTTGAGCTGGACGCGGTGGGCGGGATGACCTTCGGCGCGGACCCCATCGCCGTGGCCACCGCCTTCGCCTCCCAACTGCAACAGCGGCCGGTGAAGGCCTTCTCGATCCGCAAGACGCGCAAGGATCATGGCATCATCCGCTGGATCGAGGGGGACCTGGAGCCCGGAGCACGGGTGGCGGTGATCGAGGATGTGGTCACCACGGGCGGATCGACGCTTCAAGCCATAGCGCGCGCCCGTGAGGAGGGGTTGCAGGTGGAGCGGGTGGTGGTGCTGGTGGACCGCCAGGAAGGAGGCATGGACGCCATCCGCCGGCAGGTGCCGGACACGCTGGCCATCGTTAGCCGTGACGAACTTCTGGCCCATCTGGGCCGGGAACCCTTCGGGGACGATTAGCGGACGCTGGCCCTGCCAAATCATCGGGCGGCTGTCAGGGAAAATACGTGGCGCAGGCGTCGTCTGATTCCCAGGCACTTACCGAGGCCACCTGTACCGGTGCGTCGGCCAGCTGCTCGGCCAGCTGTTCGGCGATAAACCGCGCAATGTTTTCCGACGACGGCGGCTGCTGGCCGCCGAACCACTCCAGCTCGTTGAGGAAACAGTGGTCCAGGCGCTGGATGATTTCCCGCACATGGGCCTTGATCACGCCGAAGTCCATCACCACGCCGCTTTGATCGAGGGTTTTCCCGTGCACGCAGACCTCGATTTTCCAGTTGTGGCCATGGAGGTTTTCGCACTTGCTGGCCACCATCCGAAGTTGGTGGGCGGCGGCGAAGCGGGTGACGATTTTCAGTTCGTACATAGGAATTTTCTCTTCCGTGACGTGGCTGCCCTGCCGTCTCAGGGAGATCCTTCGTCGCTACGTTCCCCGGGACGACAGCGGCAGGGTCTTTGTCCGTCGTGCCTCAGGCCGTTTGCGCCAATGGCCGGCGCAAAGACTGGGCGAGGCAAGCGAGACACGCCGCCGTCAATTGGCGGCCTTGGCGCTTCCCTTGAACATGTTTTTCAGTTTGCTGCCCAGCTTGCTTTCCTCGATTTCGGCAAATTGTCGCAGCAGGTTTTCCTGCTTGCGGTTCAAGCCGGTGGGCGTGCGCACCAACACCTGCACAATCTGGTCGCCCCGGTCCCCGTTGCGCAGGGATGGGATGCCGGCGCCGCGGAAGCGGAAGACATCGCCAAACTGGGTGCCCTTGGGGATCTGAAGGGTTTTTTCACCGTCGATGGTCGGCACCTTGATCTCACCGCCCAGGGTGGCCTGAACCATCGACACCGGCACCTGGCAGATCACGTCGCGGCCTTCGCGCTTGAAAAAATCGTGGGGTTCGACGTGGACCACCACGTACAGGTCCCCCGGCGGGCCGCCACCGGCGCCGCTCTCGCCTTCTCCCGCAAGCCGCAGCCGGCTGCCGGTATCCACCCCGGCGGGAATCTTGACCGAAACGTGCCGCAGCGTCTTCACCAGGCCGGCGCCCCGGCAGTGATCGCAGGGGCGGGTGACGATCTGGCCGGTGCCTCGGCAGCGGGGGCAGGTGGTGCGCAGGGTGAAAAATCCTTGGCTGCGCGTCACCTGGCCGGATCCCTGGCACTGGGCGCACACCTCCGGCTGGGTACCGGGCTCGCAGGTCGTGCCGCCACACGCGGGGCACACTTCGCGCTTTTCCACCTCCAGTGACTTTTCCACGCCAAAGGCCGCCTCCATGAACGACAGGCGCAGGTCGTAGCGCAGATCGCTGCCCCGTTGAGCCCGGCCGCGGGCGCCGTGGTGGCGGCCTCCGCGGATGCCGAACAGGTCCTCGAAAATGCTGCCGAAGCTGGAAAAGATGTCCTCGAAACCGCCGAATCCGGTAAAGCCGGTGCCTTCCAGGCCCGCATGTCCGTACTGGTCGTAGATCTGCCGCTTGCGGGGATCGCGCAGCACCTCGTAGGCCTCGGCAGCCTCCTTGAACTTTTCTTCGGCGGCCGGGTCTCCCGGGTTGCGGTCCGGATGGAACTTCAGGGCCACCTTGCGATAAGCGCTCTTCAATTCGGCGTCGGAGGCTTGGCGCCCCACGCCGAGAATTTCATAATAGTCGCGCTTGCTGCTCATGAACGAATACCCGTTTGCCTGCGGTTGCCTCGTGTTGTGGGAGATGTGTCGCGCCGGGCGACAAGATCAGAAAATAATTGTCAAACATAAGGTTGAACCTTGCCGTGTCAACCGACGTAGGCCCGTCGCAGCACCGTGTCCTTGCGCCAGCGCCGGTCGTCGCGCCGGGGATAGGCGATGTTGTAGTGCAGCCCGCGGCTCTCCTTGCGGTGCAAGGCGCAGCGAACGATCAAGTCGGCCACCGTGGCGATGTTGCGCAGCTCGATCAGGGGCGGCTCGACCTTGAAGTTCCAGTAATATTCCCGGATCTCGTTGTTGATGTTTTCGATCCGGCGCTGAGCGCGCTCCAGGCGCTTGTCGGAGCGCACGATGCCCACGTAGTTCCACATGCAGCGGCGGATCTCGTCCCAGTTGTGCGAAACGACGATGCGCTCGTCGCTGTCGCTGGTGCCCACTTCGTCCCAGGGGGCCGGCGCGGGAGCGGCGCCGACATCGAAGCCGGCCAGGTCGGCGGCGGCCTGCCGGGCGGCCCGGTCGGCATAAACCAGAGCCTCGATGAGCGAGTTGCTCGCCAGGCGGTTGGCACCGTGCAGCCCGGTGCAGGCTGTTTCCCCCACCGCGTAGAGCCGCTGGATGTCGGTGCGCCCGAGCAGGTCGGTCACCACCCCGCCGCACATGTAATGGGCCGCCGGCACTACCGGGATCGGCTGGCGGGTCATGTCGAAGCCGAATTCGAGGCAGCGACGGTACAGGTTGGGAAAACGTTCCTTGATGAAATCCGCCGGCCGATGGGAAATGTCCAGGTAGACGGTGTCGTCGCCGCTTTGTTTCAGCTCGGTGTCGATGGCCCGGGCCACCACGTCCCGGCAGGCCAGCTCCTTGCGCGGATCGTAGCGTTCCATGAAGCGGCGGCCCGCCTGGTCCACCAGGACGGCACCCTCACCGCGCACCGCCTCGGAGATAAGAAAGTTCTTGGCCTCGGGGTGGTAGAGGCAGGTAGGATGAAACTGGACGAACTCGAGGTTGGCCACGGTGGCCCCGGCCCGGTAAGCCATGGCGATGCCGTCGCCGGTGGCCACGTCCGGGTTGCTCGTGTACAGGTAGACCTTGCCGGCGCCGCCGGTGGCCAGGAGGGTGATCCTGGCGGCGAAGGTCTTCACCTGTTGGGTCTGTCTGTCGAGCACGTAGGCGCCCAGGCAGACGTCCTCGTGGCCGGTGGTCACGGTGCCACGCTTCATGCGCGTCGAGCAGGTGATCAGGTCGATGGCCACGTGGTTTTCAAACAGCCGGATCCGCGGGTCCCGGTGCAGGTGATCCACCAGGACACGCTCCAGTTCCAGGCCGGTCATGTCCTGGGCGTGAACGATGCGCTTGCGGCTGTGCCCGCCTTCCTGGCCCAGGTCCAGGTTGTCGGCATCCTGGCGGCTCAGGTTGAACTTGACCCCGAGGTCGATGAGCTCGCGGATCCGTTCGGGGCCGTTTTTTACCACCTGTTCCACCACCTCCCGGTGGCATAGGCCGTCGCCGGCCTCCAACGTGTCCTGGATATGCAGGGCGAAGCTGTCCAGTTGGCCGAAAACCGACGCGATGCCGCCCTGGGCATGGGTGGTGTTGCTGTCCATCACCCCTTTCTTGGTTACCAGGGCCACGCTGGCGAAGGGGGAGACCTTCAGGGCGAAGGCCAATCCGGCCACGCCGCTGCCGATCACCAGGATGTCGGTTTGGATCATGGTCTCATCGTCATTCATGAAAAAGGTTTCCTCAGCCTTTCATGGGATTTTTCGTCGCAATGCGCCAGGCGTTGCCACCGATGGGGCAGGCGGATTGTTGTGGCGCGGCCAAGGCTTGTATTTGAAAAAATCGCCCCGTCGTGTCAAGAAGGACTTTAAATCAACAAAGGGCTGTGGTATTTTATTAAGTGTTGAATTTTAAGGAAATTTGTCTCGTATGATCGCCTACGATCTCAAGTGCTCCCAGGGCCACGTGTTCGAAGGTTGGTTCGACGACGAAGCGACCTTTTTGTCCCAGCAGCAGCAGGGATTGATTGTCTGCCCGATTTGCAACGACAGCTCCGTTGTGCGTATCCCGTCCACCTTCGCCATCCGCTCCGCGGCCGGTGGCCTCGGGCCCGAAGGCCGCGAGGCCGAATCGGCCTTTCGGCGGGTCGCCGATTTTATCTGCGACCATTTCGAGGACGTGGGCAGCGACTTTGCCAAGGAGGCCCTCAAGATCCATTACGGCGTCAGCGCGCCGCGCAATATCCGGGGATCGAGCACCCCGCAAGAGGAAGAAACCTTGCGGCAGGAAGGGGTCGCGTTTCTGAAGATTCCCGTTCCCGCAGCACCCGAGTCGGATGCCTGAGCGTCGAGCAAGCCCCGGAACCCGGTGTTGCGGCATTGCTGCCTATCCATGGCGCAGATGCCCGACGATATGGCCCAGTTCGGGAAAAATCAGCTCGCGGCAGGCCAGGCGGCAGGCCTTGAGGCTGCCGGGCAGGCAAAATACCACCGAGTCAGCGATAGTTCCGGCGGTAGCCCGCGACAGGATGGCGGCGCTGTCGATTTCTTCGAAACTCAGCTGGGCAAACAAGACCGCAAAGGCGGTCAATTCCTTGTCGAACAAGGGGCGCAAGGCCTCGATAGTGACATCGGCCCTTGCCAAGCCGGTGCCGCCGTCAACGATGACGGCGTCGGGGTGATACGTGGTCAGCGATTCGGTCAGGGTATGGGCGATGACGGCCGCATCGTCGCCGACGACCTGGTGGAACACCACGGTGTGCCCTTCAGCGGTGGCGGTTCGGGCGATCCAGCGGCCGCTTTCGTCCTCGGCGATCCCCCGGCTGCTGGACACGGTCAGGATCCCGACCCGCAAGTGGCGTGGGGCTTTGGCCTTGTGACGATCGGTTCCCATGGGACTCCTTTTTTGCCGGCGCGGTTTTCATGGCTTGGCCACCGGCCGTAGAAAGCGGTGTCAGGCCGCGGCCGGGATAAGAACCACCCGGTCCTGGCCGTCTTTTTCCGTCAGCAGGACATTGACGGTCTCGCTGCGCCGGGTTTCCACCACTTTGCCGACGTAGTTGGCCGTGATCGGCAGCTCCCGGTGGCCGCGATCCACCAGCACCACCAGTTCGATCCGCGCGGCCCGGCCAAAATCCATTAAGGCGTCCATGGCGGCCCGGACGGTCCGGCCGGTGAACATGACGTCGTCCACCAGCACCACTTGCTTGCCGTCCACCGAAAAAGGGATATCGGTGGCCTGCACCACCGGATGGTGGGTGATGCGGGTCCAATCGTCCCGGTAGAGGGTGATGTCCATGGTGCCGGTGGGAACCAGGGCACCCTCGATGGCCTCGATGATGGCCGCCAGGCGTCGGGCCAGGAACACGCCCCGAGTCTGGATGCCCACCAGGGCCAGATCCGCGGAGCCCTTGTGCACCTCGATGATGTTGTGGGCGATGCGCTTGAGAATCCGATCGATGTCCTGAGCGTCGAGCAGGGTGTGCACCGGCGTCATGGCCGCTCCTTTGGCGAAAAGGGCCGGATCTGCGGCCCCGCGGTTAAATACCCGATCACTAGTACACCACCGGCGTCCCTGTTCGCAAGCCCCGCGCCGAGGGCTCCGGCGGTGGAAGGAAAGCGGTTGATTTCACACCGGGCATTGCCTATATGGGGAGGCGCTGGCGGTCGGCGCTGTGCGGACTGCCGTTTCGGCAAGGAGCCTGATGATGCACACCGCTTGCACCGGGGTCATTCTGGCCGGGGGCCTCAACTCGCGCTTCGGCGGCCAGCCCAAGGGTCTGCTGGAAGTCGGCGGCCGGCGGATCATCGACCGGGTACTGGACGCTTTCGGCGAGGTGTTCGACCGGGTGCTACTGGTGGCCAACGAGCCCCTGCGCTACCTGCCATGGGATCTGCAGATGGTCGCCGACATCCATCCGGTGCGCAGCTCGCTGGCCGGGTTGCATGCCGGGCTGTTCTACGCGCGGACGCCCTTTGCCTTTTTTTGCGCTTGCGACGTCCCGTTCATTCGTCCCGAACTCATCCGGGCGGTGGTGGAGCGGATTCGTCCGGATATCGACATCGTGATGCCCCGCAACGCCGTCGGCATTGAACCGCTGACGGCAGCCTATGCCCGCCGCTGCCTGGATCCAATCCAGCGCCAACTGGCGGCCGGGGACTTGAAAATTGACCGCTTTTTCAGTAAGATGCGAGTCCGTTGGGTTCCGGAGAACCAACTTCGGGCCGTTGATCCGCAGCTGGAATCCTTCATCAACGTCAACACGCCCGAAGACCTGGCCCTGGCCCGGCAACGGGCGACGGAGCAGGCTTCATGAACCTCGAGCAGCTGATCCAGGCCGTGAAACGGCACCCCGACTACGCCAGGGTGGGCATGATGCTCTGCCATGTGGGGGTGGTGCGGTCCACCTCCCGTGACGGGCGCCCGGTGACGGGATTGCGCGTGGCGGTGGACCGGGAGCGCCTGACGGCGGTCCTCGATGCCCAGCGGCAGCGGCCGGGAATCGTCGACATCCAGGTCGAGATCGCCGCTGACCGCGACCTGGCCGTGGGCGAGGAGGTGATGCACCTCGTGGTGGCCGGCGATATCCGGGAGCATGTGATCGAAACCCTTGCCGACACGCTCAACGCCGTCAAAGCCACCGTGACCCGTAAAACCGAGTATTTCGCGGATTGAGGCCGATGGCTGAATTTACCCATATCGACGCCGAGGGCCGGGTGCGCATGGTGGATGTGAGCGCCAAGGCACCCACGCTGCGCATCGCCCGCGCCCGGGGGGCGGTGGAGATGAACCCCGAGACGCTCGAGCGCCTGCGCGGCGGGGCCATCGCCAAGGGCAACGTGCTGGAGGCGGCCCGCATCGCCGGGGTCATGGCGGCCAAAAGAACCGCCGACCTCATTCCCATGTGCCACCCGTTGGCGCTCAGCCATGTGCGGGTCGATTTTGACTTCGACTTGGCGGCAAGCCGCATCGCCATCGAGGCCGAGGCGCGGCTGGTGGGCCCCACCGGCGTGGAGATGGAGGCCTTGACTGCCGTCGCCGTGGCGGCCCTGACGATCTATGACATGTGCAAAGCCTATGACCGGCAGATGCGCATCGTGGACATTTTCCTGGCCGAAAAGCAGGGCGGCAAGTCCGGGCATTTTATCCGCAGCGACGTACCGTCGGCTTGAGCCGGCGCGTACCGGTCGCATCTGGGGAAAGGAGCCGATTTCTGATGAACGGGTTGCTGCTCTTGGGGGTTTTGCTGTGCGTGGCGGCCGGCTGCATCGTGCTTTTCGAATCCATTGCGGCCATGATGAGCGTCGGAGAAATCGTCTTCGAGATGTCCAGCCCGGTGGATCTGCTGAGCGGTGCCGCCTTTGCCTGGATCGACCACATCCCGATGCTCTGGATCCAAAGCCTGCTCAACTACATCGTCACTCGCCCGGTCTGGCTGCTGGTGCTTTCCTTGGGTATTCTGTGCTTGCTCGCTTCCGGTTTCCGCAACCGATGAGTCTGCCTTCTCTCCGGCCACGGCTCTGGCTTGTCCTGCTCGCCATGGCCGTGGTCACCGCCTGCGTGCCCCGGCCGCCGGTCCCGCCGCCGCCGGACTTGGTGCTTGTTGAAGCGGATCAGGTGCCGGCGCTGGTGGACGACCAAGGCTACGACGACCTGGCCCGGGCCATCGCCCGGAGCCTGGCCTATCTCGGCCGGGTCCCGGCGGACCGGACGTATCAATTCGGGCCCGACACCTACGACCGCGACTGGATGATCCGCAGCCTGGAAGATTTCCAGGCGCTGATCGCCGCCGAACCCGACGCGGGGCAGCTGCGGCGGCAGATCGTGGCGCGCTACCGGGTGTACCGGTCCAGCGGGCGCGACGGTGAGGGCGAGGTCCTTTACACCGGCTATTATGAACCGGTCATCGACGGGTGCCGGCGCCCGGGCCAAGGCTGCCGCCATCCGGTCTACGGTCTGCCGGAGGATCTTCTGATCATCGACCTGTCCCCCTTTGGCGAGCGATTTGCCGGCCAGCGCATCGTGGGCCGCCTCGCCGGCAACACCGTGGTTCCATATCCGGACCGCCGCGCCATCGAGGTGGAAAACGCCATTTCAGGCAAGGCCCCGGTGCTGGCCTGGGCCGCCGACCCGGTGGACCTGTTTTTCCTGCACATCCAGGGTTCGGGCCGGATTCGGCTCGAAGACGGCGGCAGCCTGGGGCTGCGCTACCGGGCCACCAACGGTCGGCCTTACCGCAGTATCGGCGGGCTGCTCATCGAAACCGGGGAAATTCCCCGGGAGAAAATGTCGATGCAGGCCATCAAGGCCTACTTGAGGGCCCATCCCGAGCGTTGCAGCGAAGTGTTGGCCCACAATCCGAGCTATGTGTTTTTTGAAACCAGCCAGGAGGGTCCCGTGGGCAGCCTGGGCGTTCCCCTGACGCCAGGACGTTCGCTGGCCACCGACCCGAGTTGCTTCCCCCGGGCGGCCCTCGCCTTTGTCCAATGCCGGAAGCCCCTGCTGGCCGCCTCGGACCGCATCGACCAATGGGTCCCCTTCGGCCGCTTCATGCTCAATCAGGACACCGGCGGCGCCATCCGCGGCCCCGGCCGGGCCGACCTGTTCTGGGGCAGCGGAGCGTACGCCGAGCTGGCCGCCGGCCACTTGAAGCACACCGGCGCCCTCTACTTTTTTGTGCTCAAGCCTTCGTGAAACCATGAACGACCCTGCGGCTAGGACCTCCTGCGCTGGTGGCGAAACGGTGAAAATCGGGTATATCGACCTTGGGTCGATCCCGCCGGTTGGGCCGCCGTCGGCCAACGCGGCGGCCATCAGAATTGAATCTCTGGGGGGCTGGTTGATGAAATGACCGATTCAGCGCCAGCGTCACCGGCGGCGGAGGCAGGCGGGAATATCGAGCTGCTCGAAGCCTTGCGCCGGGTTTTGATTCGTAGCGCCATCGTCGCCGTGGTTTTCGCGGCGGGTGGATACTATATTGCCGAACCGGTGCTGGTGCGGCTGCAGGCGATGACCGGGGTGGAGATGGTGGCCTACGGCTTGCCGGATGCCTTTTTTTCAATGCTCAAAATGGCCCTGGCCATGGGGTTGGTGGCGGGAATGCCCTATACCTTCTACGGCCTGCTGTCCATTTTGCCGCGTTTTTTTCCCGGCTTTCGGCGCCGGCTGCTCTTCGGCTTCTGGATCGCCGCGGTGCTGCTGTTTGCCGGCGGGATTTTCTTTTGCCTCAAGGTGACGCTGCCCTACGGCATCAAATTTCTCCTCGGGTACGAAAGTCAGCACATAGCCGCGCTGATTTCCGTCAAACGTTTCGTCTCTTTTTGCCTGTGGATGTTTCTCGGCTTCGGTCTCATTTTCGAGCTGCCCCTGGCGATGATCCTCCTGGCGCGCATCGGCCTGGTGAAAGCCAGGCAGCTCGCCGGCTACCGGCGCTACGCCGTCCTGGTGATTTTCATCGTCGCCGCCGTCCTCACCCCCACCCCGGACGTTCTCAACATGACCCTTATGGCCGCCCCCCTTTACCTGCTGTTTGAAATCGGACTGCTCGGAATGCGGTTCTGGTCCTCCTGATCATCGCTGGTGGCCGACGGCCAAAATCGGTGTTACGGCCTGGCCGCCGGCAGAGGGCGGGCCACTCCCGTTGCCGGTTGTTGGGCGCGCGGACGGGGCGCCGGGCGTTTTTCCAGGGCTTGGGCCGCGGCGTTCTTTTCATAAAAGCAGGCCGGCTCGTAGCGCCAACCGGCGGCCAGGCGGGCCTCTTCCTTCTTCAGGCAGCGGTAGATCCAGCGACCGATCACCGGCGCCACCAGGCGGGTGCGGGCGCCGAAGGTCTCGTTCAGGTTCTTGAGCAGCCGGTCCATTCGGGCGAAATGCGTCGGGTCGTGGCGGTAGTAGCGCCGCATGGCCCAGACAGCGCCGGCATAGGTGGTGCGCAAGGGGGCCGCCTCGCGGGCATAGCGCCGACGCACGCGCGCATCGGGCCAGTTGCGGTAGCGGCGCCACCCGGCAAGCTGGGTGCGGATCAACCGGGCCAGGCTCGGCCCGTTGACGGCAAAATCCCGGGTGAAAGCCTCCACGAGGTAGTGTTCCTCGGCGCCGTCGCGGATGTGGGGGTGGCGGTAGTTGAAGCGGTACTGGCCGTGGGTGTCGGCGGGGGGGAGCTGGGTTTCCGGCAGCAGGGTTTCGTCCTGCTGGCGCTGGGCGTACAGCGGCGTTCCCGGAAGGGCGGTGTAGAGCATGAACTGGTGGAAATCGGTGGCATGGTCCACTGCTGCGTCGATGACCGCGGAGATGTTTTCCGGGCAATGGTGGTCCAGGCCGATGATGCTGGAGCCCAGCACCCGGATGCCGTGGGACTGGAGGGTTTTGACCAGGGCGCGAGTGTCCACGTGCTCCAGCTTGCGGTAGCCGCTGTGGTCGCCTTCGATGCCCATCCAGACCCACCCGATGCCCAAACCCACCAGGTCCTGGATATCGTAGGAACACAGCACCCGGGCCGACGAGAAGACGTCCAGGCTCCAACTCTTGTCGTTGGCCCGCATCAGTTCCAGCAGCCGCAGGGCCCGCTTGCGGTGCAGGAGGAAATTTTCGTCCAGCACGAAAAAGGACTGGACCTTGAGCTTGGCCTCCAGGCTTTCCATAACCTCGAAGAGTGCATCGCCGGTGTCGAAAAAATTGACGAAATGCCCCTTGCCGCCGAACAGGGCCGAGGTGGAGCAAAAGTTGCAGCCCACCGGGCAGCCCACCGAGGGAATGAGGATGGCAGCGGTTTCGCCCGGCTTGTCTGGGAGGGTGATGCCCAGGATGCGCGTGCCGAAGGCCGAAGAGGCCGCCGGGTGGCGTACCGGCGCATCGGTGGGCTGGCCGAGGAAGCTTCTCAACCAGGCGATACCCTCGCCGCGGACGATGTGGTCGGCGTCGATCCGGTCGGCCAGGTCCGGCTTGGCGGCGATATGGCCGCCCACCACGATGGTCGCCCGGGGCTGGTGCTTGCGGATCAGGGCGCACATGGCCTGGACTTTCACCAGGTTGGGAAGAATGGCCGTGATGCCGATGACGTCGTAGGTGTTAGTTTTTATCTCCTGGATAAATCTCTCCCGGTCAGGGAAATCCAGGACGGTGCAGGGGGCGTCGATGTTGGCCTGGAGCATGAGCAGGTTGAAAGAGCGGTGAAACATGCGCAGGGAGAAGGCCCCCTGAACCCGGGTGACCTGGTTCTGGTAAAGCTCCATGGGGTTGATGGCCCGGCTGCCGTAGTCGTCGTTCCGGGCGAAGGGCCCGAAGACGCTGGTCAGCAGGATCCTGGCCTTGAGGCCTTTGGGGTGAATGGGGGTGTCGACTTTCATGGTTGGCTCCTTGGCGATGGGAAAAAGCGGGGTGCGAAATTTCTCTCGGGGGTGCCCGAAGAGAAGGCGCGTGATATGGTGAGACTAGGCCTATCCGGGGCCGAAATCAAGCGCAACACACTGCTTTTACAATTCATTTACACTACGCAGGGACGATCCAGGCCAAGGGGCGGCCGTTGACAGGCTGCCGGGATGGTGTTACAGAGACCTGCGTGGCGGAGGGTGCCAAAGAGGCCGCATTTCCGGCTGTCCCGTCCCGGCCAACGTCATGCCAACGGACCATTGCCGTCCTGCTGCAACAACGGTTTCAACTCGATTCAACGCTCGGTGTCAGAATGCCCGCACAGGGAGGCTGTTGCGCCCGTTTTACCATAGGCACGAAGCGGACAATGGGCGCGCATCGTTGATCGTTGGGAGTTTCTGGGTTTGAATTCAACTTACGTGGAGGTGACCAAATGGCCGATGCTTACATCAACATTTTTCTGGATGATGAGAAAATCAAGCAGCTCGAGGCAGCGGGCTTGGCGGACCAGGTCAAGACCATCGACGGCAAGCAGGCAATCCAGGTGGCCATGACGTCCAAGGACCAGAAGAAGCTGGTCAAGGGATTCCCGGGGCTGGAATTCGACGCTTCCAACGCCTGCGTGCTGCCTGAAAAAGGCGAAGAAACGTTGTGGAATATCGTCTGCGACATGAAAAGCCTTGATGTGATGAAGTTTGCCATCACCAAGCTCTACAACCCCCTGGCCGGCCGTGACGTGTTCGGCCGGGGCAGCACCGGCGGCCGGTAACTTTTTCGCCCTCATGCGCCAGGGATGCTTTTCCGTTGCGCCCGCCAAGGTCGTTTGCCCTTGGCGGGCGCCGTGTTGAGAGCCTCGTTGAGTTGTTCAAGGAAGTGAGGGGATCGCCGTGAAGGGATTCGGCAGCGTCGAAGACACCCGCCGGGCGCTGGAGGCCGTGGGCTACATCTGCACACCGCAGATCGCCACGGTGGTGTTTCTGGCGGCGGCTACCGACAAGCCGCTGCTGGTGGAAGGGCCGGCCGGGGTGGGCAAGACCGAGCTGGCCAAGGCGGTGGCCGAGAGCCTCGGCCGCCGCATGGTCCGCCTGCAGTGCTACGAGGGGCTCGACGAGGCCAAGGCCCTCTACGAGTGGGAGTACGCCAAGCAGCTGCTCTACACCCAGATCGTCAAGGAGAAGGTGCGTGAGCTGATCGGATCCGCCGCTTCCCTGTCCGAGGCCGTGGAGCGCATCGCCGCCGAGGAAAGCGCCTTTTTCTCCGAGCGCTTCATGCTGGCGCGGCCCCTGCTCAAGGCCATCACGGCGGCCGATCCCGTGGTGCTGCTGATCGACGAGGTGGACAAGAGCGACCCGGAGTTCGAGGCGTTCCTGCTGGAGCTGCTCAGCGACTTCCAGGTCACCATTCCCGAGCTGGGCACCCGCCGGGCCGTCAGCATACCGCTGGTGGTGCTCACCTCCAACAGTTTCCGCGACATGAGCGACGCCCTCAAGCGCCGTTGCCTGCACCTGTACATCGACTATCCGCCCCCCGACCAGGAGCTGGCCATCGTGCGCAGCAAGGTGCCGGGCCTGACCGAGGCCCTGGCCCGGCACATGGTGGCGGCCATGGGGCGCATCCGCTGCCTCGAGCTGAAGAAAAAACCGAGCATTTCAGAAACCCTGGATTGGGCCCGGGCCTTGATCGCCCTCCAGCTCGACACCCTGTCGCCCGAGGTGGTCGAGGCCACCCTGGGGGTGATTTGCAAGCACCGCGATGATGCGCGTCAGGTGGCGCAGCAATCCGGCCAGGTGGCCGGCTCGGCATAACCCCGTTCGGATCCAGCGCCAAGGCGCCCCATGGTTCCCCTGATTCTCGATTTTGTCGCCTGCGCCCGGGCCGCCGGGCTGCGGGTTTCCACCGGCGAGGTGCTCGACTGCCTCTCGCAGGCCGGGCGGATCGACCCGCTGGAAGAAAGCCAGTTCTGTGCCCTGCTGCGGGCCAACATGGCCAAAAGCCGGCTTGAACAGGAGCGCTTCGAGCGTATCTACCACCTCTACTTCCACGAGCTGCGCCGGGAGATCGGTGATTCTTCGGTCTCCATTGCCGCCCAGAGCGAAGAAATCGGCGCCCAGGTCCGCGCCATGGATCCCGCCGATCCCATTCCCGGGGCGGTGGCCGATTTTCTCGACGGCGACCCCACCGCCTACCTCCAGTTGCTGCGGCAGATCGACAGCGAGGGGGACAGCCAGCGCCTGGGGCCGGGCGCCAACCTCGGATCTCTGGTACGCCGATTGCCTGTGCTGGCGGCCCTTGAGCGGGCCCGCGCCATCGTGGACGGCTATCTGGAAACCCATCGGCGCAAGCTTCACTGGGAGACCCGGCGCGAGATCGAGCGTCACCTGAGCCAGCGGCTGGCCAGCGCCCGGCGCCTGCTCACCGAAACGGACCGATCCACTGTTGCTCCCCGGCCCTTCCGAAAAAATATCTCGGAGCGCCGGGACCAGCTGAGTCAGCGGGCCTTTTCCGGTCTGAGCCCGGCCGAAGTGGAGCAGATGCGCCAGGTGGTCGCCCGGCTGGTCAGGAAATTGAAGGACGCCATCGGGCTGCGCCACGCCGCGCGAACCCGGGGACTGCTGGACGTCCCCAAAACCCTCCGGCGGGCCGGCCGCTACCAGGGGGTTCCCCTGGAGCTGCGTCATCGCCGCCGGCCGCCGCGCAAGGGCCGGGTCATGGCCCTGTGCGACCTGTCCGGTTCAGTGTGGTCGGCGGCCCGCTTCATGCTCAACATGCTCTATGCCCTCCAGGACTGCTTCGACCGGGTGCGCAGCTTCGTCTTCGTGGCCGGCCTGGTCGAAGTCACCGACTTCTTCGATCGTTACGACATCGACCGGGCCATTGCCAAGGTGCTGACGGACACCGAGCTGGCCTACGAGGCGGCCACCGACTACGGCCTGACGCTGCGCCAGTTTCGGGCCGCCCACATGGACGCGGTCAACAAGAAGACCACCGTGATCATCATCGGCGACGGTCGAAGCAACTATGGCAATCCCGAGGTGGGCATCGTCGCGCAGATTCGCGACCGCTGCCGGCGCCTGATCTGGCTCAATCCCGAAAGCGAGGCCTTCTGGCATACCGGCGACAGCGAGATGCGCGCTTACATGCCGCTGTGCAACGAGGTGAGGCCCTGCCAGAACCTGGATCAATTGTCGGATTTCATAAGAGACCTGGTTTTATAGCCAGTGGCGGGCGAAAAATGCCCGGTATGCGCCGCCGCCCGGGGGAACCATGAATGGCGCGTTGCCGGATTTGACGTTGACGGCCAGGCGTTGATCATTATAATAAGAATCATTAACCGGTGATCCTGGAAAGGACGCCGGATTTTCTTGGCATACAGTCGAGGCGACCCCCATGCGTTTTCTGCTCTACAATATCCGCTACGGCGCCGGCATCGGCCGGCGGGTGCATTTCCCCTTTCCCTTCAGCGGCTATCTGAAAAACACCGAGACCCAACTCGATCGCATCGCCGGTTTCATCCGTGACCAGCGGCCGGACATCGTCGGCCTGGTGGAAGTGGACACCGGCTCTTTTCGCGCCAATGGCGAAAGCCAGGTGGCGGCCATTGCCGGGCCGCTGTGCCACCGGCAGGTCTGTCGCAGCAAGTACGGGCTGGATTCGCTGGCCGGCCGGCTGCCGCTGCTCAGCCAACAGGCCAATGCGGTGATGACCAACCGCGCCATCCTCGGCCACACCTTTCACTATCTCAACCATGGCATGAAGCGCCTGGTGATTGAAGTGCGCCTGCCGGAGTTGACCGTCTTTCTCGTTCACCTGGCCCTCAAGTATCGGCCACGCCAGCAGCAACTGTTCGACTTGGCCGCCATCGTCGCCCGGAGCCGCGGCCCGGTGGTGGTGGCCGGGGATTTCAACGTGTTTCGCGGCGCAGGCGAGCTGGCCCCTTTCCTGGCGGCCACCGGGCTGGTGAGCGCCAACCTCCAAGGGCTGCCCTCCCACCCCAGCCGTGCGCCCCACCGCCAGCTGGATTTCATCCTGCACAGCCCCGGGCTACGCTCCCTCGATTTTCAGGCACCGTCGATCCCGTACTCGGACCACGTTCCCTTGATCTGGGATTTCGAGATCGGCGGCGAGGACTACTGTCGGGCGGCGGCCTGACCACTTTGGCCACCCGATCCTTGAAACCTGGAACCGGCGGGGAAAGGCGCGTCGCTGGCCATCCATGATGCGGCGCATCGCCGGCGGGATTCTCTATGCCTTGCCGGCGTTGACCAGCCGGGCGAAGTGCTCGAAACTGCGGTCGTAGGTGCGTTCGGCGTCTTCGGGAAAGCAGCAGGCGGGAAGCTGGCGCATCCGCAGGTGGTACTGGATGCACTCGCAGCAGATCCCCTTGCGGCGGCACGGTTCGTAGGTGCAGTTGCAGCGTTCGAGGTTTTCCTCCTGTCGGCATTGCATCGATGGCCTCCTTTGGATCTTGATTTGTATGGCGCGAAGGGCGCCCCTCGGCCAAGGGGCACGAAACATTCATGGATGCCAGTTTTTCAGCGACGGATCAAGTGCGCTCGGCCGGTGCCGGCGGTAGCCAGAACGGCGTCCCGGTGCCGGGCGGGGTCTATCTGTGCCAGGTGAACGAAATGGTTTCCTGCGGGGCGTGCTGCGGGCTTTACAACGTGGCGGATGCGTCCCGGCCGGCCCTGGAAGCGATGTTGGCCCGGCGCACGACGCGGTTTTCCCGTCTGCCGCGCCAGATGGAGGCCATCTTGGCCTTCGGCGAGCAAACCGCCGCCGTGGAGGGACAGCCTCGGCCCTACCCGGATTTTCATCACTGTCCGTACCTTGGGCTCATCGGCGAGGGGCGCACCCGGGTGGGCTGCCTGCTGCACCCGCTGGCGGCCGGCAACCAGGGAGTGGATTTCCGGGGGTTGAGCGAGTACGGCGGCATGGCTTGCCGGATCTATTTCTGCCCGTCCACTCGCCGGCTGCCGGGGCGCTACAAGGCGATCCTGCGAATCTGTTTTGACAACTGGTATGACTACGGTCTCGTGGTTACCGAACGGCACTTGGTGGCCGCGCTGCTGGCGGAAGTGGAGCGTTGCCTGGGCCAGCCGCTGGACCCTGGGGCGCTGGTCCGGCGGCCGGCCCAGGCCGCGGCCCTGGGCGCCCTGCTGGCCATCAAACGCGATTGGCCCTTTCGGCACCCATCCACTGGCCACCTGTGCCACGACCTGTTCCGGGACGACGGCGGCCAACGGGGGCCGGCAGGCATCGAAGCGCAGGATTTTCACACCATTGTTTTTCGGGCCCTCGAATCCCACCTGGAAACGGCCGAACGGCTCGCCGCGGCCCGGGCCGAGGTAGACCGCCGGCTCGCCGCAGCCGTCAGGGCGCTGTCGCCTTGAACGATGCCGTAGCCGAGGCCAAGGCGGGTGGTCCGGGTCTTCTCAGGGCCTGTTTCCCACTTGACCTGGAACTCGATTTCCTCGGCGTTGCCCTCGCGTTCGTGTTCGATGTTGTAGACGGCTCCGGCGTCGGAAAAATGGACTGACGGTAGTCGGAAAATGCTGATCGGAGCGCCAAGATCCGCTCTTTGACGGCCAGGGAGACGCTTGCCGGCTCTTTCTTGCGCCTGAATCGCTCAAATTAGGATCTAAATTGTCTCCGGAAGCGCCAGACACCGAAACCAAACACCAGGCTACCGAGCAGGCTGAGGCCAAGCAGGGAGTCCCATAGAATCCCGATCCCCGCTCCCTTCAGCAGAATGTCATAGGACACCTCGATGTAGTAATAGAGCGGGGAGATATACATGGCCTGGCGAATACCCACCGGCATGGCCTCGGGTGGTGTCCAGGCCCCGGACAGGAGAATGATCGGCATCATGATCATGATGATCATCATGGCGGCCTGGGCAAGGTTGCGGCTCATGGTCGAGACAAACAGGCCGAGCCCTGACATGGTAAAGGTGTACATGGCCGTCACCGCAAAGAAAAGCGGCAAGCTGCCCTTCATGGGCGCATGGAAAATTCCTTTTATGACCAGGGTGAGGCTCAGCGCCGTTCCCAGCAGGATAACCAGGGTCATGGCCACGACCTTGGGCAGCAGGATTTGTACCGGTGTCAGCGGTGAGACCAGAAGTTGCTCGATGGTGCCGCGTTCCTTTTCGCGCACAGCGGCTGCGGCGGGCAGCATCATCGCCAGCACGGTAATCACGGTCAGCAGTTCGGAGATGGACATGAACCAGGAATCCTTCTGATTCGGGTTGTACCAGACCCGGTGGCGGTCGACGAACATAGGCACGGCAGCAAGACCTTCAGCGGTCAGCCCCATGCGCTGCAACGCCGCATCAAATCCGTATTGTCCGATGATCTGTCCACTGTAGCTTGCCGCAAGGGTCCCGAGGACCGTGTTGCTGGTATCTATCCGTACCTGCACCTCCGTCGGCCTGCCCTGGATCAGGTCGTGCTGAAACCGGGGCGGGATGTCCAGCACCATCAGCGCCTTGCCCTGGTCCAGCAGCCGGATTCCTTCCTTCTGGTCCAGAATTTCACCACCCAGTTGGAAATAAGGCTGCTGGAAACGATAGATCAGCTCACGGGATGCCGGGCTGTGGTCTGCATCATGAACCACGACGGTCGCTTTACTGAGATCCATCTTGACTCCACCTGCCATCATGATGTCGAGGGTGAACAGATAGAGCACCGCCAGCACCAGCAAGGTATCGCGCGCAAGCTGCAGCAATTCTTTGCTCGTCATGGCGGCCATTCTCGACCACCACAAATAAATGGATCCGCTGCTGTTCCATGTGGAATGAGTCATGTGCGAACCCTCTTGTGAAACAGCAGGTAGGCAGCTATCCACAATACACTGGAATAAAACAGCAGGGCGCCCACCCGGCCCCAGAGCTGCCCCATGCCGATACCCTTCAGAAAACTCCCGAGAGCAATATCGGTATAGTACATGGCCGGAAACAGGTGGGCCTCAAATTGCGAGGCGGCATCCATCGAGGCAATCGGCACCAATAGCCCTGAATAGAGCACCGCCGGAACGATGGTGACGACCACCGTGATCATCATGGCCGCCACCTGGGTGCGGGCGAACAGGGAAACCAGGAGCCCGATGCCGGTGGTACAACTGACATAGATCACCGAGGCCAGGAAGAAGAACAGCGGATCGCCTTTGAACGGCGCGGCAAACACCAGCACGGCCATCAACCAGAGGATGATTACATTGATTATGGAAATGCCCAGATAGGGCAGCAGCTTGCCAACCAGAAACTCTGCCCGGGTCACAGTGGAAGAGTAGATGTTATAGATGGATCCGTTCTCTTTCTCACGCACTACCCCAAGTGCGGTGAGAAAGGGTGGAGTCATCAACAGGATGAACATCATCATGGTTGGCGCAATGGACCAGAGGCTCTTGATCTCCTGGTTGTACAGGTAGCGAAGCTGCACCTTCACCGGTTCTACCAGAGCAGCCGCCTGTCCGGGCGGCACGCCCATTTTCCGGCTGATAAAACCTGCCAGCAGCTTGCCGTTGAAGGCGTTGTTGATGGCGATGACATAGCCTTTGCTGGTCGATGTGCGAAATGGAAAGGTGCCATCGATGAGGGATTGCACCGCCACCGGCCTGCCTGCCTTCAGGTTTTCCTGGAAATTCGGTGGGACGATGATTGCAAAGCGGATCTTGCTGTCCGCCAGCAGGGGTTCAAGTTCCCGTTCGCTCTGCACATGGCCCTTGTAGTCGAAATAACGGGAGTCCATGAATAGATGCAGATAATCCCGGCTCATGGCCGTGCGATCCTGATCCAGGACGGCAAAGGGTATATTTTCCACATCCAGTTTGATGCCGTAACCAAAGATCAGCATCATGGAGACAGGGACGATGAAGGCGAGGGAGAGGAAGAGACGATCACGCAGGATCTCGCGCCATTCTTTATAAGCGAGCGCTTTAATACGTGTTGGCTTCATTGAGAACGTGCCTCCTTTTCCCGCGCCATGACGCGATAGACAAAGACATCCTCCAGGCTTGGAATGCGGGGGGTGATGTCCAGCAGGGAGATGCCCTGTTGCGTCAACCGGGACTCGATCTGTTGGCGGGCCTGTTGCGGATCTTTTGCCAACAGGTGAATACGTCTGCCGAACAGGGCCACTCCCGCGAAACCGGCCTGCTCCAGTGCTTTCAAAGCCCTCAGCGGCCGATCGGTGGCAATATCCAGCAGTTGCCCTGCCTCTTGCTGCAAGGCCTGCTTCATTTGGACCGGCGAGGCGTCGGCGATGATGCGGCCGGCATACATCAGGGCCACATGATCACAGTGTTCCGCCTCACTCATGTAGTGGGTGGTCACCAGAATCGCCACCTGTTCCACACGCGCCATCTGCACCAGGATATCCCAGAAACGACGTCGTCCGATGGGGTCCACACCCGATGTTGGTTCATCCAGGAACAGCACCCGCGGCCGGTGCACCAGGGCACACCCCAGGGCCAGCCTCTGGCGGATACCCATCGGCAGTTTTCCGGCCAGACGGTCTTCGACACCCTGCAATCCGGCCATTTCGACAACCCAGTCAATACGTTGTTTGAGCCGGCTACGTGGCACGGCGTAGATGCGTGCGTAAAGGCGGATGTTCTCCAGCACCGTCATGTCCTGATAGAGGGAGAACGCCTGGGACATGTAACCGATGTGCTCCTTGATGGCCTGGCGGGCGCGGCGCATGTCGGCACCGGCAACCTGACCCTGCCCGGCGGAGGGCGGAAGAATGCCGGTGAGCATCTTGATTACCGTGGTCTTGCCGGCGCCGTTGGCGCCGAGCAGTCCGAATATTTCACCTTGAATGACCCGGAAACTGACCTGATCCACGGCACGGAAGATGCCGAAGTCGCGCGTCAGGCCACGCGCCTTAATGGCAACCTCGTCGCTGGCCGGCGGCTCGGCGAGCGGAGTCCCTGCCGCCCCTGCCGCAGGTTGCCCGGCCAGCTTGCGCTGACGCAACAGGGCCACGAAGGCATCCTCAAGCTCGGAATCAACCGCCTGGATTGCCTCGACAGACAGATCGTCCAGCGATGCCGCCACCTGCTCTCGCGCCGCCTTGGAAGAGACCCCGTCCACAAATGTCCGAAGAACCGGGCCGACCGCTTCCACCTGTGGATATTTTGCCTTGAGCCGGCGCAAGGCCTCGATCTGGGGTTCGACTGTGACCTCCACCAGGCTGCCGGGCACGGCCTGACGAATCTGATCCGGTTCCCCTGCTGCCAGTACTCGTCCTTCATACATAAGGGAGAGTCGCTGAAAACGGGTGGCTTCATCCATGTAGGCGGTAGAAACCAGGGCTGTGATGCCCCTCTCGCGCAACAGCTCAGCAAGAATGGCCCAGAAATCCCTTCTTGATACCGGATCGACACCAGTGGTGGGTTCGTCCAGAATCACCAGCTCGGGTTCGTGGATCAGGGTGCAGGCCAGGCCCAGTTTCTGCTTCATGCCGCCGGAGAGCTGTTTCATGGGGCGATCCCGGAACTCTTCCAGCCGCGTCATGGCCAAAAGTTGGCGCTTACGCTGCGCGAGCAACCCGGGCGGCACCTCGCGCAACTGGGCGAAGAAATCGATATTCTCTTCCACCGAGAGTTCCGCGTAGAGATTGAGCCCCAGCCCCTGGGGCATGAATCCGATTCGCCCTTTGACCCTTTCCGCTGCCGCTTCGGAATCTATCCTGATGCCGAACACCTGCACCTTTCCGCCTTCAAAAGAGAGGACGCCGGCGATGGCTTTCATCAGGGAGCTTTTGCCGGCGCCGTCCGGGCCGATCAGGCCATAGATCTCACCGGGCTGAATGCTCAGGTCCACGCTGTCCACTGCCACCTGATTGCGATAGCGCTTGCAGAATCCCCGGACTTCGACAACAGGGTAAACCGGCATTTCTGCTACCAGCGCGGCTTGGCCCATGGCGTATCCTCCTGCCAGCGAATTACGGCATCAGCGGGCAGCCCCGGCGTTAGACGATGCTCCGGGTTCGCATCCAGGTAGAGCTTGACCGCATAGACCAGCTTTACGCGCTCATCCGGGGTCTGTACCTCTTTTGGCGTAAACTCGGCCGTAGAGGAGATATAACGCACAGTAGCGGAAAAGGGAGTATCCGGAAAGGCATCGGTATAGATCCGGGCAGGCAGCCCCAGACGCAGCTTGCCGATCTGTTTTTCCGGCACATAACACTTGAGATAAAGGCGATCCAGATCGACAATATCGAATAAGGGACTGCCGGCTACAATCACCTCGCCGGTATCCACTATTCGGGTAGTGATCATTCCTGTTGCCGGCGCATAGATGGTCAGATCTTCAAGTACGCTTTGTGTCTCGGCCAGAGCCGCTTGCGCCTGTTTCAACTGCGCCTCCAGGGCAGACACCTGGCTTTCCTTGGTCTTGACCCGGTCCCAGCCCAATTCAGCCTCGGCCAACTTTTTTTTTGCCCGGGCCAATGCCGCCCGGGCTACTACATAGTCCTCTTTGGCGACCCTGAGCGCAAGGTCTGCATGTTCCTTTGCCTGCCTGGATACGGCATGTGCTTCGACTAATTCTCTATAACGCCGGGCATCCTTATCAGCCTGCTCCAGTTTCGCCTTTGTTGCAGACAAAACGGCTTCTGCGTGGAGGACACCAGATGTAGCAGTATCTATCTTCAGAGGGACTGTTTTTTTCAGCGTGGCCAGGTCGGTTCGTGCTGCCTTGAGTTGTGCATTTGAAGCCTCGGCTGCCGCCCGGGCCTGTTCGACCCGGGCCCGTATTTGAACATCGTCCAGGTTAAGTAAAGTTTGACCCCTCTTTACCGAGTCCCCTTCGCGGGCCATCAACTTGACAATGCGTCCGGCCACCTTGCTGGCAACAGTGTAATGATCGCCCTCGATCCGACCGTTGACCTGGATGAGGCCTGCGGACAGTGGTTCCTGCCGGCCCCAAAGCCACCATGCAGTCACTGCTGATCCGGTAAGGGCAAGCACCAGTATGATGGCGATTGTCGTTCGAGTTTGTTTTTTCATAATGTTGCTCCGGGCCATAGCATTTTCCTTTTTATGAGATCATCAACCGTTCGTGTAACGTCTTTTCTGTAAATTCGTTTCGAGCCTACTCGGTGAAGGTGGAGTCAGCTCGGGGGGATTTTTGAAAATCCCCCCCCCGGATGGCGCCCCCGGGTCATTGAGGAAAGAGCTTGAAGTTGGTGGGGCAGAATCAGTACTCCAAAGGTTCGCCAAAACCAAAAATGGAGGAACTGAAATGACCCACCACGAGGAGAATACGGCAATCGGGCAGATGTTGGAAGCGGTAATTGAAGACGGCATGGAGGCTCTGGAGACTGCGATTACCATATTGCTCAACGAGGCCATGAAGGTCGAAGGTAACCGGGTATTGGGTGCTGAGCCTTGGCGGAGAACCGAGCATCGGCGAGGGTGCGCCAACGGCTTGGGTCACTGCTCCTATGTCGTCCTGGATGCCCGCTACGAAACCGTCCGCGTCGACGGCACGGTGCGCCTCCTGCGCGGTGTTGATCGCTGCCGGTGTGCGCGACGACGGAAGACGCAGCCTGCTGGGCGTGAGCTGCTCGTTGAGCGAAGCCGAGGTTCACTGGAGGGGCTTTCTCACCGGCCTCAAGCAACGAGGGCTCCACGGTGTGGAGATGATTACCAGCGACGACCACGAAGGGCTGAAAGCAGCGCTGAGAGCCACGTTCCACGCAGTAGCGTGGAACCACTGCCACTTCCATCTCCAGCGCAACGCCTCGACTTACGTGCCCAAAGTGCATATGCGAGCGCAGGTCGCCGAGGATATCCGCAGCATTCTGAGCGCTCCTTCCCGCGACGAGGCGGAGCGGTTGCTGGAGCTCACGGTGGAAAGGTACGCCAAATCCGCCTCGCGGCTTTCTTCGTGGACGCAGACGGCGTTGCCGGAAGGATTTAACCCAAGTTCGCCAAAATTTTTCGTAGACACTGATGTTTCGGGCATTTAGCCGTGGCTGTGGTCACTACTCATTTTACGGTTGCAATTTTCCGTGGCAGCGGCGTTTCCTTGAGGTTCAGGCGCTGGTAGATCAGCCGGTGTTCGGGCTCCG